>Ga0233404_10000158_pt1 | contig 17227 bp, 13 predicted proteins | sample Na_oxic_2_MG_FD_179861 | JGI IMG/M metagenome (GOLD analysis project Ga0233404, IMG submission 179861) | Seawater microbial communities from Saanich Inlet, British Columbia, Canada - Na_oxic_2_MG | ecosystem: Environmental > Aquatic > Marine > Inlet | place: Canada: British Columbia | collected...
TGATAACGTCATAATATCGCAAAGCTTGCATCTCACGAAGTTCATCGTTAATTAAGCCACTGAATTGCTTGACTGCCTCAAACCAATCTTCTAGCTTAGTAAAACTATGACGCGGTTTTCCGGCGTAGTGTGCTATCAAAGCGGCTGCACCGCGAATATTTTGCCGCGCATCGTCTTTTAAAACTTGAGAATCAATGTCCAGCAAAGTTGCGGCTACGCCCAAAGTATCCGCATAGTTATTCTGAACGAGGTGCATAACCCCCCAACCACGATCAATGGATGGCCCAATTTGGGTCCAATTCGTTTCTACGTGCCCAATGGCTTCGAGAATTTCTACCGGCACCGCAAATTCCAGAGCAGCTTGGGCAAAGAAATACTTGAATGTCAAAATCGTGGGATGAGGTTTACGAAGATGTTCCCGCCATAGATGGTAATCCTCACCATGTCCGTGATGATCATCATTGGTATGTCTAGTTATCTGATCAACAACATCATCTAAATTACGGCGACGATATGTTAATTTATTACCATCTTCGTCAACTTCGGTAATACCCATGACGTTATCAAGTTTTTTGATATCTAAGAGCAAAAAATCTTCCTGATATCGATTTGACAAGCCATCGCCAGTTTCCGCAACCAAGACACTAGGGGACAAACTTAGTGAAAATGCCGTGAATAATCCGGCCATTACCAATTGGGCAAACGAGTATCGCCATTGCCCCGAATTGGCGTTCCATTTATGGAGAGTTTTGAGATGTTGGTTCATTAGTATTTTTTTCCTTATTGATAAAGTGAATTTTAGATTTAAGCTTAAGGCTCCCCAAAAAAAACCTTGCCCACCCTACATTTTGACTTATGTATAACGATGAGAGCTCGTGCAAGGTACGCCTAGAATGAATCTCGAACATTATTTAAATCAGTATTAGTGTTTATTATATACAAATTTTTACAATTCTGGCGATTTTTAAACACGCCATTAATAATCAATAACTTACAAAGTTTAAACTCTGATTTAATTCTCAACCCAAACTTTCTTTGGGGCCAATTTTAATTAAAAATCGGTGATGGGTAATCGGCAATGGGTACCCAATTCGGTCGTGGCGATGGTGATAATTACCAATTACAAATTTTCAATATGTTCGCTAATCATACTTACCTATTTAGTACAGCGAATATCGATCTAATCGAATTGAATTATGGGTAAATTGTTGTTACGTGGGGGTTTAAATTCGTTCATTTCTTAAGGGGTTTAAATTCGTTCATTTCTTAATTCGTTGTACTAAACTTTTGGCGAAGGTATTAAATTTTGGAAATTGGATATCATCGTGTCAGTATGACATAATAAAAAACCTGATCCATTACCAATCTGAGTAACAACATGATAAAACCTTTTCTAAGCAAGAGATTATCTCTTATTCCGCCCCTAACAGCCGCTCTCGTTTTGGGACTACCCGGCTGTGATAATGAGGGCAACATGAACTCCGAAGCTAACACCAACGTCGCTTTTCGTACTCACTTGCTCCACATTGATGATCATCATTCCCATTTGGTGGAAGAAGATTATGATCTTAAATTTGATGGTGTAGAAACGCGGGTGAAATTGGGTGGCTTTGCTAGAGTCGCTGCCAAAATTAAGGATGTTAGAAACCGTGCGGTGAATCCATTGGTACTTCATAGTGGTGATGCGTTGCAAGGTACGCTGTATTATACCTTATTTAAAGGTGATGCCGACGTTAAACTGATGAACACAGTGGGTTTTGATGCCTTTGAGTTGGGCAACCATGAATTTGATGACGGTAATGCAGTGTTAGCCGCGTTTCTGAAACAGGCGACTTTTCCCGCTCTGGCGGCTAATATTGATTTTTCTAAAAGTGAGGACTTGAAAGGATTGGTTAAGCCTTACCTCATTAAAGATGTTGGGGGTGAAAAAGTTGGGATTATTGGTATAGATACCCTGAAAACCCTTTATAGTTCCTCGCCCAGCAAGGATTTAACCTTTTCTGATGAAGTCGAAACGGCCAAGAAAATGGTTAAAGAAGTCGAAGGCAAAGGCATCAATAAAATCATCCTGATGACCCATTACGGCTATACCAAAGATCAGGCCCTTGCTAAACAGGTTGCTGGCATTGATGTGATTATTGGCGGCGATTCCCATACACTTTTAGGTGAATTAACTGACTTTGGCCTAACTTCAAAAGGCCCTTATCCCACCAAAGTCACTTCACCTAGCGGTGAACCGGTTTGTATTGCCCACGCATGGCAATATTCTTATGTGGTGGGTTCTTTGAGTGTGGCTTTTAATGACAAAGGGATTGTGACTGAGTGTAAAGGCAATCCGGTTTTGCTAGTTGGCGATAGCTTTCAACAGCCGGATGCAAATGGCGAGAGAAAACCGGTGAATGCAAAGACACAAGCCAAGATTGAGGCTATTATTGCCAACAACCCTAATATCAACATTGTCAACCCCGATCCCGTCATAGCCAAACAATTGGCTGTCTATACCGAACAGGTGGAAGAACTCTCCAAAGAAGTGATTGGGCAAGCCGCCGATAACTTATTGCATATCCGTGTCCCCGGCACCCATTATTCGGGGGTTGAACTACCTAATGGTAGCCATATTGCCCCGGTAGTTGCCGAAAGCTACCTCTTGCAATTGAACAGTCGAAACTATGACGCGGATCTCATTATACAAAATGCCGGTGGGGTACGTATTGATTTACCCAAAGGTGATATCACCATTGAAACTGCCTACACTTTACTGCCGTTTAGTAACACTCTTTATGTGTTGGAGATGAGTGGCGCCGAAGTCAAGCAAGTACTTGAAGATGCGTTGAATAATTACCTTGATAAGGGCGGCTCTGACGGTTCTTTTCCTTATGCTGCCGCTATTCGCTATACTATTGAAACCAATCGTCCGACTAATCAGCGTGTTACCAAGCTTGAAATCCGAGATAAGAAGGGCGAGTGGTCGCCTATTGAACCGGCTAAAATGTACAAAGTAGGGGCTATCTCTTTTCTTGCCAGCGGCAAAGATGGTTATATCACCTTTGCCAAAGTCTTAGAAGATGGGAGGGGTACTGATACCTATTTTGACTATGCGGAATCGTTTGTGAACTACGTCAGGGAAGTGGGTACTCTGACAATTCCCGAAGACACGGGTGTCACCTATATAAGTACAACGGATTGACACACGGATTTTTTCAGGTTAAAACTAACAAATTTCTCGTAAAAACCTTCGAGGTTTCGCAAACCTGAGTTGTAAATAAAACGTTTCGGACGGGGTTGCAAACTCCGTCCAGCCAAACCTCTTCGGTTTTGGAAACCTCTTCGGTTTTTCGTGGAAGCCAAACCTTTGAAGTTTTGGAAACCTCTTCGGTTTTTCGTGAATAAAGAATTGATAATTTTCAATTCATAAATAGCTAATTTATTTTAGAAAGGAGGTGATGCCACCAAAACGTTGGAAGTTGGATTCTTAGTATTAAAAGTGTTAGCATGGCACAATATAAATACGTTTATTTATTACCAATTGAGCCATAACAAGCCTTAAGCGCATACCCATGCGGCTATGGCTCTCTTTCGTGGAATTGGCGTTGATGTGCCAACCCCTTCGGTGTTAAATGTGAATAGCCACCGATGAAATCGGTGGAATACTAATTCGTAGAATATCTATTTGATATTTAATGTAAATTTCTAATTTCGTTAATTTACCTAACATATTTTTAAACAATTTATCAATCCGTAAGTACTAATACCTTTGAACGAAAACCCCTTTAAGTTTGAATCAATGTACAATGTGAGTCTTCTGTTGTTAGCTCCAAAAAGTTTTTGAAAATAAACAAATAGGGATTAGGAATTGGGAATCTTAAGTTTAACAGAAGAGAATTTCTGAATTATGAAAATTAAATATTTGCTGATAAGTTTTAGTTGTATGGGAATAGTTGGTTTTGTTCTAGGGAACAATATTGTATTGGCCTACGAACCGCCTAACATTGTCTTATTAATGAGTGATGATCAAGGCTGGAAACAGACTGGGTATTATGGGAGTTCTACCGTACTCTCACCGAATTTAGATGCGATGGCTGCTTCTGGACTGCAACTTGACCGTTTTTATGCAACGGCTCCGGTCTGTTCACCCACCCGTGCAAGTATCTTAACCGGACGCCATCATAATCGCCATGGTTGTCTCAATGTGAAAAATTGTGTACTGGATACTCAGGAAACCACCTTGGCGGAAGCGGTTAAGCAAGCCAATTATGTCACCGGCCATTTTGGCAAATGGCACATTGGCAAATTGAAAGGCCCCAAATCTTCTTCACCGGGGGATAATGGATTTGACCAATGGGTATCGTCTAGGCTCTTTTTCGATCTTGATGCGACCGATTTTGTGCGTAATGGCGAAGATGAACCCCAAATCGACGGAGACGGTTCAGACTTTATTGTTAAAGAAGCCATTCAGTTTATCGAAGAGGCTGTCAACAATGACGAAAAATTCCTAGCGGTGATTTGGTACGCAGCTCCTCATTCTCCTTGGAGTGCTCTTGATTCCGATAAAGCCCTATTTAGTACTCTGAGCGAAGAAGAACAAAATTATTATGGTGAACTCTACGCAATGGATCGCAGCATCGGTACTTTACGGACTAAGCTAAAAGCATTAGGCATCGATCAGAATACGCTGCTGTGGTTTATGAGTGACAATGGTCCAACCGACCGGAACCCGGATTCAAAAGCGAGTGGGGCTTTAAAAGGCGGTAAAGGTGAACTCTGGGAAGGGGGGATCCGTGTACCGGCCGTTATCGAGTGGCCGGAAGTGATGACTTCGGCCACCGAAACCAAGATTCCAGTTAGTGCCTTGGATATTTATCCGACAATCTTGGATATCCTCAACATCACCGTAGAAAATCAGCCCGAACTGGATGGTGCCAGCATTTTGCCGTTGCTACAAAGCACTATGACTGAACGAACGGATGCGATTCCTTTCTGGTTCGACTCAAGTATAGATGCTTTAACCAGTATTGATGTGGGGCATGCGGTGTGGATGACTGAGCAGTACAAACTGCATAAAATTGTGGACGCTTCCGGCACGGTAGAATATCAATTGTATGATATGGAAAACGATGCTGCTGAAGAAACTGACTTGTCGCTCACTCACACCTCAGTATTGGAACCGATGAAAACCCTTTTGGAAACTTGGCAACAAACTGTTTTGACCGATTTCAGTGGAGGTGAAACGGTTATGATTGATTCCAGAGAAACTATCGATGCCACCGAAACCGTGCCAAATGATTCGGCGGCCTCCGCAATCATGGCCGAAAGTGATGCCCTGTTTAGTTTGGGCGAACAAAACTTTCCAACCTATTTCAGTCCACCGAATGCGGTGACTCAATCCATAGAAGGTTATTTTGCCCGTTACTATAGCGAAACTGACACTTGGCTGGGTACCAAAGAGGGTGTAGTCTATGTTTATGGCACACGCTTTAATGACATACCGCCAGTCGGGCTTTCAATCAAAAACGTTGGTATGGTAACAGACTATATTCATAATTATGTCGTGGTGGATGCTGGCCAATCTGTGCTGTATAACAACAACGCTACGTTGACCAGTATACAACAAAGCGAGCCTTTCTTTGGCCAAGATGCCAATTACTTTGGTACGCCTTTTAGCTATACCAACAACGGCGATGGTACAGTCAGCGATAACAATACCGGGCTGCTATGGGAACAGGCACACCATACCGAACGCTTATCCTATTACAGTGCTAAAACAGCGTGTGAAAGCCTTGAACTGGGCGGGCGTACCGACTGGCGTTTGCCAACCCTGAAAGAACTGTTTTCTTTGGCAGATTTCAGAGGCTCGCAATGGAAAGAGGGACATTTCTATTTGGATGGCAATGTGTTTGGCTTTGATTATCCGGATGTGGTACCTGACAGTGACCAATTTTCAAGTCATACGGTTCAGATGATGGGACAAACTTGGTCCAGCACGATTTACACTGGCGATCACATGAATAATTCCAATATGGAAGCCGCCTTCTTCTTCAACTTCTTAGACGGGCATATCAAGCAAGCACCGACTTCAAGGAACACACTTTTTTACCGCTGTGTGCGTGGTGACGGATACGGTGAAAATGAGTTTGCGAATAATGGCGACGGCACTGTAACTGACAAAGCCAGCGGATTGATGTGGCAACAGCAAGACGATGGTGTTGGACGTAATTGGCAAGATTCCCTCGCTTATTGCGAAGGACTGGAACTAGCTGGCCAAACAGACTGGCGTTTACCTAATATCAAGGAACTACAAAGCATTGTGGATTACACTCGCCATGATCCGGCCATTGACCCAGTTGCTTTTACTTTAAGCGATTCGGAAGGCTGGTTTTGGTCTGGTACCACGCATGGTGATAACATCACCACAGCCGCATATATCTGCTTTGGCAAATGTGATTCTAAAGAAGCTGTTGATACCCACGGTGCCGGCGCACAACGCACTGATCCCAAAGTTGGTGATCCGGCTGATTATCCTAACTTTGGCGGTGCTCAAGACGACGATGTACGCATTAACAATTATGCTCGCTGTGTACGTGGTGGCAATGTCTCGCTCAACTTCGACAGCTTTGATTTGGAGACGGCTGGCAGTTCAGCGGGCGGTTCCAGCGGTAACGAAACGACAGTGAAGAATGCCCCAGCAAAAGCGGTTGCTGCCTGTTCTACTCTGAATAAGGGAGATGCTTGCTCTTTCCAGAGATCAGAGAAGGCAACAATCAGTGGTATTTGCCGCACGATACAAAATTCATTAAGTTGTGTGCCGCAGTAAAGCTAAATTTTCTCGTTCCAACGCTCCGGTGTCAATGCCATATTTCGGAATATTTATTGGAGTCCAAATCTGAAGGTTTGGACTCCAAAGCATCATAATTCAAAATTATGGTTGTTTTGCAAAGGAAAATTCACCACCGGTAAATACGGACTTGGTTGGTTCAAAAAGGTACTTAAATCTTCTACAATTTCTCTGCCAAGTTGCAGATATTCAAAAAATTCTTGCACAAGCTGAAAATTTAGCACGGTACTAAAAACCGGTGGCTCAAACAAATCTTTATGGACGGTAATCGCCATATACAGTTTACCATCAATAAACGATAAGTAGACTGGTTTTTTCAACCGGTTGTGAAACAAAAGAAGACGGCTCAAAAAGTGATTGGAAAGAACATAGCGTGCCATGGCGGGATTGTTGCTGTAAACGACAAATTCTTTTTCAAATGCCGGATTTGCGAACTCAACTAATTGTCGATCAGTTGCCTTAGCCTTCCAAGATTGCAACCATTTTCCAAATTTACCCGAATATCGTTCTCCAAAATCGGGTAATATTAGTGTAACGCCTTGAAAATTCAAGTGAAAATTAAAAACAAAAAATAATCCTTCAAAAACGGTAGTGTAGTATTGGTAGCTACCTTCTTCAGCATCGTAGTAATAATCCTCTTCTTGGGCATGGACTTCAGAAAATTTCACCGCCGTTTTGCTTAATTTGCCGGCAACGTAATCTTCTCCATGAAAGACATCAACCCCTTTACTTTTAAACAACTGGCTGGCTCGAAACTCATTGAAGGAAATTTTCTTCTCTGGATCATAAACCAAATTGTCATCAATCAATGTGACAATGGGACTAATAATCTTTTTCTTAAAATGGTTTTTGTAGGGTGCAACCATCTTACGATATACAAATGCGATATATATCAGCATAACAACTATGCCAATAATGGTGCCAAAGGTGGCTATAAAGAAAAACAACTTTTGATCTTCTTCATCAATAAGCAGCATATCCATAATCCCAGCAACCACAGCCATAAATAGTAGGGCTATCATCACCGTGCCAATCACAATGAGTGTGAATTTCCTAACAATGCCTTTACGTTGATCTTCTAACGCCAGCAAATTGGGCTTTAAATGGGAATCGTAAAATGCCCGAAATTCATCTTGGGCTACCATCTTGGGTTTCAAATTGGTTTTACTAGAAAGCATCGAATGCACTTAATTATGGTTATATTGTAAAATGTTTGGTAATGGTTGTGAGTGATATAAAAATCAATAGAACAGTGTAGAGATAACTACAAGGATTTGATATAAACAAGGATAAAACAAAATGTAGTCATAAGCACCATCTAACTTGAGCCGTTAATATTAACCTCCCAGTTGCAAACCTAAGTACAACGGATCTGGCTCGTTATCGGATTGGTGTGTGTCTCTCGTTATGAGCTTGTAGGGTGTGCCTTTATTCTATAGACGAAAATATTAAGTACAACGGATTTGGGGAGCTCACTGCTTGGTGTGTCTTGAGTACTGAACCTCGCCAAAAATTGGTTTGCTAATAAAAATTATCCGTTAAAAATAGAATTTTCGAGTATAACATATTGCAAGGATAAGATTTGAGGTGTTACATATTTTAAATTAAATAAACCTAAAATTAAACTTAACTACAAACCTGACCGGTATTCAAGACCTGTCAGGTTGGAAGCCAAGTTATTTAGCTGAAAAACTATTGGAGATAAAATCTATGCCAACTCGTTTACGCACTTTTGAAACTCGAGGGCCAGTTGATCCTTCCCGTAATTATATTGTTCCGCGCACCGAGGAAATTGCGGATTTAGGGAGGCGTATCAAAGACGGACGCTATATTGTCATCTTTGCACCACGTCAAACCGGGAAAACCACTTTTTTTCGTTGGGCATTGGAGTCATTGGATGAAACCTATTTGCCAATTAAACTTAATTTTGAGATCTATCAGGATGTTTCCCCTGAAGAATTCTATGCCTGTATAAAAAATGATCTTCGCCAAGAAATTAAAAACATTACTCAATTTAGTCAATTACAAAGTGATGTCACTTTATGTCAGTTTTTGGAAGATTCTTCCATAACGAATCATATTTCCATGATGGCTTTTTTTGAGCAATTGGGTAATTACCTAAAAAATCATCGGCTTGCCATCATCATTGATGAATTTGATGGTATTCCCACATCAGTCGTTGGTAAATTTCTCCATTCTCTACGCCGAATTTATCTTTCCGAAGAACCCAACCGTTGTCCATACAGTGTAGCAATCGTGGGGGTTAAAAGCATTACACAATTGAATTATGATCGATCCATTTCGCCCTTTAATATTCAAGATGAATTTGCTCTCCCTAACTTTACCCTCTCACAAGTGCAAGCTCTTTTGACACAATATACAGAGGAAGTAGGGCAAGCCTTTACCCCGGCTGTCGTTGAGAATCTTCATAAACAGACAGCCGGGCAACCGTTTCTTGTTAATCGCATGGCGCAAATCTTGACGACAGAAATGGGGATTGCGCGTGAGGAAACGATTTCGGCTACCCACTTTGAAAAGGCTCATCGACGGATTTCAAATGAGCAAAATGTTCATCTGTCACATTTAACCACTAACATTCGGCGTGAACCACGATTTAAAACCATCTTGATGGAAATTTGTTCGTATGAAGCTGGCATTCCTTTTAATCTTTATAATGAGCACATCAGTGAATTGGTGACTTATGGGATTTTAAAGGCGGGAGAAGATGGCTTTTGCGAGATAGCTAATCCGATTTATCAATATGGCATCGTCCAAACTTTTCTGCCAATTCTTAATGGACTGGAACGGCAATATCTCCCTGAAGACACAGATGGCGGTTTTTTGGATTACCTAACCTCTGAGGGAAAAATTGATATGCGCTCTTTGCTGGCTAATTTTCGTGATTTTATTGCGCGTGCCGGTTTTAGAGTTCTGCAAGTGCCAGATACTCCCCAAGCATTTGTGGGACAATATTTACTGTTTGCTTATCTTGACCAATTTGTGCGCCAAATGCGTGGCTTTATGTATCCGGAAGTTCGCACCGGGCGTGGGCGAATGGATTTAATCCTACTTCACCAAAGCGACAAGTACATCGTTGAAACCAAAATCTGGGAAGGGAAAAAATCTTACCAAGACGGAAAGTCTCAACTTGCCAAGTATCTAAAATTAGAAGGCGTTGCCGAAGGTTACTATATTGTATTTGATCACCGCAAAAAGCCCCAAGCACGATTTGATACTGACATAATTGAGAAAAAGTCGATAGTAAGTTATTGTATTCCGGTGATACAAGAAAAACCTTCCACGGTTGTAAAAGTTTTGACGTAAAGTTTTAGTCCGCAAATCCGTTGTACTTTTTGTCTGAATCAGAATTTTCATAATTTTAGAATTTACCGAATAGTACAACGAATTAACGAAAAACAACGAATTAAAACTAAAGGGCCAATCCGGGAAGGAAGCCGTTGTACTATCTTGTCTGATTCCGGCAATTAAAATCCAGGCAAATTCTTTAGGAATGCTCATGAAATAATTTCCCGGTTTTGAGTTGTTTCGGGAAAGCAGCGAAGCGCAATGAACGAAACAAAATGGGGACTTATTTCGTGTCCATTCCTTAATTAACACCAAAAGCACCGTGCCGGATGATGGGTTTCGCTATCGCTCTACCCATCCTACGCTGGCTTTCCCACGCCAGACCTTCGGCAACCTGTTCCAGCACATCGGCAACCATTATGCGCGTTCCCCTGAAGGTCGGTTTTCCGTGGCATATCTTCGGGTCTGTGACAATATAACGTCCTATAATTTGAGATTTCATTTTTCCAGATTATCTGTTTGTTTTAACAAAACAATATATTAATACGGGTTAGGCGGCATCATCCGATATCCTCACTTATTAGCCAATTGACTACCACCTTTGAAAAATCCAAATGCCGGGCGGACTTTCAAAGTAAAATCCGATCCGGACAAGTAGGTAGAGGAACAAAATTTATTGTTTTATTGATAGGAATGTAATGGTGGGTTTCGCTATCGCTCTACCCACCCTACGCTTGCTGAAACCGGATTTGGTGGAAAAAGTTCGTGGCTCAATCCGGTATTTGGAAACCACTTTATTAGTGTCATAAAAAAAGGCTGAAGTCAGCAATGATTACTGACGACAGCCTTGAGAATTTTTGTGCCCGTGCGTGGGCTTTCATTTTAGGAGGTGGGTTTAGCGTAGCGAATACCCACCCTACACGTAACCCATGCTACGCTCGCTTTTATTTGTTAATTTTGGGTATTGGCTCAGTCATGGGATTCCAGACGAAAAGTTCATGTTCTAAAGCGGCTACGTTGAGATCATTATCAGTAGATATAAAAATATCAGTTTCAGCTTCAAGAGCACTTGCCAATTGAAATGCGTCACACCCTTTTATTTTATGCTTTAAACCAATTTCCCCCGCTTTATCAATTAGATGGCCAGTTACTTCTGGAATAAAAAAAGCTTTCCAACGAATTCTAAAATCGGCAACCGCGTTTTCAAATTTTGTCTGAGTTAAATGTCGACCACGACGTATGGCAGACAACGCCGCCATAATCTCAGCTTTAGTAATTGCTGAGGTTGCAAAGATTACAGTCCCTTCATGTGTGCTTATTTCCAACAGAAAGTTCTTAATATTTATGGAACCGGGTTCTTCAATTAGAGATTTTATCAATGCAGAAGCATCAAAATAGACAATCACTCGTTACTCCTTTACATTTATATGCTTTCGCAGTGAAGTAATCATATCAGAAGCGAGTGGTGAGTTTTCTTCTGCACTAATGGGATTAATACTCTCAAACAAACTTCTATCCCCAATTTGTAACCACTTTTGAGTTTTTTTATGAGCAGTCAATTGAAAAAAATTATTGACTTGTTTCATAAGACTTTCAAGCAAATCGTTTTTTATCCCATGATAAAGATTAAATCTTTGAATTAACTTAAATAGTTTGAACTCATTTTCGTTCAAAATGACGGAATATTCTTTCATAAAAACGCTCCCATTATTGGCAAAATTATAAAACAATTGATGTTGTTTTGGTTTTTGTGTTATCCCCATGATAGGGTAAACGTTATTAAATTTTTAGAAGGAATGGTATTTTGCTATAGCGAAACCCACCCACGCTCGGTGACTTTCAATCAGTGTCAAGCATCGTACCTCACATTTTCCACTGCGTCAAACCCTTGTCCAAAGCCCGGGTAATTTCATCTTAGTACTATCATAAGGATAAATAAAATCACACAATTCCCGAAGTCATACCGGTGGGTTATGCAATAACTATTTAATTAACAAACTGATTTTCAATCAGTGTCGAACAATATAATACAAGAGGTTGGTGTTGGTTTCGAGGGAACTAAAATCAGAAGGATAAAGGCTGAAACCGGATTTGGTGATAAAAGTTCGTGGTTCAATCCGGTATTTGGAAACCACTTTATTAATTTGTGTCAAAAAAAAGGCTGAAGTCAGCAATGATTACTGACGACAGCTTTGATAATTTTTTGCAAGCGCGTGGTTTTCCTAAGGGAATGGTGGGTTTCCGCTTCGCTTCTACCCACCCTACACGTAACCCATGCTACGCTCGCTCTGACCCCAATTATTCAACCAAAGGCCAATTTTTAGGCTCTATATATTGCCATTTTCTTGTATCAAAAGGTAATTCCCATGTTTTAACTTTGAGTTTTTTACCATTAACTTTCCCTGTTACTTTTACTTTGAGTGGAAATACACGCTTGTTTATCTGTGAATTATCAACTTTTATTTTAGCTACTATTTCAGTAGAACCTCCTGCTCCACCATTATCATAATTTACAAGTATGTTCGTAAGTTCTTTTATACCCATTTTACTGTAAGGAGCAAAAATAATAGTATATTCTTGATAACAACCCTGAGTACTTTGAGCAAAATTAGTTTGCCATCCCCAATAGTCGCTAGGTGCTAGTTTGATTAAATTCCATTTTTTAGGAACTATACCCCAATTACAGCCTAAAGGTATTTCTGGTTCAGCAGCTAGTAGTTTTGTGCCTTTCAATCTTATTATAAATAAACCAACTAAGCATCTATCTGTATGTCCTGGTTCATTATCTAGAACATCACTGGTTAACAATAAGTAATTACGCTTACCTGATTTAGTATGAATAATGTCAGATTTAGTGATTTCCATACAATAATGCCTTTCTAAATCCTCCTTGATAGGCACAACCCAACACTCTCTCTTAGCATCGTAATTACCATAAAATTGATCAAGCTTTGTACGAACTTGTTTATTATATGTTTCATAAGCTTGTTTGGTTTTTTTACCGTAAACACCATCTACAGAACCTAGATAGTAGCCTGCATCTTTTAACATTTGTTGGAGTTTCTTTATTTCCTTTTTATGGGAACGTTTCACATACCCTGCTTCTTCAATACCAATAAACAAGAGGCGGCTCTGTGTGGCACGCATATAGCACGTATAGTCACCATAACGAGAAACTATAAAAAAAGCTCTCTTTTTTTCACCTACAACTAACGTTAAGGCAAGTATTTTCTCACCTTTTGGCACAATTTCTACCACTTTTGATGATCGCCGTAAAGATGGTTTTGTCCTGCACCGCAACCCTCCAAAATCTTCACTGGTAGTGACTTCAAACCAACATCCAGCATAATCACATCCTTGAGAGCTAAAATAATCGTGAGTATAGTTTTTACCACGAGCCGCATATGACGTTGTAGTAAGACACAACAAAACTGCGACAAAAATATGGTTATGTAATTTCATAATCATATCTAAACCTATAAATTTACCTTGTACTTAATAACACCGTTCTTGATTTGCCGATAGTGAACGTAGGGTGGGTTTCGATGGCGCGTTACCCACCACAACCGTTCAATCAATGCCACGCATCATACATCACATTCGGAGCCACGTAAAATACCCTACGCTGTTTATTTTTTCGATGCGTTGTACTTGTAGACAAAAGTGGTGGGTTTTAAAAAGACATTGCCCATCCCACCTAGCTCCTAGCCGCGCAGCTTTAGGCAAAGGCTGCAAAGCTTAGTTAGAATTAATTTTACTCTGACTCCAATTATTCCAACCCGGAGATTGGGAATGAGGAATTAAAGGAATAGTTGTTTTAACATTGTATAAAAGGCTGGTAACAAATCATGATGAGGATTTAAAAGTTCATCAATTTTATCCCCATTGTCTTGATATTCAATTATGAATTGATTATATTTTTTTTGTCGCATCCTTTTTAATGTTGGATGGTCTAAATCTAAAACTAATGATATCATATATTTGGCTTTAGCTATATATTTTTGATTTTGGCTTGGATTTGGAAAAATTTTACCATCAATACTATAGACAAAATAATCCTCAATATTTTTGCATTCCACCGGATTTAAAAATTTGCCTTCATCATATTCATTCCCTTTTCTATGTTCACAAAATTCTTGTTTTCGTTTATCAGATTTACAATCAAAACCTTCACAAGAAACTGATAAATTCTCATAACAAAATTGTAAATGAGCATATTTATCACGATTACTACCACGACGAGGACGAATATGTTCAATGTGAGAAGTAATTTTATATTCAGTTTGCTTTTTTTCCGGCAACTCCTGTTGACAGTAAATGCAAAGTCCTTGTTGTTCACGCCATAAATGTTGATGTAGTTGAAGTTTGATGTTGGTTTTAAATTCATTCCAATCTGAAGGTAAATCATTTTTCACATACTCATCAAACTCGGCACACCGATTATATTTATCTATGTATTTCATTGACTTAATTTCCTTCTTTTAATCATCATTAACTGATGATTGAGTCTCATAATAAAAGGATCTAATTTACCTAAATCTTCAATTAAATCATCGATAAGGGCTTGCACTTCTGGTTTATCACAATCTTTAGGATAAAGAGCCAGACGTTCTGATAGTTCATCTATTCTTTTCTGCGTGTTAGTATCTCTCAAAGGGGTTTTCATAACTTCATGTAAAATGTCATTTGGTTCATTTCCCCGAGTATGAAGCCCTTTATCTCTGGCATTAAAACAGTCAACAGTTTTTTTCTCCTCATTAACAGATAACACAAATAAATTATCCGGAGGGATCGATGCGATAATATGTGGAGAATGAGTAACCAGAATAACTTGGTTATTGCCGGGAATGTTGTTGTATAACTTTAAAACTTCTTGTTGCCAAGTAGGATGTAAAGAAGTTTCCGGCTCATCCACCATGATAATACTGTTTTCTGGACGTAACTTATCGAATAAAATGGCTTTGTAATACAGTTGTTTTTCCCCACCGGACAACTTGTCAGATGATACCTTTGGGCCATAAAAAGATTGAAAAATCGGTTGTTCTGAGTTTATATCTACAAGTTCTGTTTTTAAACTTATACCTTCCAACAAGTTATTAATGTCACAAATAGCTTGTTTTATCACATTTTTTGCAACTAAATCTCGATTAGCTATTAATTTTGTTGTCACTGATTCAACAATATGGGTTTCTACTGTTTTTCTATGGGAAAAAATATCAATAGGAAAAACAATACCATCCAAGTTCATATTGTCATTAGATGACTCATCTTTTAAAAAGTCCGAAATTGCATTACTGGATGTAAGTTTTTTCATATCACCATGAACGGCAGAAAAATACAACACCTTAAAAATACTTGTCAGCTCATTTTCTGGGAGTATTCCAAAAAGTTCAAAATTATTCTGACTAATGAAATAACCCTTTTCTTTACTTACTAACTTATAGATAAGACTAATTGGCCGATTTTTATTTTTGAAAAGTGTTTCTATTCGTTTCAAAACTGGCATTGCATTCTGATTTCCCACTACTTTACGCATTTTAGATGTAGCTTTATGAGCTAAAGATATTAGGCGTGATTTTTCATAATCAGAAATATCTAACTCTAATTCTACCTCATCACAAATAAGAGCATTTTCTTCTTCCTCATACTTGTGTAATATGGTTTGAGTCTTAAATATATTTAGACCTTCAGAAAAAAGTCTTTGTAATAACTGGAGTAAAGAAGTCTTTCCAGAGCCATTTATGCCGGCTATGACAATAGTATCTAAAGTCTTCCCATTACTATCTGTGAAGTCCATAGTAACGTCATTAAACATTTTGTAGTTTTTAATGTGAATTTTTCGGATTTTCATTTTGAATATCTACCTAGCAAGTATTAAGTAAGTAAGCGTAGGGTGGGCTTCGATTGCGCGTTACCCACCGCAACCATTCAATCATTATTAAAAATTGTACCTCACATTTTTCACCGCGTCAACAACCGGGGCCAAAGCCCGGGCCATTTCAATCTCAAAATAAAATCACACAATCCCCGAAGTCATACCGGTAGATTATGCAATAACTAATTAACAAACTGACTTTTCAGTTTTGGTTATGACTTATTAAAAATATTGGCATTTAGTTGGAAAAATATTATCATTGCCACGTCGAGTATTTAATTCAGCTTCACTTAATTTTATTTGTTAATTGTTTAATTTCATTTACCTAAAAATAATTGTATGCGCTCATATATTAAAAATACTTTGCATCATGGCTCTTCTATTAAATGGTTGGAGATTGGATTTTCTATATTGGGCATAATTGCTTTGCTATATGAACTTTATGAATACGTTCCAACCGAGCCTATTATTATATTAGAGGTTGAAAAACTTGAAACGCCGGCAACGTATTTATTAACGGGGGCAGATTCTGACCAAAATTACTCGCTCGAATATGTTAAAATCTATCCCCATTTTGAGCAGCCGGTTAAACAGGCAACGTTTAAGTATGATCACTATATCAAGAAAATTAATTTAATCGAAAGCCCAACTGAACAGCCAAAGGCTTATTTTATCTCGAAAGAAATTTTGCACAACGATTTTTCAGAACAAGGATTTCATTTTGAATTCTTAGATGGTGATCGTTTTACATTCCACTTTCAGTTTGATGGTGGGGAGCCAAATCAACCAAGATTTGAATGTACAGTCGTTGCTAGTGATGAAACTGGTGGTAAAAGTGTACCTTGTAAAGTCACAGAAAAAGGCTTTCTTTCTTCATGGTTTTACACGGTAAATCTGTCGCTGATTTTTATCCTTATTATATTAATGGTGTTTTTTGGTACTCGTTTCTTAAAATCCGGCAAAGAACACTCATGGGGAAAAACCAAAACCAAACATAGATATTAAACTTGATGTACTTGGAGTCCAAAGCTTCAGCTTTGATAGCAGGGTGCCCAAAGCTGAAGCTTTGGACTCCAATGAATCAATCTTTTTTAGATTGAAAATTTGGGAGACTCAATTGATGAATTTAGAATGGCACATCATAACGGGTAGTAAAGGTGGCGTGGGTAAAACTATGCTCACTTTGCTCCTCTTGACTCGAAATCTTGAATTAG
>Ga0233404_10000159_pt1 | contig 17216 bp, 19 predicted proteins | sample Na_oxic_2_MG_FD_179861 | JGI IMG/M metagenome (GOLD analysis project Ga0233404, IMG submission 179861) | Seawater microbial communities from Saanich Inlet, British Columbia, Canada - Na_oxic_2_MG | ecosystem: Environmental > Aquatic > Marine > Inlet | place: Canada: British Columbia | collected...
GAACTTCACTCCTGATAATGAACTGCACTCAAAGGCATTGAGGAGTTTCTCGCGATGTTCTTTTCCCACTCGCACACGGCCGAGGCTGTCCGATTTGATAAGTGAGTTCTCTGGGTATTTCGTAGACGTCGTAGTGGTCATGCTATGACATCTATGAAATTGACGTTGCAACGGTGAAGTCCAAAGCGAGGGGCGCGTACTGACCGCTTACGATGAACCTGTCATAACGTTGAATCACGGCGAATGGGCAACTCAAAGAGATACATTAGTGCGCCGCCTGGACTGGAAAACGATGCCAAGAAATGTGCTGAGGCATTCATATGTGTCGTACCGCCTAGGTGTACTTGGTGAAGTTGACGTAACTGCTTATGAATGTGGTCATAGCGCCGTTGTTTTGCTGGAATATTATAACGGTATAACTTCGAGAAGATAGTCTAATTTATATTTTGATATATCATTTTAATTAATCATATATCTTTTTGTGTTGACGTTTGTGTCATCTTGGGTGTAGGTTGCGTCTATCCAAACGAACCAGTTGGCACGCTGGTCACGATTTCTAACTGATTTCGTATATTTTTTCAAAGACAGGAGCTGGACTTTTCGAAGCTAACTGCGCCGCTTGCCACGGAAAACAATCGTCATATTTTCACAGAACGATTGTCATTTTTAATAAAACCAATGCCCTCAAATCGTCTGTTTTTGGGGGCGTTTTTATTAAAAAATGAAACAAAATACTGTCAATAAGACATCGGACAAGTGGCTAACAACTGAACAGTTAGCCAAAGAGTTAGAGGTAAGTGTTAGAACTATTCGTCGCTGGATTGCGGTGAAACGTGTAACCCCGATCAAGCTTTCTGAGCGCAACTATCGCTTCCATCTAGCAACGGTTAAAGCCGAACTACTCAAGTAATTAGCCACATATCGAACATGAAAAATGATATAAATAAGGCGGTACTTGATGCGTTGGAACTCAAGTTTGGCGGCATTTTTGCGTCTGAAATCTTGCAAAAAGTCGCGGACGATGGAGTGAAGGTAGTGGAGGAAGATGTAGCGAAACTCATCAAGTCTCGCGCTGTCAAGGGTGTGAGTAAGTCGTCAATTATAAAGCAATATCTCGTAGAGCCTGCGCCAGTTTCTTCAAAAACTGATGCCAGTTCGAAGTCAAAAAAGACCCCAGATTTGCCGAATATTGGCTCTGATTTGGATGGGAAGTCAACGAACTTAACAGGAGGGCAAGCGGATGTTAAGTAAAGAACAGCGAGTAGAAATTGCTAAAAAAGTACATGCAAAGGCTGTCGCTACTAACGCAACATTGTCATCGAAGTATGACAAAGATGTACTAGTTGCGTATGCATGCCAGCGAGCTGATGCGGTCATAAGTGCGCTAGATGCCGCTCTAAAAAAGGCGTATTCTGAGGTAACTGATGCACAATTATTGCGTGCTAAAAATGTGCTAAATGCAAAGCAAAACGGTAATCGTGATGCGCGTCGAAAAGCTCAAGTTGAAGCTAATAAAGCTACAAGAAAAGCTGCGGCGGATGAGAAAAAGCGACTACGAATTGAAGCGCGAAAAGCTGCGGCTTTAGAGAAGAAGAAGCGCGAAAAGGAGGCGAAAAACAGTTAACTTTTCGACGAAACAGCAAAGGATTCAAAAGGAAATGCAATGCCTTTTGCCGTCGGAGACCAAGCTAGTTTTCATCATTGAGACGGAACCATAAAAATACGGAGTGTTTTTTATGGGGTCGAAAATGATGAAACGTAGCTTGTTCTTCCAGAAGGGTACAATTTTGTATGCCTTCGATAATGAGGGCTTGAGTTGGTGTAGTTGCGGACTGAGCAACGAATCACGAAATGAACGAATATGAGCATATGCATATGTGCGAATCAAACGAATGAGACTGCTGTGCTGTGTCGAATGAGAGTGTGAATGAATTGAATAATGAATGAGCTGCCGTGTGCTCTGAACACGTGATGAAATTATGAAAGCGATAGTGAAGATACATACAGGCGGAAACGCGAAAGCAACGGTGGCATATTTGCTTGATCCCGATGCTAAATCAAAGCGTGATGAGATGCCTGTCGAAATGATGACAGGTAGTGATATGCTAGAGCAAACGGGTGAGCGTGTGGCGGAGGTCTTTGGACAAGGCATAAGTGCCGATGCTCTAGCTCTGAAAAACCAAGAAGAAATTATTAAGGACTTAGAAGCTCGCCCTTCCGCATTACGGAGGAAGGGCAAAGCGACTCGTCATGTAGTCATATCGGCTGAGTTTGAAGAAGGTGAAGAATTGAGTGATGAAGAAATCAATGAAAAGTTGCAATATGCTGCGGAGGATTTCATTGATACCTTTTGTCCAGGTAGTAAGTTCTTGGGGGTGATCCATAGAGACTCTAGCCAGCCTCATGTTCATTTAGAAATTGAAAACTATGACTGTAGTATTTTTAAGGCTGGTGACGAACCAAAGCGGTTGGATTGGTCACCAGCTGATGTTTCGGAAATGCAATCAATGGATTTTACTGAGCAATTTTCGATGGGCAAAGGTTCGACAAAGAATGTGGATAAGAAAAATGCGGAAGATATCGCCGACAAAAGTATGCCTATGTTGGGTCGTAAGAAGCTAGACCAAGCGCTCGGTGTTGAAGTACAAGTTAAACTAGCCGACCTGTCATTACGTAGTGATGATTTGGTGGATGCTATTGAGAAACTAAGTGGACATGGCTTTGAAGTGAATCGCTTCTCTAAAGCTGGAGCCTTATTAAAAAAACCATCTGTATCATTTGGCGGGACAACTGTACGATTTGAGCGGTTAGAAAAACATTTAGATAATGTGATCGAGTTTGAAAAAGTTGTGCCAATTGAGAAACCTGTGCATCTTGAGAGAGATGTTGAGATGGTTGTTCCTGTTGCCGCTGTAGTTAAGATATCGAAGGAAGTGGCTGTTGATTTTGTAAACGATTACAAAGCGCTGATTGCTACATGTGAAAAAGCGAAAGGTAAATATCAATTGGATAAGAAACGTGATGTTCGTATTCCTGCGGTTGAAGGGTTCGTTAAATCGTGGTCTGACGTATCGGATCGACTAGATACCGCCAAAGATGGCTTGAAGGCAAAATTAACCACATATATGGACGTTCTAGGTGGATACGCGGATGATGACTTTGCATACGAAGTTCCAGAGATGGATGAAAAATTACTGCAAGGTCTCAATATACATGGAGGACTTGAAAAAGCCCCTGCGAAGAAGAAGGCTACTGTTGCTTCTGTTGATACAAAGAAAAAGTGTACCTCTTGCGGCAAACTGAATTGTGAATGCGGAGATCCGTTCTCATAAAATATAATTAGCGAAGCATCAACGGTGAATAAAAATGGAGAGCTTTTGCTCTCCATTTTTTATGAGGCAACCCCGCCTTAGGCGGGATTTAAAGTACGAAAATCAAGGGATGTCGAGTCGGCTGTGCTCCTCCGCCATCGGTGAATTATATATTTGCAAATTGAATAGGTGAATTAACTGTCTATTGATGTGCAACTAGTTACAGATAGGGTGACGTTGTAAATTTAGTCCCCTTGTAGTCCCCTAAAATATTGCCTTTTTTGTCATTTTTGAAGTAGTTTGTGGCATTTAAACTCATTTGCACACATTTGTGTTTTGGCGTGCAATTCCTTATTCTATATGCTGTTGTGGAGGTTTTGTTCTGAATGTGTCCTTGTGACGTACAGATTAGGAATATGAAGCGGAATAGATATTTTAGAAGAAAAAAAGCCGCTGACTTGTGATCAGCGGCTTTGAAGTTGTTTTAGAAAATGTGGGTCGACTATCGTCTAGGTTGTCCCTGAGGCATTGCTCCTGGAGGCATCTGGAATGGCATGCCTTGTGGTGCTGGACGTTTACCGATCTTTGTGAGTTCGACCTCAAAAATGAGTGTGGAGTTTGGTCCTAGTTTCGCGCCTGAGCGGCGCTCGCCGTATCCTAGTTTAGCAGGAAGGAAGATCTTCCATTTTGAGCCGATGGGCATCATTTTTAGAGCTTCTGAGAAACCTGGAACAACCTGAAGTGTGAATGGTACTGGTTGGCCTTCTGGTGATTTGTCGAACTCAGTGCCGTCGATCAATGTGCCGCGGTAGTTTACAAAGAATTCAGACTGCTGGTCTACTCCACCAGGAGCGTCCTTTGGTGCTTCATATTTCTTGTCGCCACCCTTTTCAAGAATGAGGTACTGGAGGCCGCTTTCAGTAGTCTTGATGTCTTTTTTCTTCGCGTTCTCAGCGAGGAAAGCATTGCCTTTTTTGAGGTTTTCTTCACCGATCTTCTTATCGCGTTCCATCAACGATGCTTGCAGTGTTTGCATGGCAGTGTCGAGCTGGGCTGGTGTGAACTTGAGTTCTGCGCCAGCGAGAGCTTCGGTGAAACCGCTCAAAAATGCGTCTTTGTCAAAGTCGGAGACAATTAAGCCCGCATTAGCGAGTTGGAATGCGCTTTGGTAGCCAATGCCATAAGATGTGCGTGATTTGACTACTTCAGGAGAGAGTTGCTCTGCTTTTTTTTCTGCAGCTGGAGCTGCAGGAGTTGCGGGCGCTTGAGCGAATGATGTTGCCGTGAAGGCGAGGCCGATTGCGGCGATGCTTAGTTGCTTTTTCATGATATAAATTGAATAAAAAGTAAAATAGGTTTGAGCTGATCTTCTGTCGAGAGTTTAGCGTGTCCTTTTAGCTACAGCGGAGAATAGCTGGAACATTGTTTAAAAAAATGGATCAAATCGAGTATTTCCTACCTGGCGTAGGAATGATGCAATCCGTTTCTGGGAGTTTGAGGGTGATTTGTTGCTGGAACCACTCGATCGCGGCAATATCACCGTGGACTAGGAAGACCTGCTGAGGGGCGACTCGGATGATGTAGTCGAGGATGTCATCGCGGGTGGAATGGCCAGAGAAGTCAAAGATTTCCACAGGGCAGTTCAGGACCACAGCTGGGTTTTCTTTGTTCAGTTTGACTGTGTCACCTTGGCGGGTTTGGCGGATGATCCCACCAGGAGTTAGAGGGTCTGCGTAACCGACAAAGAGCAGGCTGTTCTTTTGGTTGCTGATGAAGGTTTGTGCGAAGATGTTAGAAGTCGTTTTCTCCGTCATCATACCGCTAGAGAGGCAGAAGATGGCACCTGGTCGGTAAGTGATTGGAGCACGTTTTTGATTCTTCGACCCTGTATTGATGTCCATGTCTTCAAGGATTTTAAAATCAGGAACCTTGCGGCTGGTGGAGTCTGAAAGATCGTCGAAGAGTAAAGTCATTTTGGTGCTAAGTCCGCCCATGTAGACAGGTGTCTTTGCTGGGATACGGCCATCCGTCTTGAACTTGTGAATCATCGTCATGACTTCCTGAGTCTTGCCCATGGCGAATACTGGAATGAGGGCTGAGCCGCCGCGCTCGAGTGTGTCGAGAATCGCCTGACAGAGTTTGTTTTCCTCAGTGTCGCGGTCATAATCTGGCTTTCTCGGTGCCGCTCCACGCGTGGTTTCTACGATGAGAGTGTCGATGTTTTCCTCTGGGAAGCGTGCGCCAGTGATCAAGGTTTGGTCTTCAAACTGGATGTCACCGGTGTAGAAAACGCGCTTGTTCTCAGACTCGACCATGACGCCTGCTGAACCTAAAATATGACCGGCATCGTGGAGTGTGAGTTGGGTGTCGCGATTGATCTTCCACGGTTGTTTGTATTTTTTAGGCTCCCAACGGGTGGCGAGACGGTCGAGCTCACGGTGGCCGTAAAGTGGGTATTCTGTGATGCCGAGTTCTAAGCGTTTACTTTGCATGACATTGACTGAGTTATGCAACAGAGCTTTGGCTAATGCGGCTGTAGCTTCAGTCAGGTAGAGTGGGGCATCTTGCTGATCGCGCATCAACACTGGGATGGTGCCAGTGTGGTCTAGGTGTGCGTGGCTCAGGACAATGGCATCTACGCTATGAGGTGAAAGCTCATGGTGAGCCGGAAGCGCTGCAAGGCCTTCTTCCTTCGGGTGCATCCCCGAATCTAACACAACTTTACTGTCGCTCGTTTCTAGGAGGTAGCAGTTGGCTCCTATTTCATTTTTGCGTGCTAGATTTTGGAAAAACATATTATGAGGCGCAGTCTCGTTTAGGCTTCTTGGAAAAGCGAGTGGTTTTTACGGATAAAATCCCTAACTGAGTAGAGGTGAACCGTAGAAAGCCAAAGAGATGTGTTGCCTCTCACTAAATTTCTGATAGAAAAGAGGTTATGGCTATATTAAAACTACTCATTGGCGGCGGCGCAGTGGCGCTAGCTCTAACTACAAGTTCATGCTGCAACTGGAGCAGCACATGCAGTTCATCCTGTGGTAAGGGTGAATGTAATGTGTGGCCAGAGGTATCAGAGCATGCAGGTTACGGGAATGCATGTAAATCAGACTAAAGGGCGTAGAGGTTCTATTCTATCTATAAACCTTTCAGGTGAAAGCTTGAGAGGTTTTTTCTTTGTCGCTGACTGGCTAGGTGCCGCAGAATGTTTCACGGACTATCTCATCAGCAAGTGGTGCTAGCTCTAGATCCGCGTACTTGTCTTGTTCGGAATAAGGATTACCGAGTCCGTCTACAAGTCTGTGAAATGGAGCGAAATCATTATCGTAAGCAGCTTGGATTGCTTGTTCGACTCGGTGGTTTCGCGGAATGCGTACTGGGTTACTCGTGCGCATTTTTTCTAGATGCAATGCTTGGGCCGTTGCTTCCAGCCAACGAGCAATCCATTGCTCCGCTTCGGTTGCGTCGTTAAATAGCCCAAGCAAACAGCCCTTGGGAGCTCCGCTGGCGACTTGAGTTAAGTGGCGGAAAAAAAGTGTGAAGTCTACTTGTTGGTTGGCGAGCAGGGTGAGACCATCTTGCACCAGAGAATCTGCAGCGCTATCTGCCAAGCCAAATTTCGCTCTAAACCGGGCCATGTATTGGGAACTGAAATATTCTTGAAAGGTGTCGAGTGAGGATTGAGCGATAGCAATGGCTTGATCGGTGTCGTCAGCAAGCAAGGGCAGTAAAGTCTCGGCAAAGCGGGTCAAGTTCCACAGGGCTATATTGGGTTGGTTTCCCCAACTGTAGCGCGCATTGGCATCGATCGAGCTGAATACGCACTGTGGGTGGAAAGTGTCCATGAAGGCGCAGGGGCCGTAATCTATAGTTTCCCCTGAAATTGCTGTGTTATCCGTATTCATCACCCCGTGGATGAACCCGAGCGACATCCAATGGGCTATGAGATCGGCTTGGGCGGTGATGACGTGATTTAGGAAAACTGTGTAGGGAGCTTCAGATTCTAGAGCTTGTGGGAAATGGCGCTGAATGCAGTGGTCAGCGAGAGCGCGCAGCTCGGAGGTGTCTTTTCGGGCTGCAACGTACTCGAAGGTGCCCACGCGAATGTGACTGGAAGCTACCCGGATAAAAATGGCCCCGGGCAGTGGTCCATCCTGTCTGACAACAGTTTCGCCTGTGGTGACTGCCGCGAGGGCTCGTGTGGTCGAAACTCCGAGAGCTGCCATGGCTTCACTTAAAATATATTCCCGAATCACTGGGCCGAGCGCCGCCTTTCCATCTCCACCACGGGAGTAGGGAGTTCGGCCGGAACCCTTGAGCTGCATATCGTAGCGCTTAGAGTCAGTTCCTATAATTTCACCCAGTAGGATTGCTCTGCCATCACCGAGCTGTGGGTTGTAGCCACCAAACTGGTGGCCAGCGTAAGCCTGGGCAAGCGGCTCTGAACCATCGGCGATAGCATTGCCAGAAAGCACTGAGATACCCTCTGGAGCTTGGAGCCAATCAGTATCTATCGAGAGCATGCTTGCTAACTCAGAGTTGATTCGAAGGAGTTCTGGTTGAGGAACTTGAGCTGGCGAAAGCTTGGTAAAAAATGACTCAGGCAGCTGAGCGTAGGTGTTGTCGAAATGAATTGCAGGCATCGTATGGAAAGCTACCGAAGTCTGGATGATTGACTCAGCTTATGCGAGAGCGTTTTTCGCCATGGATACGTGGCGCAAAAAAGCCTCACATATGTGAGGCTTTTTTTAATGGTGCTCGAGGGGGGAATCGAACCCCCACGGCCTTAACGGCCACTAGATCCTTAGTCTAGCGCGTCTACCAATTCCGCCACCCGAGCAGGTGTTGTTTGGTGTGGCTGGTTTCTAGGTGATATTTGCGAGTTGGCAAGAATTTTCTACTAAAAAGCGTAGTCTCTAAATAAAAAAGCCCTCCAGAGTGACTGAAGGGCTTTAAAAATTCTGAGATTCTAAGTCTTAGCTAAGCACTGCATTCCAGTCAGTAATGCGGTCAGCGTGAGCTGCGAACAAAGCGGCTGTGTCGCCGTGGATCTTGATGCTCTCGATCTTGTCGCCTTGGGCGATGGAGTTGATCACGTCTTGACCCTTTGTTGTTTCACCGAAGACTGTGTGGTTGCCGTCGAGGTGTGGAGTCGGACCATGAGTGATGAAGAACTGGGAGCCGTTTGTGTTCGGTCCAGCATTTGCCATGGAGAGCATGCCTGGCTTGTCGTGCTTGCGGATTGCTGGTTTGCATTCGCATTCGAACTTGTAACCTGGGCCACCCATTCCTGTGCCAGTTGGGTCACCACCTTGGATCATGAAGTTGTCGATCACGCGGTGAAAGACGATGCCGTCGTAGAATCCACGTGAAGCAAGATTGAGGAAGCTGGCACATGTGACAGGTGCGTCAGCTGAGAAAAGTGTGATGTCGATGTCGCCTTTGTTCGTGGTGACTGTGATGTTGATGTCTGAAAGATCGCTCATAGTGGGGGGGAATCTAGAGTGGGATGGCGAAAGGATAAAGGAAAAAGGGAGGGAAGTGCGATGTGTTTTAGGGCGATTGGCTAGATGTCTTCTGCGTGTTGCTATACTGATCTAGAACTCATTTTGCTAAACAGAGGGTTTCACTTTTTCAATAGTACGTGGTGAAGTTAAGCAAACTTCCCATCTCGACTGCTATTTTAAGCCTCAGAATTGCAACCGAAGAGTCTGAAATACAGTTGCTTAGGATAGTTCTGAACGCAGAGCGTTATCTCAAATCTGGGAGGGCTGTAGGTCACACCCTCTGGCAAGGAATCTACGAAACCAACTCCGAGGCACTGAGTCTCTGTAGTTTACGGTGGGGAATTGAAAGGGTTTTTGGGCATTCAAAGAAAAAAGTGTTTTGACCTTGAAGCAACCCACATGACCAATCCAGCCAAGCTTGAAAAGCTCTTTGGCATCCTTACAATGGCCTTTCTATTGAGCTTTGCGTGGGGCTGTCACCTTCGATCCTCGGAGCAGAAAATCTCTGCGGCAACAAAGCGCAAAAGCCTGTTTCGACTCGGCCTTGAAGATATTTTGAATCTAGCAGATAGCCATTCAAAAGACTCAGGTCATCGAAGCTGACTCAAAGGGTTTCTCCACTGGCTTAACTCTACAACCGTCAGCTCAATTTTCCTCGTGTAGTGTGGCTTTCGCTAACAAATTTAAAAGGCGTTCCAGCAGCTAGCTGAAGCGCCTTTTTTGATTTTCTATTTGTTCGTTATTGTTGAGACGATTTATCGATTACTAGTGACTAGGACAGTGGCTCGTTTGTTCCACCGTTCTTTAGTAAAATGGGCTTTAAGTTTCTGATCTTTTGATACTAATGAAATGCATTTGACGTCATTAGAGCAGCTGCGTCTGGTCCAAAGCCGCTTATGGTTACTGATAGGATTGGGCATCACGCTTGTCATCAATAGAAAATTGGGATGCTGTCCTTTGTCGAAGGTTACCTCAAATGAGGTTACAATGTCCTTGCTGTTATAGTTGAAAATATAATGAACATACTTATTTTCATAGACGTGTCGGGATGGTGATTTTTCAATCAAGTTTCCATAGACGGCACAATCAGTTTTATGGAATCCAATTGAGGCTTGAGAATTAGGGAGGAGGGCGCAGAGCGTTGCTGCTACCAGAATGGGGAGTTTCATTTTCATAGGTGGGGGGAGGCGCATGCATCTCTACTAAAGTTCAGGAGAAAGATGCAAAAGACCTTCGCCAGGTAGGCGATTATTTGTGGATATAAAAGTCAGTTATTGAATAAATCAGAGATAATTTCTCTAACTAACATTATCTAGAATCAATCCTAACAGGTGCAATCCTTCAGTGACGGGTTCTTTAGAGTAAACCGTCTCAAGTTACTCCGAATGAATTAGGAGAAAGATTTGTGGCACACAAAATGAATGGGGGAATACATTTATATTAGAGAACAAATGGGAGGATTTGTCTACTCCCCTAGTTTGGGGGCGGGCGCTGATTGGATGAATTTACTCAACAGTTGAGCTTGGGAACTGACTGGGAAATGCTTATAAATTTCTTCTCAGCTTGGCCGCCGCTGATGGATGCGGCGTCACCGGGTAAGCGTACGATGTCTATTCCATCATTTTCAGGGAGATGGAGCATGGTAGTATACAGTTAGGTGAGTTACAGAAATTACTCTACACGTGAGATGACGGTATACATGAATCGACTTACTCTCGCTGCCTCACTAGAGATGAAAGGGGGGAGATTCGAAGTGATTAAGCTATTCATCTTGATTTATGAAGCTACCTTAAGACTCCTATGATACATGATTTACTAGGGCATATACTGACTGTTTTTCTAGGGTACTTTGCCATCATGAACCCAGTCGCAAATACGGCGGTTTTTATCGGACTCACTGCAGATGAAACCATTCAAAAAAAGAGACAGATAGCACGGAAGTCGTTGCTCATCGCGTTTTGTATAATCTTAGCATTTGCGTTGTTAGGGAATGCTATATTTCATCTTTTCGGGATTACATTACCCGCACTACGCGTGACTGGAGGAATCCTGGTTTTCTTGATTGGTTACCATATGCTCAATGGTGAGCGTTCCAAAATGCATAAGCCTCGTGGTATGGATGAGACTGATGAGGAAGATACTGATGTGGCTATTTCTCCTCTGGCTGTACCGATTCTCGCTGGACCTGGCACGATTGCGACAACCATCAATTTTTCGAGCACTGGCGGATGGAGTGAATCTGTAATTACAGTGAGTATGTTTGCACTGCTTTGTGTTGTGACCTATTTCTTCTTTGTTTCCGGTGAGAAAATCGTGCGCTATCTAGGAAAAGGAGGGATCAATATCGTGACACGCTTGATGGGGCTCATCTTAGCTGTGATCGGCGTGCAGATGTTGGTTGAGGGAGTGGCTGGGGCCGTAGCCGCTAGCTAGGACCAAGCGTCTTTATGGCTCAGCCTTTCTGGTTAAGGTAGACTTCTTCGTACGGTCGAATGACTACGAGGCCTTCGCCTTCAAATACCATTTGAAGTGATTCTCCTGAGGCCCGCCCGAAAATGGTTTTGAGTGAAACGTCAGTCTTGATATTAGGACTGAGTCCAGCGCTCCACGCGACTGTTGCATTTGGGTCGGTAAATACTGGGTTGCTAGGAGTGACACGTAGGGTGACTGGCTCATAGTGACTGGTGGTAGCTAGTAGTCCGCTGCCGTTGAAGGCTACATTGAAGAGACCGCCAGTCATCATCCCAGCTACTTTCTTCATCATTGAAATCTTGTGGTCGAGCGTCGGCTCAAAGGCCAGTACGTCATTGCCGCTCACTACGATGCCTTCGTTGTTGAATTTCAGGATGGAAATTTGCTTTCCCGAGTCGACGAGATAAACTTTCCCTTGGCCGTCGGCATACGTGAGGCGCATGCCTTCCCCTGAAATAGCTTTCTTGAGAAGGCTGCTAGAGGACGCAATTACCTCACTCGAAGCAATGGTGAAATAGGCGAGATTTTGTAATGTTCATCCCATGCGTCTAACGTGAACCGCATGGGCTAGCACCTAGTCGTGTGAAGTGAGTGCTTAGAAATGAGAATTTACTAGATTACTTATTTGCTGCTTTTGCTTGTTTGATCACGTCCACTGCCGCATCGAGAAATAGTTCGGGTAGAGCTGGATGAATATGGATCATTTTGGGGACTTCACGGATGTCATTCTTCAAGTGCATTAGCATGAGTATTTGGTGAATCAATGTGGAGGAATCAGGACCAATCAGATGACATCCCAGCACTGAGTATGTATCTGGGCATATAAGAATTTTTGTGCGCGGATAGTCCAGTTTACTAGCCATCGCGCGGGCACTGGATTTCCAGTCGCGTAGAGTTTTGACGTAGCGAATACCTTTTTCCTGCAGCTCTGTCTCAGTGAAACCAACGGAGGCTACTTCAGGCTCGGTGAAAATGGCATGTGGTACCGCTCCATAATCTAGAGCCTCTGTATTACCTTTCAGTAGAGTCTGACGCAGATAGTGCATGTCGTAGCTAGCTGTGTGCTGGAGGATGAACTTTCCTGCGATGTCGCCAGCGGCATAAATCCCAGGGACGCTAGTTTCTAGATGGTCATCAGCCTGAATGAATCCTCTGGAATTGGTTACAATATCCGTATTTTTCAGCTGAAGCTTATCGGTATTGGCGATGCGGCCAGTTGCGCAAAGCACACGCTCACCAATGTGTTGATGGCTTGAGCCATCTGGGTGGGTAAAGGTGCAGGTGAATATTTTTCCATCGTAGGATAAATCGCTCAGACTCGATTCATAATGGACTGGTGTGTGGTGTTCGAAATGCTCTTGGAAGATGGGTGAGAGCTCGTGATCAATACGCGGTAGTAGAGTGTTTCCACGCACGTGGAGTGAGGTCTCTGTGCCGATAGCCGAGAAAAAGGCCCCGAGCTCACAGCCGATAAATCCACCGCCGATAATCGTGAGTGAGGCAGGAGGAGCTTCTTTGAGTGGGAAGATGTCATCGCTAGTCCACACGGGAAGTCCCGAGTAGGGTGCGGGCCGTGGACAAGTACCGGTGGCTATGACGATGGAATGAGAGCTGACCTGCGCAATTTCATCTCCACCTTGGTTGGTGATGGAAATTTCGTTGTTGGACAGAAATGAGACGGTTCCACGGTAGAGGGTCACATTGTCTTGAAGACGGGATTCGTAACGAGGATCGACACCTGCTATCCATTCTGAGACTTCGTCGAACATTTTTGACGGTCTATGCCGTTGATTGTGGCATCGATGTGATGGCGTGAGGCTTCGCGCACACGACGTGCAGCTTCGGCGTAGCCAATGAGAAGCTTTGATGGAACACACCCTCTGTTAGGGCAAGTGCCGCCAAGTTTGTCTCGCTCGATGAGTGCCACTTTTTTACCTTCCTGAGAAGCAGCGATGGCGAGTCCTGAGGCCGTCCGCCCCCGACAATGATGAGGTCAAATTTTTTCCTGATAATATTTTTAGCTAGTGAGGTCGAAGGAGAGTACTCTGAGCGAATAGGTTATTAAGAGCATAGATCTCTGAAAAAATTCCAGAGGATTGGTAAAAAAATTACGACTGAGATGCCTCCCAGTGAGTGTGATCCTTACAATTGGGACATTCTGGGATGATATCGTTTTTCTTTAGATCGATGGTACTAGCTGAGCATGCGCAGCAGCTCTAACTCCTGGGTCAAAGCGTAATCGGGCTGCGGTAGCTGAATAAATGGAAACTAAGAAAAGGAACGCAGTAGGTGAGTCGAAGTCTATATTGATAATGTTGAGAAGTGTCCCAACGACCAAGGCAGTGTAGCAACCACGTCGCAGGCTGCTTGTTGTCAAAGCTATTTTTAAGAATAAGGAAAACTGTGACATGGGGTGTTTTATAGTTGAGGGGGAGTTTAGTCCTTGTTGTTTTCACATGGGCTCTGACGAGATTCTAGAATAGACTCGGTTGTTGTTGGGAGATGCAGTGGATGGCTCCACCTTCCCATACAATGTCGCGGCAATCGATTCCTATGATCTCTCTGTTCGCGAAGCATTCACCTAGGATTCCCAGAGCTTGATCGTCGTTTCTTTCTTGAGAGAAAGTGGGGACGAGTACCACTTCGTTAAGGATGAGAAAATTGGCGTAGCTGGCTGGCAGTTGTTCGAGCCTCCAGTTTTCTGCGATCAGCGGATCGGGCATTGGTAGTTCGACTGTTTCTACTCTGGAGCCGCTGACTGTGCGTAGATCTTGCAGCATCTCCAAGTTGCGCTGTAGGTTGCGGTAGTTAGGGTCTTTGCTGTTTTTTTCAACAATGCTGACAATGGCGTCTTCGTTGACAAAGCGCGTGAGATCATCGATGTGGCCATCGGTGTCGTCACCTTCAATACCTGAGGGAAGCCAGAAAATGTCGCTGACTCCAAGAGCCTTGCGAAGCTCGGTTTCCACATCAGACTTCGACCACTCAGGGTTCCTGTTAGTATTGAGAGCGACAGCCTCTGTGGTGATGAGAGTTCCAGCTCCGTTGCCTTCTATGGCTCCGCCTTCGAAGAAAAGTGGTGAGCGATAATGTTCGGCTTTTGTCGCGGTAGCCATCTGAGCCGCGATAGCATCGTCCAAGTCCCATGGTGGAAACTTTCCACCCCAGGCATTGAAGTGCCAATCGACAGCTCTGAGCTTGTTAGTGCTTTTGTTGATGACAAAGGTAGCTCCGTGATCTCGGCACCAGACATCATTGGTGGCATGGTTGTGGAGAGTGATGTTACTTAGTTCGCAGTTAGAAGCTGCTAGGGTCTTTAAAATCCCTTTGTGTAACGACTCGTGAGCATTGATAGAAACCTGCTGAAATCGCGCAGCTATAGTGATGATGTGAGCAAACTGATGCTGAATCTGCACAAGTTTTTCTGCCGGCCAAGTGTCTGACCTGTGCGGCCATGAGAACCACACATGATCTTGTTTCTCCCATTCCGCTGGCCAGTGGAGGTGTTCGATTTGTGGGCTCATTTGATATTAGTCGATGAAGCGTTCAGTGATCTGGCTGTAGCTGTCGATTCTGCGGTCTCGGAAAAAGGGCCAAATGCGGCGATGTTCTTCTAACGCTTCCATGTCGAGGTCGGCTGTGAGGATTTTCTCTTCTGAGATCGGTGCCTTAGCTATGACTTGTCCGTAGTGGTTTGAGACGAAGGATTGCCCCCAGAATTCTGTGTTACCTTCAGTGCCGGTGCGGTTGATGGCAACGACGTAGCAACTGTTAGCAACAGCATGACCACATTGGACAGCTTGCCAGGCGTTGTGTTGGGCTTCGCCTAGTTCGGCCTTTTCTTCAGGGAGCCATCCAATAGCGGTTGGGTAAATGAGTATTTCAGCCCCCTTGAGAGCCGTGAGTCTGGCTGCTTCTGGGTACCATTGGTCCCAGCAAATCAAGACTCCTATTTTGCCGAACTGGGTATCGAATGCTTTGTATCCAGTGTCGCCAGGGGTGAAGTAGAATTTCTCTTCAAAGCCTGGATCCTGCGGGATGTGCATTTTCCGATAATGGCCGCGGTAGGAACCGTTGGCGTCGATCACCCACGCTGTATTGTGATAGAGACCCGTCGCTCGCTTTTCGAAACCACTGGCGACAATGACCACTCCTAGTTCTTTGGCGAGTGCTTGGTGGCTCTCAGTGAGCGGTCCAGGTAATTTGTCTGCTAGATCAAAGTTGCTGGTGTCCTGAGTGGTGCAAAAGTACGCGGTGGTAAAGAGTTCTTGGGTGCAGATGATTTGTGCACCCTCAGAGGCTGCCTGACGAATGGCTGCTTCGGTTTTACGAATATTTTTCTCAGGCTCAGCGAAGGAGGTGAGCTGGAGCAAGGAAATGCGTGGCATGGTATTTTACAGCGGTGCTGTAGTCATTGGTCAATGGTCAATAGTCATGGGGGCTCTGCTGATGAAGCGGAAAGGGACTAGTGGACGCTTAGATTTTGAAGTTTGGGCAGTTTACTAGGAACTTTTTAGGGTTGTCGTAGATGACGCGCTCGATGGTCGCTTTGTCGTACTTGCGTTTGCCCATTTCTAGTGCTGTTTTGACGACGGCGAGTGGGTCTGAGACGCCCCAGTCGCAGGCTGAGTTCATCCAGATGTTTTCCATTCCAAAGTTTTCGAGGATATCGACGGCGCGGGCTGGAGTGCACTTCGATTCTGGATAGAGGGTCATTCCAGCCCAAAAGCCATTATCTAACACTAGGCCAGCGGTGTGCTCTTCCACATGATCTATCACCACACGTGAGGAATCGACGTTGGCATTTTTTAGAGCATCGATGATCAGCTTTGTGCCTTTGATTTTGTCTTCAAGGTGGGGGGTGTGAATGAGAATTGGTTGGTCGTATTTTTTAGCGATTTCAACATGCTCTTCAAAGATTGCGAGTTCGTTCTTGGTGTTCTTGTTGAGGCCGATTTCACCGATGCCTAGTACTGTTGGTCTGTCGATGAACTCAGGGATAAGAGAAAGAACTTCACGGGCAAAGCCGGCGTCTTCTGATTCCTTTGGGTTGATACAGAGCCAGCAAAAGTGGGGGATGCCAAATTTGGCAGCTCGGGCTGGTTCGTATTCGGTGAGTTGGCGGAAATAGTCGTAAAATCCTTGGACTGAAGCGCGGTCGTAACCGGCCCAGAATGCCGGCTCGCAAATAGCTTCACAGCCAGCCATTGCCATTTTCTGATAGTCATCCGTGGTGCGGCTGACCATATGGCCGTGTGGTTCGATGTATTTCATTTCTATTATGGAAAAGGGAAAAAGGTGAGAGGATAAAGGGAATAGTAGACTACTGGCTGTTGATGAGTGACTCATCCGGGGCGCCGAAGGCTCCTTGGATGGTGGCGGCAGGGATGGGTGATTCGCTGTGGTCGGAGAGCGCTAGCAGGACGGCTTCTGCCCGAGATTTGTCACCGGGGTTTTGCAGAGCTACGAGCGCTTTATGAAATCCAGCGACGCGAAAGTCTTCTTCTCCATCGTGACGATCTAAGCGATCGAGATAGGCTGCTATTTCGATCAAGTCACGTCGGGCGGGCATGAAGTAGAGATCTAGTATGTCTTTCTTACTGGGCATGGTATTATTATAATGTCGATTGCTGTGAATAGCACGTAAGAATTAGATCTTTCCAAGAGAGGTAGCTCAAAGTTCAAGACGGCGAATAAGTTAGCTTATCGTAAGCGTACGCTGAGGACGCAGGCTGGGGATTGGAGTTCTTTGAGGTAGAATGGGTGGTAGTTGCCTTTGCTGACCCAGAGGCCTGAGGAGTTTCCAGCGTTGATCTGGTAGGCGGAGGTGTAGCGGATGCTGCCGTTTTTGCTGATGTGCTGGAGGGCTTTGGCTAGTTGCTTTTGGCTGATAGAGGGGGCGTATCCGATAGCCCATAGGTTGGCTCCATTG
>Ga0233404_10000160_pt1 | contig 17211 bp, 10 predicted proteins | sample Na_oxic_2_MG_FD_179861 | JGI IMG/M metagenome (GOLD analysis project Ga0233404, IMG submission 179861) | Seawater microbial communities from Saanich Inlet, British Columbia, Canada - Na_oxic_2_MG | ecosystem: Environmental > Aquatic > Marine > Inlet | place: Canada: British Columbia | collected...
AATACTGACAATGAAAAACAGCAAATAGCGAGTCAGATAAGGGCTCATGTCAAAAAAATTAAATGTTTTCATTATGATGGATATCGTATGCACGATAGGTATATCAAAGCGAATAATAGAAAAGGGTCGAAAGATTTAGAAGTGATGCTCAGTAGCGGATTTGAATATCTTGCTGATACTGATAAGGATATAACCTATATGGTAAAAGATTTGAGTTAAAAACGAGTACATGAAAGTTCTCAAACTAATAAATCGTTCAGTCGTTCCCAAATTAAACGAGGTAAATAATTATGAGATCATATCTCAAAAAATATCAGTACTTTGCCAACCATGACTTGCGCTATCACCGATTTGAGTATTGATGATACTGACACTGTTAGCCATGTTACGGTATATCTGGATGTCGAACTCAAAGATGCCGGGCTCCTAATGTTGACTACGGGAGCCAAGGTAACTGCGAATGAACATCCGGCTCATACTGATACCGAGCGTACCAAGATATTCATCCCAGACGATGTCGAAGTGGATCTCGCCTTTGTTATCGACGTGACTGGTAGTATGCAAGGAGAAATCAATGGAGTTATCAAAGCAATAAAAGATTCTATTGCTAAGATTGATCCAAACGACGCGCCCTTTGTTGCTTTGATTGTCTTCACCGATGACGTGAAAGTCAAAGCTTTTACGAGTGATTTGGATGTTTTGTTAAAAGCGGTTGAAAATCTGCGAGCGGCTGGTGGTGGTAAATGTCCCGAGGCGAGTGCGGATGCGTTGTTAATTGCTATTCCTCACACCAAGCCAGATGGGAATATCTTATTTGCCACTGACGCATCGCCGTATGAAAACGCGGAGATTGATAAAATCACTGAATTGCTACGTGGCAAAAGCATCCGCTTTAATGCTATGATAACCGGCGATTGTACCAATCCTGATAGTTGGAATGATTTGCCAAGTGCTGAGTAAATTTTTTTCACCCCGATTTATGTTCCACAGATGGAATCGGTGGCTATTCACATTTAACCCCTTCGGGGTTGGCACATCAACGTAAATTCATAACCCCTTTGGTGCAAAACGTAAATAGCCATAGGTGAAACCTATGGAACTATTTGGGGTGAAAAATTGGCAAAATCATAATAAATTTAACACCCCAGTTGCAAACCCCATCCAGCATTAGGGAAAAATTGTCAGCAGGAAATCAAACAAGCATTACATGAACAAAATTCCTTAACTTAATGGCAGTAAGGTAGGTCGGGTTAGCTTATCAAGCGCAGCGCGATAACGTAACCCGACATTTACTTTGGTTTGGCTGCCAATAACAAAGTAAGTAAATTCTTTATAAAATACAATCTTTGTAGTTATTGTCAAAGAATATTAGGAGTTAATATCATGATCAAAGTTATTTCCCTACGCTATTTTGTTGTATTACTGACAAGTCTTTTTTTGTCTTTGGCAGTCAACGCGGTTGCTGCTGATTTTTTGAGTACGGTTGTTACCCAAGCGGAACTCATGCCGGATGAACCACTTACCAAAAACCATTTTGGGTATTCAGTTGCTATTGATGGAGACATTGCGGTTGTTGGTGCGCCTTACGATGATCTTGGTCTTGGCAGCGTACAAGCGGGTATTGCCTATGTTTTTAGACGCAATGGTAATGGTTGGGAGCAAGAAGAAATATTAAAGACCGATGATGCCAGTATAGCAGCTAACCAATTTGGTTGGTCGGTTGCTATTAGTGGAGACACCATAGTTGTCGGCTCACCGGGTAATAGTGAGGAAGGTTTTTGGGTTGGGGCTGCTTATGTATATATTCGTACTAATGATGGTTGGCAACAACAAGCTAAACTCACTCTTAATAACCAGAACCTCGGAAGTAAAGATAGTAGTAGATTTGGAGATTCTGTCGCTATTGATGGTGATATCATAGCAGTAGGCATACCCGGAAAAAGAGCAACTGCAATATTTGAACGCAATGGTACAAAATGGCAAGAACAGGCTCAACTTACGATAGAGGAATCTTTTGATTCTGTTAGTAGTGCAGTTGCTATTAGTGGTAAAACCGTTGTTGTTGGGATGCCAAGAGTAATAAATGATATTACTGGTACTGCTTACGTGTTTGTACGCGAAAATACAATTTGGACAATGCAAGAAAAGCTTGTTGCCAGTAATGCTCATGCTGGATATAAATTTGGAACTTCGGTTGCTATTAATGGAAATACTATAGCGATTGGGGCAATCGGCGATATTAGCGAAAATTCTGGGGCAGTCTATTTATTTGAGCGTGAAGGTACAAGCTGGATAGAAAAAAACCGATTTGTTGGCAGTGATATAAATAACAAATTTGGAATATCCGTTGCTCTTAGCAATAATGTCCTATTAGTTGGTGCCTCTGAAACCAGTGAAGCCGGTGATAAGGCTGGTATGACTTATATTTTTACTCGTAGAGGCATAGTGTGGGAAAAACATTTAAAATTAATTGCCAACAACGCTATACCGAACGATGAATTTGGGAATGCAGTTGCAATTAGTGGAGACACCGCGTTAATTGGGGCACATAAGGCCAATAATCTTGCTGGTACAATTTATACAACCAATATCCCAACCGCCCATTGGCCCGTTCCACTACATCCTAAAGATGATGATAAAGTTAGTCTGTTTGTAAATACTGTTGCTGTAAGCGGAGATACTATGGTAGTTGGTAGTGCTTTTAGTATTGATAACATTGGTATTCCCGGTGTTGTCCATGTGTTTGTACGTGATGGTATGAATTGGATACCACAGGCTGAACTAATATCTCCAGATAGTGATGATATCAAAGATAGGTTTGGATTCTCAGTTGCAATTAGTGGTGATACTATAGTGGTGGGAGCATTGGGTTATGATAATGAAAATACTAATGAGATTGGAGCTGCTTATGTATTTGTGCGTAATGGCACAGTATGGACTCAACAAATCAAACTTACAGTTCCAGATGAAGATACCGTTTGGAACAAAATATCTAAAAGTTTAGGTGCGGAGGTTCCAATTTACTTTGGTGGTTCTGTTGCAATTAGTGAAGATACAATAGTGATCAGTGCACCGGGGCTGATAAATGAAAATTTGTTTCTAGGTAGTGCGTATGTATATGAACGTGAAGGCACCAATTGGCAACAAACGAATAGATTTGAACTTGATAGTGCTGACGTAAGTGATGTTGAAACCTTAATGGCTCTTGATATTTTACAAACTTCTTCAACAACCGTTATAGAAATTTCACGATTATTATCAATAGATTGGATTTTGGTTGCTATTGAAGAAAATACTATAGCTATTGGAATTCCCCTAAAAGATTCTTCAGCTAAAAATGCTGGGGCAGTTCATGTATATTCTCGTGAAGGACAAAATTGGCAAGAATCAACTATCTTTGTTCCAAGTAGCGTAGATACAACACTAGAAGGCTTTGGAAGTGCTGTGGCCATAAATAAAAATAGATTAGTGGTTGGGGCATCTGGTAAAGCAAAAGCTTATGTTTTTACCCACAACGGTAACGACTGGATAAAAATGCAAGAATTTGTTGATACTAATACCGAATCAGACTTTGGTATTTCTGTGGATATTAGTGAAAATACTATACTAATTGGTGCTCCTTCTGATGATAAAATAGCTTCTTATGCTGGAGCAGTGTATGAATATGTGTATAACGGTATCAATTGGATTAAAAAAACTAAACTGACTAATAATAAGGCTGACACGAGTCAACTTTTTGGTTTGGATGTTGCTGTGAATGGCAATGCTAAACTAATTAGTGTGTCCAATTTAGATATTGCAAATATAACTGGATATCATGGGATTATTTTCCCAACTCTCACCGTACCATCGGCCCTAAGCGGACACTACGCAACAAACGTATCAGTAAAATTAACCTGTACTACTGACTGTACCCATACCTACTACACTTTGGACGGTTCCACCCCAACGGAAACATCACCGCTATATTCAGGCCCCATTGCCATCAACTCCACCACCACCCTAAAATACTTTTCCATAGGCGCGTCAGCCGGCCCCGAAACAGTGACAACCCAAACATACATCATTGACAACAATCCTCCAGACGTATCTATCAATTACCCAGAAAACGGCACCACTCTCAAAACTATCAGCCTCATCAACGGTACTGCCATAGACAAAGATAACGATGGCGGTAGTGGCCAATTAGATCGCATCGAAATAAATATTAAAAAAATTATTCCAAACGTGGCAGCCAATCAATATGCTAATTTAGATGAGCAAGGCAATTTTCAAGGTTTTAGCGACAAACTCACTTGGATACGAGCCACCGGAACCACAAATTGGTCTCTACTAATCAAAAACATCTCCTTCGATCCTGAGCAAACCTACCACGTCACTGCTCGCGCCATAGATATTGCCGGCAATATCAGCTCCACCGAATCTACTCGCTTTACCTACGGAGACAAAGCCCTTACCCATCTATCCTTACATATCAGCAGCCAAACCATTCTCAACAATGGCGAACTAACACTCACTGGCAAACTCAAACGCCTACCAGACACAGGCATTGATTTAGCTGACGAAACCATCACTTTGACTGTCACGGCTCCCGATGCCTCCCAAACCTACACAACGCAAACTGACAGCTTAGGTAATTACACTTTTCATTTCGATAAAAATGCTAACATTTTTATTACTAAAGGGCCTTACACGTTTAACGTCGCATTTACCGGTGACGAAACTTTGCTAGAAGTCAATTCCGACTCGCAAACCGTATTGGTAGGAAGTTCAGCCGGTTATGCCATTATCGTGCAAGGCCGAATTACCAATAATGAAGGCATGGAAGCCTATAATAAAACCTTAAATCGAGTTTACCAACGCCTGCTTGATAGAGGTTTCCGTAGCGAAGATATTCGCTATTTTAATTATGATGATAGCCAAGCCGGGGTTTATGCAACTCCAACTAAAACCAACCGCGATGGAATAGAAGGCATCCAAACTAGCATTGAAACTTGGCTAAGTACCAAAATTAACAGCGTGCCCGCTCCCCTTTATATTATTATGGTTGATCATGGTAATCCGGATGTGTTTTATCTCGGTGATGAGATAATTAAGCCGCCAGAACTTAACTCTTGGCTAGACACACTGGAAAGTAACTTAAACCCCATCGCGCTGCAAGAACCTCGCGTAGTCGTGATTGGAGCCTGTTATTCTGGCAGTTTTATCCCCGCCCTATCGAAAACCGGCCGAACTATCATTACCAGTGCTGCTGGCAAAGAAGTATCTTATAAAGGCTTGAAAGAAGATGATGGTATCCGTAGCGGTGAATTTTTCATTGAGGAATTTTTTCAGCAACTCTGGCGGGGTAAATCTTTGAAAAACGCTTTTGTAAAAGCCACCGAAAGCACCGAAATGTTCACGCGGAGCGGTATTTTGGCTGCCAATACCGCCAATGCTTATTTAGATGATGCCATGCAACATCCATTGTTGGATGATAACGCCGATGGTAAGGGAAGCAATGTGTTATTCGCCGAAGGCGAGGGAGAACAAGCGGCGGCTATATTCTTGGGTGCCGGTACTGACTTCCAAATAAGTTCCGATAACAACCCCGCCACTATAATTGCCGTAACTCCGACTACCTTTTTAAGTGCAACGGCAAAATCCGCCCCGTTGTTTTTACAAGCCAACACGCCCCGTCGAGTTGACCCAGCTATTATTGCGATTCGTCCACCGTCTAAAATTCTACGTGCTCAAGATGGTACCGGGCAAATAGACATTGATTTGGCAACCCAATTTCTAACCGCCAACCCAGAAAATATCTTTACCACCAGCTATAACAATTTTAGCGAGGCTGGGAGGTACGAGATTTTTTATAGCGTTCGTGATAGTGAAACTGGGCAAATTTCATTAGTAAAACGTTCGCTAGTGTATAAAAATCAGCCGGGTAATTTAGCTCCTAAATCTTTGGAATTACTCCTACCGGAGCCTGAAGCTGAAACACGGACGATGTTAGTATTTGATTGGAGAAACACGATTGATCCGGATGGTGATTCGCTCACTTACACCCTGCTATTGGCAACCGACGCGGATTTTACCAATATCGTTCACCGTCAAGAAGAACTTACCTCTTCTATCACGGTAGTGGATGACAGTGCTGGCTTACAAGATGCGACAACTTATTATTGGCAGGTGGAAGCGATTGATAGTTTTGGAGCGAAAACCGTGAGCCAAATACGCTCCTTTACCACCAATAATCCCAGTGCTGGTTACAGTTGCGTCAATTTACCAGTTTATGATGCGGTTACTTATCATCATGTTCCCAATACTCAATTCCGCATGACTCCACCAGCTGCGGATATTGCCGTAAATGTTTACAGAGACGAAAATGGTTATTTAGGTTGTTCTTCGGTTCAAGGCGAGTACGACGTAGAAGTGGATGCCAGTGGTTATATACCTTGGTATAAAAAAATCATAATGAAACGTAGAACGGCTTTTGGTGGAATGGCTACTAATGCCAATATTAATTTTCAACCAGTTATCCAACAAAAACCGGTGTTTTTAAAACCGGTATGTAGTCCTAACTGTCAAAATCCGGGCAGCTTGCAATGGTGGGCAACCAACAACAACGTGAACGAAAGTGATAGCAGTATTACTTTGTTCGTGCAACGGGTGGATGGATATGATGGCCAAGTATCGGTTGACTATCTTTTAGGCAAAAATAACGATACAGCTAATTTTGGCAGTGACTATACTAGCGATATTGGCACAAGAGGTACAATTGCTTGGGGTGATAGAGACCCACAAATTAAATCCATTACGGTATTTATTAATGATGATAGTGATGTTGAAGAACCAGCGGAATTTTTCACCTTAGAATTATCCAATCCTACTGGTGGAGTTACGGTAAGTGAAGCCCAAATAAAGGTCACCATAAATGACAATGAGAAGCCGGAGTCAGGAACTATTGCATTTGCCCCGGCTATGTCACAAACGGTTCTGGAAAATGCTGCTAGTGTCACCATTTCAGTAAAGCGTCAAGACGGTAATTATGGTAAAATTTCAGTTGTTTATATGGCAACTCCGTCCAGCACCGCTACACTCGGTAGCGATTATAGCAATGGTGAAGGAACCGTAATTTGGCAAAATGGTGAAAGTGGTACCAAAAACATTACCATCAATATTGTGGATGATCAAATAGCGGAAAGTACGGAAACTATTAACTTACGTTTGTTGAATCCGAGCGATGGAGTCGCGCTAAGTGGTGATTCCCAAATAACCGTGACGATTGCTGATAATGATCCGATTGTTGATAAAGAACCGATTGAGGAAGATGAAGTTGAAGAACCAGTGGTGACAACACCGCTGCCAGATGATACAAAATGCCCAGCACTGTCACCTGAAACTGCGATTGTTGCCGGAGGTAATACTGTAACTTCTGGAATCGATACTACAACAGTTTTGGATGGACATATTCAGCAAGAGCTTACAAAAAATGAATCAGTGACAATTGATATATGGCGTGTTGAGAATTTAGATGATGCCGTGTCAGTAAAAATTGCCGTTCGTGAAAACCCAACATCTGCTAAAGAAACATTAGCGTGGCAAGATGGTGAAAATGGAGCAAAAATCTTTACTTTTGCCGTCAATGCTTTATTGGCATTAGAAGCTAAAACGTTTACCTTGATGCTGTCTAAACCCAGTGGTGATGCAACAGTTGGAACCCAAAATCCAACCACAGAAACTGTGTTGACTACCTCACAACCGGAATGTGACATTTCACAAATTGAACAACCAAATCTGCCGATTACAGATCATGATGAAGTTACTACTCCTTCTACTGCTTCTCCTACTCCCCCTTTTACTATTATTGGGGAGACAAAAGTGGCTCACCCATTTGGATTTTCAAAAAGCCACGCCACCGTTGATGAAAATATTGGTACTGTAGAAATTAATGTTAGTCGTGCTGGTGCTTGTGAAGGAAGAGTTAGATTGGAGCATATTTCTACCGCAGAAAGTACGGCGACGCTTATTAGTGATTACGCTTACCCAAATGAACACATCAACAATGGCGGTACACCTTGGCAACTTTGGCAAAATGGTGAATGTACAACCAAGCCCATTGTGCTGCATATTACCGATGACACCGAAGTGGAACCCGATGAAAAGCTGATATTACGTTTAGTAAATGTACATAGTGATCCTAGATACGAGCCAGCAAATCAGTTTGAATTGACTATCGTAGACAATGATGAATCGCCGGGAACCGTACAATTTCCACAATGGGATTATCGCGTGCAATCCGGAGAAACGGCTCTTATAAGCGTAACTCGTGACGAGGATAATCATGGTGATATATCAGTTAATTGGACTGCTAACGAACTTAATGGAATGCTAACTTGGCAGGATGGTGATAGTAGCCAGCAATCTTTTGAAATTCCTACGAATAATAGTTTATTAAGAGGGCATAACCTGATCCTAGTGAACCTCAAAGATGCAACTGGCGGCGCAACTTTAGGTAGCCAAAATCAAGCAGTTTTAATCATTGAGGGCCTTGTTGACACCATCCCAGATTTACCTTACTTAGGTGAACAAGGTATGGCAGTTGAGAACGATGAACAATACTTGCCAAGTGACGCTATGTTTCGAGGTGACTTTGCAATAAGAGGCGCAATCGAAATTGCTCCGCAACACTTGGGAGAAGAAGCAGACATTTTAATCGTAATTGCTGCGGATAAGTCGTGGTATATGCTTGGAGCGGATGATGAACTTCTACAATGGGACTTTGAACTGGAAAAATTAGAAGCTTATAAAACCGTGACATTGCAAGCCAAACACGCTATAAATATTCCCAGTAGTTTCCTACCGGTGGGCAAGTTAGAAATATATTTTGGCTATCGGCTCCACAATGGGCGCATTGAGTTTAACGGTGAAGAGCCTATTCGTTTAATTGTGAATGATGAATTGTGAATGGTTAATTGTGAATAAAAACCTCATTTGGTTCCCACGCCTTTAGATTTATTGGAGTCCAAACCTTCAGATTTGGATTTGTTGGAGTCCAAACCTTCAGATTTGGATTTGTTGGAGTCCAAACCTTCAGATTTGGAAAGATTTGGATTTGTTGGAGTCCAAACCTTCAGATTTGGAAAGATTTGGATTTGTTGGAGTCCAAACCTTCAGATTTGGATAGATTTGGATTTGTTGGAGTCCAAACCTTCAGATTTGGAAATCCGTTGTACTAAATGAAACACGAACTAATATGAAAACACTGAATATCAATTGGAAGGTACTGGCAATAACGTTAATTATAAGTGCCACTCTTCGTGCTGAAGTTGTATTTGATGGTACGTTCGGAGCACCGCCAAATTTACTCGGCCCTAATTTTGCGATTGAGGCACAGTTAGGCAAACAAGTTGGCAATAATTTATTTCATAGCTTTGAGAAATTTAACCTTAATTTTAGTGAAGGCGCATTTTTTTGGGGGCCTAATACGATTGAAAATGTTATTAACCGAGTAACCGGTGGAGAACCTTCTAATATTGATGGTTACTTATACTCCTCAATGCCCAAAGCCGATATGTATTTCCTTAATCCGGCTGGAATGATATTTGGGCCAAACGCTTTTTTAGATATCCAAGGTTCACTATATATTAGTACTGCTGATTATTTACGCTTGGGAGAAGATGGACGTTTTGACGCTACTTACCCAGAACATAGTATCTTAACGCTGGCTCCGCCAAGTGCTTTTGGTTTTCTTGATAATTCCCCGGCTCCTATTTCCAAGCAAGGTAGTTTTCTTGCGATACCAAGAGGAAAAATACTTTCTTTCATAGGTGGTGATTTGACGTTGCAAGATAGTCAATTTCCGATAGAAGGTGTACCTGTACCACAGAATAGCTTTATAACGGCAGTGGATGGACAAATAAACTTGGTAAGTGTTGCCTCATCTGGTGAAGTGCCAGTTGATTTTAAAAACATACCAAACAATGCCTTTGAAAAATTTGGCAAAATAGTGATTACGGATGACACCAAAGAAGCAGATAATTTTAATCGGCAAGTTGCAAATATTGATGTCAGTGGAGGCGGTGGTGGAGAAATATATATTCGTGGTGGGCAAATTTTGGTGGATAATGGCTATGTATGGGCAGATACGTGGGGACATGAAAACGGCAAAGGCATTAAGATAGTTGCTGATGAACTAAATTTGGCTAATGGTAGTCGAATAACAGCACAAGCGGCTGGGGAAAGTACTAGGGGCAATGGTGGAAATATAGATGTTACAGCCAATCGTGTTAGCATAACTGGCGGCTCGATGCTTGACACTACCACTCAGCCAGACACTTCAGGTGTTGCCGGTAATGTCACGGTGTCTGCTACGGAATCAATAGAAATTTCAGGCAGTTTTTCGGAACCTTTAAATGGTGAAATACTTAGAAGTGGTATTCATACTCAAACTTTTGGAATACGTAATGCTGGACAAATTGATATTTCTACAGCAAATTTAACCATGCAAAATAATGGTGTTATTCGTGCCGATACCAGTGGCAAAGGTGATGCCGGTAATATCGCAATCAATGTAGATACAATCAGTCTGATTGGTGGAGCACAAATAAAATCAAGTTCAATTCCAAATCCAATTTATCCATATTCCAGACTTGGAAATGGTGGTAATATAACAATTGAAGCTGCTAAAGCAATTTTTTTAAGTGGTGATGGAGAGCAACCTAGTGGAGGATTATTAACTAATACTTTTTCAACTGGTAAAGCCGGTACTATTGATATTTCCGCTCCTATCCTAGAAATGCAAAATGGTGCCACCATTCAATCCGCTGCTGTCGGTGACGGAAATGCGGGTAATATTTTTCTCAATACCGGCAAAGTGGCATTAGATTATGCTGCCATAACAACGCAATCAGATAAATCCGCCGGTGGTGATATCACCATTGCTGCCAGTGATAGTTTTTATCTCCTCAACAGTTTTGTTAGCACAGACGCATTAGGCAAAGAAAAACTAGATAGTGGCGGAAATATTACCATAAGCAAACCCATGTTTTCTATCCTCAATCATAGCCAACTTATTACCTCCGGTTTTGTTGGCAACGGTGGTAATATCAGAATCGTAGCCGAACAATTCATAAAATCAAGTGAAAGTATTTTAAATGCTTCCTCCCAATTAGGCATAGACGGTGAAATCCAAATTACCGCCACTGACGAAAACTTCAGCAACAGCCTCGTAATCTTAACCAAAACCCTAACCGATGCTTCCCGCTTACTCGCAAAAAGCTGTGTCGAATCGGCGCGAGACGAAAGCCATTTTGTAGTAGCAGACTATCTTTCCGATGCCAATATAGAGGATATGTTAAAAAAACCGCAGCCACCTTCTTTCCAAGATGGATTGAAAAAAACGGAAAGATTAGCAATCTATCAATCCCTCCAAAAACAATTAGCCACCCGCCAGCCAGAAATACTAAGCCAATTAGCAGCATTGTACGCATCCGAACACCGTTATCCCGAAGCACTCCAACTCAATAAGCAAGCGTTGCGAGCACTCAAATTGTTAAACGCCCCTTACTGGCGTTATAAATTGCAATGGCAACGAGCTAGGTTATTCAAAGCTTTAGGTGAATACGACAATGCTATTATCGCCTATCAAGCTGCCATCCACAAACTAATACCCATCCGCCAACACCTCACCCAAATCTACCGTGAACGCTATCCCAACGGCGAACGCTCTGAGTTCCGGGAAGTGCTGAAACCAATCTTCACGGAATTAGTCGCATTGTTATTAGAACAGTCAGAACTACTGCCAGATAACACCACCACAAAAAATGAGTTGCTCAAAACCGCTTTGCAATATATGGATAAACTCAAAACCGCCGAATTGCAAGACTACTTCCAAGACGATTGCACCAAACCCACCATAGATTTGGAGCAAGTTGAGCCACTCCACACCGCCATCATTTATCCAATTTTCCTACCCAACCGCGTCAAACTTTTGGTCAGTTTACCCAAAGGCAAACGGCTCCATAAAACCGTTCCGGCTACTCCCCAGCAAATAACCAAAACAATCAACACCTTAGCCACCGTCCTTCACTGCCAAACTAAATACCAAACTAAAGATTGTCAAGAAAACCATAGCTATCGTGTCTTAGCCCAACAACTTTATGATTGGTTACTCCGTCCTCTGGAACCAGAATTATCAGAAAATATTCACACCCTAGTTTTTGTGCCGGATGGCCCTCTATACTCAATCCCAATGGCAGTGCTCCACGATGGGCACCAATTCTTAATTGAGAAATATGCCCTCGCAATCACGCCCAACTTGACTCTACCTTCTTCTGGGAAACCAAGTTTTTCGCCAAGAATGTTATATAGTGCCTTAACCGAATCAAACCATCCGGCTTTTGCCCCTATACAACATTATGCCACTCCAATGCAAGAAGCGATTGAGCAATATTTTGGTGCTGTCACAACCTTAAAGGGCCAAAACTTTGTCAGTTCGAGGCTCGAACAAACCTTGAACCGTAACCCCTATACGATGTTGCACATTTTTTCTCATGCCAAATTCTCCAAGCAAGTCCAAGATACTTTTGTCGTCACCTTCAACGATAAGTTGAATATGAAACAACTGGAAGAACTCATATCACCCAAGCAATATAGCGAAGTTCCCCTAGATTTACTGACTTTGAGTGCCTGTGAAACCGCGAAAGGTGACGAACGCGCCGCTTTAGGATTAGCCGGTGTCGCCTATAAAGCCGGTACACGTAGTGCCATCGCCACGCTTTGGGCGGTTGATGAGGATGTGGCTTTTTACTTTTTTCAGACTTTTTATAACGAGTTTGCCAAGCATTCCAACAAAGCCAGAGCCGTCCAAACCGCCCAATTAAAGCTGTTAAACAACTCTAGTCACTGGCAGCATCCGTATTATTGGTCGCCATTTTTGTTGATTGGCAACTGGTTATAGTTGTACTATTCACGCTAAATACGATGCAGAGCATCGAGGCAGGCATTCCCAAACAGAGTTTGGGAACGAGAAATTTGGCCCTTGGAGTCCAAACCTTCAGATTTGGCTTTGGAGTCCAAACCTTCAGATTTGGCTTTGGAGTCCAAACCTTCAGATTTGGATTTGGAGTCCAAACCTTCAGATTTGGCTTTGGAGTCCAAACCTTCAGATTTGGCTTTGGAGTCCAAACCTTCAGATTTGGATTATTTAGCACTTAGCTGGACGGGATTTGCAATCCCGTTCGCAATGTTTTCTAATTTTAAAAGGCTTAAAAAAACATGTTGAAAGAAATAAAACTTGCCGGCTTTAAATCCATTCGAGAAATGGAAGTAGAACTAAAAGAAATTAATGTTTTAATAGGTGCAAATGGTGCCGGTAAATCTAATTTCATAGATTTTTTCCGTCTATTAATAGCATCAACGAACAAACGCTTACAATTTTATCTACAGCGAAACGGAGGAGCTAATACCCTTCTGCATTATGGCATCAAAACAACCAAAAAAATAACAAGCAATCTCCGTCTCAATACAAACAACGGGACTGGTGTTTATGGTTTCACGCTATCACTCGCGCCAGTGAATACCATGATCATTGAAGAACACATTAACTCAGCGGCTATTGGAAAAGTTGGAGAAGAAAGCTTCTTTTTTCTGGATAAAAGGCAAGACAATAAACCAGATACGCCTTTGCATAATGCTATGCGAAATGAGATAAACCAGTATCGCGTCTTTCATTTCCATGATACGTCTGAAACTGCTTACATGCGTGGCAACTGTGATATTAATAACAACCGAATCCTGCTAAGAGATGGTAGCAATTTAGCGGCGGTACTTTACAAACTACAACAAACCCAGATACAATATTACGAAAGGATTGTTAAAACCATTCGTCAAATAGCCCCCTTTTTTGAGGATTTTGTCTTGGCCCCTTTGACAATAAATCCCCACGAAATTCAATTGCGTTGGCAAGCGCGTGATTCAGACTATGAATTTGGCCCTCATCAATTGTCTGATGGCACGTTACGCACTATGGTATTGATTACACTGTTATTACAGCCAGAAGAAAATTTGCCATCACTTATTATACTGGATGAACCAGAATTGGGACTTCATCCTTATGCCATTAGCCTTATTGCCGCACTTATTCGCAGTGCTTCAGTCTATACTCAAGTAATTTTAGCCACTCAATCGACTAATTTATTAGATCATTTTGCAGCATCCGATATCATTATCGTCGAACAACAACAGGGTATATCTTTATTCAAACGGCTTTACCAAGACAAACTAACGACATGGTTAGAAGAATATGCCTTAAGTGAACTTTGGGAAAAGAATGTGATTGGAGGAACCCCATCCCGATGATACGCTTACATATTGTCGTAGAAGGTAAAACCGAAAAAGAATTTGTTGAACCGGTACTCATGCCGGCATTTTCTCCATTAGGAATTATTGCGGATGCACGTTGTGTTGCAACAAGCCGCAAAGGTGGACGCAAACACAGTGGTGGTGCGATAAATAGAAGTTATATCAAGCTCAAAAATGATCTTATTAATTGGATAAAAGAAGATCGGAAAGCAGATGCTCGATTTTCTATGATGATTGATTTTTATGGGTTAGCCTCCGATTTTCCCGGTTATAAGGAAAGCCGTCAACAAAGGAAGATATTAATGAAGGCAGCAAGACAGCACCATCCAAGCGAATAAAGACTATTTTGCCTGAATACGAAAAAAGGATTGCTGGCTCTCTCATTGCCTTATAAATTGGCTTTGAAAAACTTAGTAAAGAAAATCATCATTTCGGTCAATGGATTGAAAAAATAAAACAACTTGTATAGTGTAACTTGATATGCTCCAAGCGGTCAATATCTAGGATTTAATACCTAGTTTTTAACTTATATTTTAATCTTATACTCCAACCACATTTTTCAAGGATGCTACGAATTATACAATTTTCCGATTTTAATGGGCATGCAAACTCTTTTGGTATGTAACCAATTAATAAATATTCTCGTATTTTTTGGTGTGCAGTACAGATATGAAATTTTTTATCAAAAACATCCAGATATATTTCATGGTTCACTAAATATTCGTAGAATTCACGTCTTGGAAAATCCAGTTCATATAAATCTTTATGTCCAGAATCAAAATCGGCTTTTTGAAGCTCCAGATATTCATTCACATTTTTTACCGTTTCATTGACCTTTTGTTCATTATCAGAGCCTTTCCAAAATGAAATAATTTCACTTTGCATAGATTCGCCTAAGTTATACCACCACTTCTCAACTTCAAGGTGCATTTTGGCAGGTACATTATCTATAAAGAATTTTGGTATTTGATTCATATTTTTTCCAAGCCTAACGACCAAGCCGCGCCGTGCGGTAGCAAAGGCTTCAGCGCATTGTTAGGCTATTTGTTGTGTTTGAATTGGGCCAGATTCACGATTACGAATTTAATTCGAGCTTGGCCCCTTTTATTAAATTACCTAGCGAAAGGTGGATACGCTAGAGCGAAAGGAGCCCTACATAATATCTTTACATTTCAACTATTCAAATACTTGTGTATGACGATGAGCGCCGGCGCGTGGGAGAAAAATCTTTTCTAAAATGCAATCTTTGTAGTTATTGTCAGTAAGATTGACATTAATGCCCAGACAATATATGTTGTGTTCAACCATTAGCAAGAGCAAAAAAATGACAACCGTAACACTTAATTTATCTGCCGATATTTATCAGCAATTGCACCAAATATCTCATCAGCAAAGTAAAACCGTAGAAAAAATGATTCAAAAATGGATCATTGAAAATATTGCCTCACCACCACAGAAAGATTTACGGGAACAGTCTCGTCAACTCCTCAAAACTACCGGCTTACACACGGAACTAGGCCCCGAATTGCGAAAACAGGCAGAAAATTCAACCGCGACATTAGAGCAAGTACAAGCAGCATTCGCTAGGGCCGGCGGTCAACCATTAAGCAAAATGGTAATTGAAATGCGGGGTCCCAAAATATGAGCGTTTTCTATTTCGATACCAGTGCTATAGTCAAACGCTATTTTGTGGAAACCGGCACGGATTGGATAATGGATTTGACTAACCCATTGCGAAACCATTTGTCCGTCATTGCTGAGATCACGCTGGCTGAAACCGCAGCCACAATAGCAGCAAAACATCGTGCCGTTGCCGGTATAACACGTCAAGAACGCGATGAAGCAATACAACTTTTTTTGCGACATTGTAATACTGAGTATCATCTGATACCCACTCACCGCATAATTATTGAACGCGCTGTACTGTTGACTCAGAACCATCGGCTGCGCGGCTATGATGCCGTACAACTAGCAACAGCTTTAATAACCAATGAAAAATTAACCATTGGTAGACTTCCGCCTTTGATTTTTGTGACAGCTGACAACGATCTGATTGGGGCGGCTCAATCTGAAGGATTATCTACTGACAATCCAAACTTGCATTTTAACGACAGCACTGATAAATAATTGTTAGACTTGGAAGATTTTTGTTTATATTTTCTTAATTCTCGACGTGTCTTATCGTCCATCTTAATTCTTCTAAATCGCCCCGAAATGATTCGTTGTATTCTAATTCCCATGCACCGCCTACTGGAAAACGTGCTTCATCAAGCCCAAACCCATTACTTCTCAGTTGGTGGGTAATTGTTTTCATGTTAATTTGAATTTGCTAACAAAGTTTAATGTCTGAATCAGAATTTTCAGAATTTAAGAATTTTCAGAATAAACCCCTCAGGCTCATCCTGAAAATCCTCTAATCCGGCAAATCCTCTAATTAACACGTAGGGGCACGCCCGATTGGTTGCCGGAAGAAAAATCCGAGACGATATGGCATTGAGTGACTTGCCTACGCTCGCTAATAAATCTCCAACGTAGCTAAATCAATACACGCACCAACTCGGTGTAAAAAGTTTATGCCCACAATGCCGTCTATTACAAAGCCATAATCCATTGTGCCAATTTCAATTTCAAAGTCTTGGAGTTCAAATTTTCCCAAAGATAAACTGTCAATACATTTCGAGAAAACAAACTCAGTACCACCAACACCTCTAATTTCACGCACAACGTCATTAGACTCCCAAGGCTATCGCACTACAAGTTCTTATCTGGTATAGCTTAGAGCATATCAGCATTTTCAAAGCCAATATTGTAACAGATTGATTTAAAATAAACTTAAGTAATTTCCCTTGATAAAAAATAAAAAAT
>Ga0233404_10000161_pt1 | contig 17191 bp, 20 predicted proteins | sample Na_oxic_2_MG_FD_179861 | JGI IMG/M metagenome (GOLD analysis project Ga0233404, IMG submission 179861) | Seawater microbial communities from Saanich Inlet, British Columbia, Canada - Na_oxic_2_MG | ecosystem: Environmental > Aquatic > Marine > Inlet | place: Canada: British Columbia | collected...
TCTGAAACTAACGGTAGCACCACAATTTCGTAGATAACCGGTTTTGCTCTTTGGGAAGTGTGAGAAGAATTTCCTACACAAGATGTTACACCAAAGCATATAAATATCAGAAAAAAAAGTTTAGGATTTAGATAATTAATCATAATTAATTCTCATGGTTCACTATTCTAAACTAGTGCCGGATAGCAGAAATATCCGGATATTTGACAACTTTAAGTTTGTCATGTTACATGATACATTTTTCAATAGCAAGAGCCATATCGTAAAATATTTGGAGCCAAACCTTGGAGGTTTTTCGTGAAGAAATTACAAAGAATTCGTTGATGCCCATTAACTTCCACCGGTTGGGTAATGTAGTCAACTGCGCCAATTTCAAGCCCTTTAATTTTATCAACGTATTCGGTTTTGGCAGTTATAAAAATAATGGGCGTATCTTTTGTCACTTCATGCTTTTTCAAGCGACGGCAAGTTTCAAACCCATCCATTCCCGGCATCATCACATCCAACAGAATTATATCCGGTTTGATATAATTAACCCGTTTGAGGGTTGCTTCTCCATTTTCAACTACCGGCACTTTAAAGCCGGCTTCGCGCAAACAATTATACAATACGTCTAAATTGTTTGGCTCATCATCAACAATCAAAATTTTATTAGTCATTCGCTTGATATGGGGAATTTTATCCAACACTTCTTGCCATTGTGAAATGGCTTGTTTACAATAAACACTATACCAATTTAACTTAATTTCTCCTGAGTGTGCAAAGTACGCCTAGAACGAATGAATCTCGAACATTATGTTTGGCTTCGAGAAGCGTTTGGGCAGGTGCTAAAATAAAAATAATCCCTATAGTTCTTAACATTTCTTAAATGACAAATTCTCAAATCGACCATTATGCCGTAATGGGTAATCCGGTGGCTCATAGTAAGTCGCCTATGATTCATGCTGCATTTGCGAAGCAAACCGGGCAAGCATTGCAATATAAGACTATATTAGTAGGAACAAAAAACCCCGGCGAATTTGCTCAAGCTGTGCAAGCTTTTCAAGCCGCCGGAGGTAAAGGCTTAAATATTACAGTACCATTTAAACAAACTGCGTGGGCACTTGCAAATATTCGCCTTGAACGTGCGGAGCGAGCCGGAGCCGTAAATACTTTATGGTTTGATGAACAAAGGCGGTGTATCGGAGATAATACTGATGGTATTGGCTTGGTGCGTGATTTAACTCAAAATCATGGTTACCAAATTGAGGGGCAGCGTGTGTTGATACTTGGAGCCGGCGGCGCGGTACGCGGGGTGTTGGCTCCTTTATTAGCAGCCAAACCATCTCAGTGTGTAATTGCTAATCGCACCGTGTCTAAAGCCGAAACATTGGCAAAACTATTTGCGCCTCTGGGCAATATTACCGCTTCTACTTATAATGCTTTACAAAGTAAGTCGTTTGATTTAATCATCAACGGTACCTCAGCAAGTTTACAAAGTGAATTACCGCCCTTGCCTAGTGGTTTATTGGCTGAAGATGGTTGGGGTTATGATATGATGTATGCCGGTACTCCTACTATTTTTGTACAGTGGGCGCAAGAACCGGGAGCAATAGCATTGGATGGTTTAGGTATGTTAGTAGAACAAGCAGCGGAATCATTTTATTTATGGCGTTCCGTGAAACCTGATACTGCCCCGGTAATCCAAAAAATACGGGAACAGCTTGTTTAAAAATATACTGATTGTAACGGATTTTGGGGCGAACACATAGGTTCGCCCCTACAAGCACCAAAAATTGTAGGGGTTGACCTATGTGTCAACCCAAAATGGTGAATAAAACCCACCGTAATTCTTTGCGACAAACACATAGGTTCGCCCCTACAAGCACCAAAAATTGTAGCAAGCGTAGCATGGGTTAAGTCGGCATCAATATTAGTCTCACCCTTAATAACCACCTCAACAGCACGTTTTAAATTGAGGCGCAGATTGGGTAATAACTTAGTTGTTTTAGCAATGATAATGTTGCCTTCAGCATTGCGCTCTATGGTGATTTTTCTACCCTCGCTGCCTTTCTCATCAGCCAAATTGATTGGTTCTAAAAAAGGCAAAATCGCATCAAACACTTAAATGTAGGGTGGGCAGTTTTTTTTGGGGAACCTTAAATAATTACGATGGTGGGCAAAAAAAGACTTGCCCACCCTACATTTAACTCAAGCCACGCTGTGCCAACCGTCTTGGCAACAATCTGAATAATTTCAATGTCGTTGCTTATCAAATGTTACCTCTATTACCAAATGATTTTCATTCATTGCTGCCATTATTCAATGGTTTATCTCTTCTTGAGTCAAAAGAACAGATGGTGGAGTTAACATCTTTTAATGACTACAAAGATTGCTTATAGTAACGACAAAAATTTGTTGTAATCTTGTAGGGGCTGACATCGAAGGTTGCCCTTATGTCATTTCTTGATTTGAATCAATCCCATTCAATGAGCCCAGTGCCCACTATAGCTTTTCAGATAAATATTTTGGCCTTAATATCTGCTAGGTTTTCAAAACTTGGCAGCTCGCTTTGACGCTTGACAGGATTATTTTAATAGGTATATCATGTGCCCGTTGATCAAGTTTTTAGTCTGACGAATTCAATAACTACAAAGATTGTATATAATAAGGGATTTGATCGTGGTTGTGTCCGGTTTAAATCTGATCGAATATACAGTCTTTGTAGTTATTGTCCATTGGTAATTAAAATATTTATGACAACTATTACTACAGAAGAACTTACTAAATTTCGTAGTGCTTTGCAGGATAATGATGAAGCCATGAAATCACTCAACATGGTTGAAAAATGTCATGGTAATTTGGATGAAGCCATGGAAATTATGATGGCTAGAGCCGGTATAGAACCGAAACGTGGTGGTGATTATTGGGATAACTTCACCAAAGAATTACGTAATTTTATCTGCGATCCAGATTTCAAAGATTTTTTTATAAATGATGCTTATGCACTGGCACTAGGATTTTTGTTAGCGAAAACCACTCATCCGGCGGCTATCCTTATCTTAGTGATACTTTATGTTTTCAGAAAAGGGATTAGCCATTTTTGTAAATCTGAACAAGTAGCTTAATTTATTGTTTCGGGAATGCAATTATGAATTCCCGAAATAAAAAGGAAAAACACTATGGCTAAAACTATTTTGATTTTTGTTGCTAATCCTCGTGATACGATGAAATTAGATGTGAATCAAGAATTTGAGGCAGTCGAAAAAATTTTTGACGGAAATAGTGACTTTATCGTAAAAAAGAAATTAGCGACAACTCCTAATGATCTATCAAACGCATTACTAACATATAAGCCAAATATTGTGCATTTCATCGGACATGGTGAAGGTGAAGATGGTATTAATTTACAGAATGAAGATGGTCTCTGTTTTTTAGTTAGTACAAAACAGTTAACCGGTATTTTTAAGCTTTTTTCTCCACATATTGAATGCGTATTTTTAAATGCCTGTCATTCTATTGTTCAGGCAAAATCAATGGTTAAACATATTGAATATGTTATTGGTATGCAAGATAAAATTGGGGATAACACGGCTAAAGCATTCGCAACGAAATTTTATCAAGCAATGGTAAAAAATGGAAATTATGAATTTGCTTTTTTTTATGCGCGACAAGCTATTGAATTACAAGGTTTATCAGATTTAAATATTCCGAGACTTTTTAACAAATCAAAAACCATAAAAAGAAATTTACCACAAACAGGTGATAAAAAATTACCACCATATTTACTTATTGAACTGGCTCCAAAAAACAATAACAAATATTACGCCGTTCAAGCATGGTTGTTTATGTCTTCGGAAAATATTAGAAAGGTTTATGTGGAAGATAAAAAACCTATCACGTTGAATGAGGTACCTACATTGATTGAGGAAATACTGGAGGTTATTGATAGGTTTAAAGTCAATCATAACCAATTAACAATAGAGTTTATTTTACCTAAACATTTACTTTTGTCTAATGTTGAACATTGGAAAGATGGCAATGGCGATCCAATTGGTGCCAATTATCGGGTAGTTGTGCGTTCAAGGGAACGTCTTAGAGATAAAAAATTGCAACGTTTTTGGTGTCCTTGTTGGGATGAGGCTAAGAAACAAGGGGCATTACAGCAAGCGGCTAAAAACCATACGGTTCTAGTAAATGAAACCCAGTTACGAAAATTTCGTACTAAAGTCGATGCGGGCAAACTCTGTTTTGTATTGGCTTCGATACCACATATTTTGACAGATATAAAAAAAGATGTATTTTTTGCGTTAACTAAATCTGGGGTTCCCATTGCGTTATGGCCTCGACATATCAAAAATAGGGATGAACTCAAACAACAATTAAGCAAACTGTTATCGTGTACACTCGAACAATTGCCTCAGTGTCTTTTTAAAAGTCGTCGAAATTTGTGGGAAAATGAGAATGAACAGCACACCGGTTATCATCTTTCCTTACTTTGGGATGATCCCGACAGAATTCCCCCGGAACTCCAAGACGATCCGAATAAAGTACCGCTTGAATTACAAAAGCTCCATGCGCCAAACCACTGCCATTAAGTTAAGCCTTGGAGTCCAAACCTTTAGATTTGGAAGTTCTTTAATTATAAACGACATAATCCAAATCTGAAGGTTTGGATTCCAATATAATATTCCTTAACTTAATGGCATTGATGCGCCAAACTGAAAAAAAGGAAGAACCATGCCAAACGATAAACAAGAATGGTGGATTTACCGAGGGCCAAAAAATCTTGCCGATTTACCATCCCCACCGCCGTGGCGCGAATTTACTGACACCGCACAGCAAAACCGAGGCAAAAACTTTGAGCCAAGTAAACATGAAATCGAATTAGTCAATGCGGCGTTGTATTTACGCCGGCCTTTATTAATTACCGGTAAACCCGGTGTTGGTAAAACTTCGTTGGCTTATGCAGTGGCTCAGGAACTTGGTTTAGGAAAAGTTTTGCGTTGGTCAATTACTACCCAAACTAAATTACAAGATGGATTATATAGTTACGATGCGATTGGCCGTTTGCAAGATGCTTCTCTACTAAAAAGTGATGACACCCCGCCTGACATTAGTAAATATTTACATCTTGGCCCACTGGGAACTGCATTTGCGGCTCAAGAACAGTTGCGTGTATTGTTAATTGATGAAATTGACAAAAGCGATATTGACTTGCCCAATGATTTATTACATATTTTTGAAGAAGGCGAGCTTAAAATTCCAGAGTTAGTTCGTTTAGCTGAAGATGAACAAGCAATTTTTGCTTATGATGGTGTGCAAAAAATCTCCATAAAAAATGGGCAAGTTCGTTGTAATACCTTTCCATTAGTGATGATGACTAGCAATGGTGAGCGTGAATTTCCACCGGCATTTTTACGTCGGTGTTTACAGTTGGAAATGTCGCTACCAGATGCAGATAAATTAGCTAGAATTGTTATGTCTCATCTTAGCCATGAGCCTAAATATCAATCCCAAGTAGAGGAATTAATTGCAGAATTTATTAAACGGCGTGAACAAAAAAACATTGCAACGGATCAATTACTAAATGCGGTTTACTTAGCTTTGAAAGACATTGAACCGTTGCGTGATAAAGACGATTTGCTGAATGCGTTGTGGAAATCGCTTTCTAGTTTGGAGGGTTTATAGAATATGCAAAAATACAGCTTTGGCGATTTATCTTTAAAAATCCTGAAAAGCCTCGTAAAACTTGAGCAAAAAGGTATTGCTGATTATACTTGGACTGAAGTTGAGCATATAGCTATAACTGAAGATGAAAGATTTCAGCTTAACTATATAAAAAATCAGCTCAAAAATTATCCAACTCATGTTATGAACGAGGCTACTTTATGGGCTCGAGCTATTTACCCATTATTACGGCTGGCGGAACAAGCCAATATTTTAGCTACTTCTGAAGTAACACTTGCAGCCCAATACCAAATTTTTGAATTGCATGGTATCGTTGATGGTATTTTGGGAAAATGTATTGCTGGTAATGTGGAATTGCCTTATCTAGTTGTTTTAGAAGCTAAACGTGGTTTAGAAGGTAAAAATCCCCAGCCGCAAGTTTATGGGCAACTGTTAGCAACGGCTCACTTGAATTGGGAAGAGAATCAAAATAACCTCGAAAATATGTTTGGTTGTTATATCATTGCTGGTGCTTGGACATTTGTACATGCGGAGATTTCCAAAATAGATACGGATTATCCTCTCCTAATTCTTGAACATAGTCGGGAATATAATGAAACTATGGAAGCGGAAACCATCCTTAAAATTTTGAAATCTATTGTTTCTACTTATTTAACTGACGTTAATTGTCTGAATCCGGATTAGCAGAATTTTAGAATTTTCAAAATTAAATTATTATGATTACATTGAAAAAAATAAGCGTCACGATATTTCCGGTAGCTACCTGTGATAAGTACTGAAGCACAAATTATCGGGTATTATGGAGTCCAAACCGTAAGAATTTGGCACACGGCAATTTAGTCACGTCCAAATCTAAAGGTTTGGACTCCAAAAAATAATAAAACTTGTGCTTCAGTACTTAGTTTAGTTTTGAATAGTGGGATAGGTTCATTATTACGGCTGAGGTACTAACTCAAAGAAAAGTGACAACCGAATTTTGGAGTCCAAATTAAAGGAGGTTAGAAAACTGGTAATATGAACGATATAATTGAAATTGAAGATGAGGTTATTACGAATGAAAATAAGGAAGATGATGACATGGGTTCAGTAAACCATAGTGTTGCACAAGGGAGAATAGCCGGTTTATTATTTAATGATGGAAGATTTACGGTGATGCCAGAATTGAGTTTAGATATTAGCAAAATTGATCCAAGCCAATTTGGGATAAAAGCTAAAAACGAACTTAAGCCGGATATATGCCTCTATCCAAATAGCGTCGGAGGAAGAAAACGCGATATTTTAAGAATGCCCGACAAACCCTTATTAATTATTGAAGTAATTTCGCCCGAACAAGGCATTCGTGAAATTTTAGCCAAGTTTGATGCCTATTTCGCCTTAGGTGTTAAATCATGCTGGTTAGTTCTGCCTGAAATTAAGACGATCACGGTTTATTCACAGCCAGATAATTTCAAAAATTTTGATCATAATGATATGGAAATTATTGATAAAATAATGGATATTAGATTGCAAATTTCTCAGATATTTAATTGGTAATTAGAGCATGAATTGCATAAGGAACGTGCATGAAATAAATTCCACAAAGTTGAATCAGGCCTGACAGGTTTCCAAAACCTGTCAGGTCTAGTTGTCGATTTTATTTCATGCACGTTCCTAAGTACAAATTACAACAAACACGCCCATGATCACCTCACTCATAACGGCTCTACGCGATAACGATATTGAGCCAACTGCCAAAGAATTGGCTGACGCGCTATGGTTTGCTATGCAAATCAAGCCTTTCGTTGCGCCAGTGACTGTGTCTAAAAAAATATCGCCATCGCCACAGTCTGAATTTTTGCTTGATGAACCAATGCCAGAAATTCAAGATTCAGAAGATATTATATCTGAAACTGTAAAACCTAAAAGCTATTCAGTTCTTCCTAAAACTTCTGGGGCAACCGGTTCAAATAGTGGTATTCCAATTAGAGTACCGGCTACAACTATGTTACCGGGTATACTTAGTTTAGAGAGAGCCTTGCGTCCTCTGATGCGACGAATAGAGTCACGAACTCGCTATGTATTGGATGAGGCGGCAACGGTGCGACGGATAGCGGAGCAAGATATTTGGTTGCCGGTATCAAAAGGAGTAGCAGAGCGTTGGTTTGAGGTGGTTTTGGTTATTGACCAAAGTGCTTCAATGGTGATTTGGCAACCTACGATTAGTGAATGGAGTCATTTATTGCAACGGCATGGGGCATTTCGCAATGTGCGTAGTTTTGCTATGAAGTATGAAGGACAACGGGTTCAATTATATGCTGGTTCACGTTCTTGTAGTCCACGCGAGTTGCTTAATTCATCGGGACGGCGATTAATTTTAGTAGTGAGTGATTGTGTGTCGCCGGCTTGGTATTCGGGAGCAATTACGCAGTTATTGGAGTTATGGGGCCAATCTAATGCGGTGGCTATTGTGCAGATGTTGCCGCAACGACTTTGGACTGGGAGTGGGTTGGGTAAGGCAATGCGAGTGAATTTACGCGCTACTACGCCCGGTTTAGCCAATGCCAAGTTGATTGTTGATGAAGATTGGTTTGCGGATAATTTGCCAACGGGAATGAAAATGCCGGTAGTTACTTTAGAGCCAGAATCATTGCAATTTTGGGCACGTAGTTTAATGGGAAAACGTAATGCTTGGATATCTGGGGTTATTTTTGAACCAAGTGCCAATCAGCAAGAGATTACATCTTCTATTAAACCGGCTAGTAAAATTTCGGCTGAACAACGGCTGCAACATTTTTATGCTACAGCTTCGCCAACGGCACAGGAATTCGCGGGTTATTTGGCGGCAGCACCGTTGACTTTGCCCGTTATGCGATTGGTACAACGTGTTATGTTGCCAGAATCACGACAGGTACATCTTGCCGAAGTATTTTTGGGTGGTTTAATCAAACGGGTTTCTGCTCAAGAATGTAATCCGATGGTTATGGAGTATGATTTTCATGACGGTGTGCGGGATTTATTGTTGGATTCGGTATTGATTCCGGATGCGGTTGATGTGCTGAAAGAAGTTTCCAAGTATTTAGAGAAACGGTTAGGGAATCCTTTAGATTTTATGGCGTTGTTAGTTGATCCGACGGCGATTGATGGGGTTGTGATTGATGAGGAAAATCGGGCTTTTGCGGAGATTGGGGCTGGGGTTTTGGGAAGATTTGGGGGAGAGTATGGAAAGTTGGCGGAAAAAATAAAATTGGAAAAAATGTACTCCGAAATAGACTATGAGTGGTTTTTGGCAATGAAAAACAGAACTAAACATAAACATCTGTTACAACATTACTTATTGATTGAATTAATTCAACTGGAATCAAAAAGTGGGTACTATGTAGTTCAAGCTTGGCTGTTTATATCTTCGGAAAATATAAAATATGTTTATTTAAGCAGTAATAATATATTAAATGATATGCCATTTGAAATTAGAAAAGTATTGGAAATTATTTGTAATTTCGATGTCAATCACGAACAACTGACAATAGAATTTATTCTACCTACACATTTACTCAATTACAGTGTTGAGCATTGGACTGATGAAGCTGATATTCCTATTGGTACTATTTACCCTGTTGTAGTACGTCCAAGCCTCCGTTTTCATCATGGTAAAAAATTGCAACGTTTTTGGCATCAATTATGGAACAATGCTAAAGAAAAATATGTGTTACAGGAAATAGCAAAAACTCATACCCTAATTAATGAAACAAAATTATTAAAACTTAGAGTAGATGAAGATAAACTATGTTTTGTATCTACTTCCATACCTGAAAAAGAGTTATTTGTGCTATTAATTAAATCTGGAGTTCCAATTGCGTTATGGCCGAAACATATTAATAATATTGAAACACTTAAACCTCTATTAGATAAACTTTTATCATGCACACTTGAACAATTACCTCATTGTATTTTTGAAATTCGTAAAAAATTGTGGGTAGAGAATAAGTTACAGCATGTTGGATTCCATCTTTCCTTATTTTGGGATGATCCTGATAGAATGCCACCTAGAATGGTGATGCCAGCTCCTGATTAGCAAGCGTAGGGTGGATAGAGAATTTTCTCGTTCCCAACGTCTTCGTTGGGAACGAGTAAAGGGCCAAATCTGAAGGTTTGGACTCCAAGCAAGCATAGCATGGGTTAAATATTGAATCGTTGAATCGTAGGGTGGGTAGAGCGATAGCGAAACCCACCACACTCCTCATTATCAGCACAACTGCTTTTCCAATAAACGAATGGCTCTTACCCCTTTAACTTATAAGGAAATTTTATGTCTGAAACTTTTATTCATAATGAAGAACAGCTAAAAGCAGTGTTCAAAGCGGCTTTTATTGAAGTCATTGAAGAGAAAAAAGAGTTTTTTCAAGAATTGGTAGAGAATGTTATTGAAGAAATTGCTCTGGTTCGGGCGATAGAAGAAGGTAGACAAACTGAGACAGTTAGTCGGGAGGAAGTTTTTAAACTGTTTGAGGTTAAAACATGAATGTTAGTTTTAAAGCCAGCTTTGCGCGGGATTTACAAAAAATTGCCAATGCTAATATTCTTAAACGTATACAAACTGCTGTTGAACAAGTTGAACAAGCACAAGACTTGCGAGGTGTTGACACAATCAGCACAACTGCTTTTTTCCAATAAACGAATGGCTATTTAAATGTCAAAAATTTTTAGAAAGCTACTTACCAATATCCCACCAAGCATCAACAGTGGTGGTAGACAGAAAAAAGCATTCCAAAGAAAAATTCAACCTTGGTTAGATGATATTGATTTTATTAAGTTTTCTAAAACTGACAAATTATATGGGAGAATTTTTTATTTTAACCATGAAACTTATAGCATAAGGGATATCCACAATATTCTTAAACCTATTTTCGATATGCTACAAGGCTATATCTATGATGATGATCATTGTATCTTATCCTTTGAAGGCATCAGATTGGATATGCCAAAGAAAAATTCATGGTTTGAAATAGAATTAGATTATGATGCAACGCCGGACTTGTACAAAGTGGAACAAAAAACTTGCTGTCTTATTGAGGTGGGTTTACTTCCTTCCACCGAATCCGCTATCAATATTATCTGGTTGTAAAAACTTGAGGACTTGAGGTTATTTTATGAACAAACAATTTGAAAACTATTTTCTTAAAGCCTTATATAATGCCAAGGTGGAACAGATTACCCAAACCTATGGGAAAAAAGGCTTCTCATGTCAAACTAATGTTAACATGGATGATGTACAGTTTGATGTCATTGCCGAAAACCATGAAAAAGCAATTGCTTTCGAGATTCAAGTCGCACCAGCCCAAGCAATGTTGAAAGATGTTGAAAAAAGGCATGAAAAAGCGAAAGCTTTAGGCTATAATTTTCGAGTGATAACAATTAATAAACCGACTAATCCAGTGATAGAAATTCATTGGCTCAACCAAGCACTTTTTAATTATTTAGAGAATAACCCACCTTCGATTATTCGCTCCCAAGCTTACCCGGCTCACTGTGAACAAGTAAAAACTGAAATACAGTCGATTGAAATTAATGAATTAGATACTTTAGTTCATGTTGAAGGAGGTATTTATGTTGATTTTCAGTGTTCAGAAGATAGGTTAATCTCTGAAACCCTCCCCTTTGAGGGTGACATTTCACTTAATCTTTTGGAGAAAAGTATCAAACATGCCAAGCTCAACATAGATGATAGTCTTCGATATTAAACTCTGATATTTCTCACACTTCAGGATAAACACGGCGAGGCTCAGAAACGAATAGTAGGATAGGCTATAGTCATGTCATTGTATAGAAAATAATAAACTATGTTAAAAGAATTAAAAATATTCGGGTTTAAGTCGATTCGTGAGATGAAACTTGAGTTAAAATCACTCAACGTCTTGATTGGCGCGAATGGGGCTGGTAAATCAAACTTTATTGATCTGTTGCGTTTGCTTAAATCACTTCAAAATAACCAATTGCAATTTTACATTGGTAAGGCGGGCGGGGCGAATAGCTTATTGCATTATGGTGCCTCAGTAACCTCTCAAATGGGCGCACGCTTTGATTTTAATATAGATAACACCTCAATAGGTTATGGTGTACGATTTTCTGATGCACCAATTGATACACTGATATTTGCTGAAGAATCGTTTGAATCAATGCAACGGCAAAACCTTGGTATGGGTCATAAAGAGGCTCTTTTATTTAATAATCAAGATGTTGCTTATGCTGCCTTGGCGCAAAAAATGCGGAATGAAATCAGCAAGCGTAGCATGGGTTAAATATTGAATCGTTGAAATGTAGGGTGGGTAGAAGCTTCGCTGCAACCCACCACAACTATTCACCTATTGCGACATAGGTGGCTTAGTTTAACAACAAAAAGTAAATTTTACACGGTGGGTTTCACTAGTGTAAAATGGATTCCAATCGTTTAACTAACCAATTACAAAACCATGACAAACCAAATTTTTATCTTAACTGAAAGTATTGATGAAGGTATCATGCGTATGTGGCACTTTCAAGCCGCGAATAAACACGAAATGGCACAATTTATCATCGCTAACATTAACCGTTATGATAACATGGGAATGTTTGACGGTATAAGCTGGCAATCGGGATTATATCGCTGGTATCGAAATAAACAGTTAACCCCGGAAACCTTATTGGAAGCCATAAGTAATTCGTCAATTGATGGTGATAGCGAATCTCGGTTTGAAATCCATGAAATTGAGCTTTCCCAAAATGGGGATAAAGCCAAAGATGTTACATGGAGTTAATGAAACGGTAGCTATTCTTTGCTAATGCAGTTTGTACTATTTACGTGAAAAAATTGTCCGAACTATTGTAAAAAACCAATCATAACCAGGAGGTTTTATGAAATCTCAACCCATAGACAAGATATGCCGGGAAACAGCCCGGCTGCCCGGCGTCCTGATGTGGCATGGAGCACCGTCGGATCATTCCGGCGCTTACCACGTTATTTTAACTGCTGGTATTGACGGCAAACCGGTTGAAGTCGGTATTGAAAATCCGGACTGTTGCCGGTTGGAAATACCGGGATTGCTTGATAGTGGATGGGATCCTGAACCGGAGGAAGTTGTCGCAGAGTTTTTTGAATTGGCTGAAACTTGCCGCCCGAAGAACGGCGTTTACTTCAATCAGGAACGTGTTAGTACGATTGAGGAGCTGGCAAAGCATTTTCACTCTTTCTGCCCAAAATTGGAAGCATTTTTTAATGAACCAACCACGATCCCTTCAAATCTGGATTCGTGCTATGACTCTTTACTGATTTACGATCAGATTGAAAACCGTATAAAATCTGATTTATATAAGTTCTGCGATTTGGAAGAGGAAGAGGAAGAAGATGACATGATGAAAAAATTAGGCACTAAATTTTCCATTATCAGACAATTTATGGTATCTGACTCTGATTCCGAGGGCTTTGTTCAAATCATTACCACTGACGATTGGTTAAGGGTTGATGATTTGGCCGATATTTTCAGTTGGTGGCTGTGGGATTCCCCGGACAAACTGGTCCGCAGAATCAGCGATGGCTGATGGTCATGAAGAAAACAGTCTCGCATAAAATGAGAACCGCGCATCTGCCGTTTGGCGATTGGTGTTATTTTCCACGAAAATCGTTCAACATCGTCAGGCTTGCCCACAACCCGGATGCGTTGTGGAAACCGGTTCACATCTCTATTGCTCTGACCGCACAATGTGAAAAACACTGCGATTTCTGTTACGCCGAGAGCAGCCGGGAAGGGGAAACCCGCTGGAAACTCGACAATGTCGTCAAAATGGTTGAAAGCTGTGATCGAAGCGGTGTTTTTGCGATTACGTTGGGCGGCGGCGAACCGGTACTGTGGCATGATCGGTCGGTAAAGGCGGATTTTTACGATCTCCTAAATGAATTGAGTGCTTTCGGTTGCGATATTTCCTTTACAACATCTGCTATACCGGCGGTAAAGTGGACAAGGATTCCCCATTCGATTCTTCCCCGGCTCTCCTTGCATCATCATCGGGAACTCCACTTCATCCGTCATGAAATAAAAAAAGCTGCTGAATGCCGAGGAAGTATGCCAGCGGTAAATTTATTGGTTCGTCAAGGTGAAATCGCTGATGTATTGGTCGCAGCCGAAAAATTGGTTGAAACGGGGGTGAGTGATTTTCTGCTGATACCTTTAAGACCAGTAGGCAGGGCTGTCGGATCGGCACTTATTCCGACCGGGGACGAATTACGGCAACTGGTGCAGTTGTTTCCGATTCCCCGTGTCAAACTCAGTTCCTGCTGCCATCTGGAAAATCAAAAAGATACTTTTTTGGGATGCGGGGCCGGCGACTGGTTTGTCAGTATAGATGAAAAACATTGTGTCAAGTCATGTTCTTTCAGTAAAACCGGGACAGCTCTTTCAGATTTCGAGTATCAGGAAATTCTTGATGCACTGCCTTTTCTGAACCGCTTGGAATGTCACAGCCGGATTAGATTAGCAGCCAAGCAAGCGTAGCATGGGTTAAATATTGAATCGTTGAATTGTAGGGTGGGTAGAGCGGATAGCGAAACCCACCACACCCCTCATTATCAGCACAACTGTCAATCGATTAATGAGTTAGATACTTTAGTTCATGTTGAAGGGGGTATTTATGTTGATTTTCAGTGTTCAGAAGATAGGTTAATCTCTGAAACCTTCCCCTTTGAGGGTGATATTTTACTTAATCTATGTTCTTTTGAAGAATTAAATTTCTTATCATAACGAAAACCGGTGTAATGTAAATTCCTTTTGGGATGCGGGATAGTCAGGAGCCTATTTTCGCTCATATTGCTTGGCGAAAGGGCTTCTAAAGTGTTTAACCATTGATTGAACAAATCACATTTTTGTCTCATTGAAGATAAACCAATTAATTCCGCTGCATCACATCCGTGAGTAATTTTCTCATATCCATCGTATAAATTTAACAACCTTTTTGAGGGTGCCGTATTTGGATTATTATTAATTTGTTCTGGTGAAGTATAAGCATTGCTAATCTCATTCAGTTGATTGAGTTTTGATTTAAAAGAATATATTTGCATTGTCTCATCAAGTATTGAGGGATTGCTATATAAAAGTGCTTCAAACTCATAGAATTGAATGTATGGAATTAACCTAATATTATCAATGTCTTGATAAAACGAATCCTGTAAACAACTGAGTTTCTGTGCTATAGTTTTTTTTAAAAGGGCTTGCTGATAACCGGGAAAGTCATTAGTCAGGCCATAAAAGTCAAAAAAAGTGGTTAGATAAGCTTTATTATCTTCACTGAGCCAACCGTTAATATCATTTTTTATTTTAAGGTAATTCGGCATACCGCCACGAAAGACACGCCCTCTCTTCCTACCGGTTGTCACGCACCTAACGTTGACATTGATAGAATAAGTGGCCAGATGATGCCTTATCATTCGATTGACAAAAGTTTCTTCGGTTTGACCTTCAACAATAAAATTTAATCTGGGCCACTGATTCATTATGAAGGCCTCCCTTTGAGATAATTTTTCTCCCACAATTCACTGAGCGAATAATCTTCTAGCCATTTTTCCAACTCGGCTGTTTTTAAGCGGTTAAATAAGGAAGCTTCATTTAGTCTTTGAGTAACAATCACATTTTCTGGTTGAAATTGATCAAGCAAATTCACTGATTGCGTCGCTAAAATGATTTGATTTGATTTCGAGAAACTGCGGATCAAACTGCCTAATATATTGATGGCAAAAGGATGTAAGCCTAATTCTGGCTCATCAATAATAATGCTTGTCGGGGGTTGTGGTTGAAGTAAAAGCGTAGCCAAACAAATCAATCGAAGAGTACCATCCGAAAGATGATGGGCGGTGAATGGAAAATCTCCCCCTTTTTCACGCCATTTTAACAGAATAGCGGAACTGTCTTCTAATGTCGGTTCTAAAATAAAATCACCAAAAAAAGGGGCCACTTTTTGTACCGTCAAACAAATCGCCCTATATTGCTTTTCATGTTTTAATTTCAGTTTATAGAGGAAAGCGGCTAAATTACTGGCATCTTCTCTCAAATAAGCGTGGTCATGAATAGAACCAATTTGTTTGACTAAAGCCGTTCGACTGGTATCATGGAAATGATAAACTTGCCAATGCTTGATTATCGGCATAATACGTTTGACGAGATTGTTATTATCAAACTTGGAAAGATTCGACTCTGAATGCCCAACCCCTAAATGAGTTATTTCCGGTTTTTGTTGGTCAGCATCATCTAATTCTTTATTATAAACATTCTTTGTGGTTATAGTTAAGGTTTCATCAGTAAAAATAAATCTATTATCAGCTGTGGGCTCAAGTCGGAATTTATAACCATGCGTACCCAATTCTAATTGAGTTTCTATCGCTCTAGTATGCTTTCTACCATAATGTAAAAAAGCATCGGCAAAACCATTTTTAGGCACAAAAATACTAAGTTGCTCATTAATAATGGCATTCAGTAAGTTAAAAAAGGAGATAAAATTGGATTTTCCTGCACCATTGGCACCAATAAAAACATTTAAGTTATTTAACTCAATTTCTGTTTGTTTAATGGATTTATAACCTTTTAAAATCAATCTGTTGAGTTGCATCTTTGGCCTTATTTATAAATAAATCGGGTTGTGATTTTTGCAGCGGTTAAGCAAACGTAGGGTGCATCCCACCGTTAACGGGTGCATTCCCATTTTCACGGCTAAAAATGTTCCTTAGTGTAACCTATGGCTATTCTTATTATTGCCCGAAACTGATTTTAAACTTTCAGATTTGGATTATGTCGTTTAAAATAAAATACTTCCAAATCTAAAGGTTTGGACTCCAAGACTTAACTTAATGGCAGTGACCCTACAGGCAACCATAAAGGATTGCACATGATATGGGGGGCTTGTAAATCCTTTATTAGTAAACAATCCTTGTAGTTATAAACTTGTAGTTACAAATAAACCACTTTAACTTTATCCTCACCAATTAATTTTTTCAGTTGCTGAAGCAAAGCAGCATTGGGAGTCACACACCAATTTTTTCCCAGCTCAAGTTCAACTTTGGCATCTTGACGATGATAATAAATTAAGATTTTACAACGTCCTTGCCGATAGGAAGAAAGAGTGGCTACAAGTTTGGGGGCTAAATTATTTTCTGGTTGGGCTACAATGCTTATTAATAGACGAGTTGCATACTTTTCTCGCGCCGTCGCAATGGTAAAAATATTATTAGCGGTCATGGTATAACCACCACTGTAATCATCGGCACGCACTTCGCCTTCGGCAATTAACAAGGTATCTTTGGCTAAAATATCATGCACAGTTGTATATATTTCACCGTACACTTTTATCTCTACTCGTGCGCTACTATCATCAAAGGTGATAAATGCCATGCGGGAACCCTGCTTACTAATACTTGTCCGTAATTCGGTAACCCAACCGGCAATCCGTACAGTTTGCTGTCTTTCGGTAGGGGCAAGATTGGCTAGTTGAACACAACTAAGTTGTGCGAGTTCCGGCAAGTATGGAT
>Ga0233404_10000163_pt1 | contig 17156 bp, 15 predicted proteins | sample Na_oxic_2_MG_FD_179861 | JGI IMG/M metagenome (GOLD analysis project Ga0233404, IMG submission 179861) | Seawater microbial communities from Saanich Inlet, British Columbia, Canada - Na_oxic_2_MG | ecosystem: Environmental > Aquatic > Marine > Inlet | place: Canada: British Columbia | collected...
GCTCTCCGCACCCATCGTTAAAGCTTTAGAGCAAAAGGGCTACAAAGAACCTACTCCTATTCAGTTGAAGGCTATCCCCGTGGTACTGAAGGGAAGAGATGTGCTTGCTGCAGCCCAGACGGGAACTGGCAAGACCGCAGCATTCACACTGCCGATCATGCACGCTCTAACGAAGTCATCCCCAGTTAAACGCCAAATAAGAGCTCTGATCATCACTCCGACGCGTGAGCTTGCAGCTCAGATTCAAGACAACTTGAACCTTTACGGGAAATATCTATCGCTTAAGAACACAGTGCTTTTTGGCGGAGTGAGTGCGGGCCCTCAGATCCAAGATTTGAAATATGGAGTCGACATTGTCGTTGCCACACCCGGCCGCCTTCTAGATCTTTGCGACCAAGGCCACTGCAATCTTGAGGCAGTTGAAATGCTGGTGTTGGACGAAGCGGACAGAATGCTCGATATGGGATTTATCAGTGACATCCGCAAGGTCGTGAAGCTGCTTCCTGAAAAACGTCAGAACCTACTTTTCTCTGCCACCTTCTCGAAAGAGATTCGCGTGCTCACCAAAGAATTCCTCAATGACCCCGTTTCGGTTGAAGTCGATAACAAGACTACCGCAGCCCAGACAGTCAAACAACGTGCCTATCGTTGTGATGGTGCTGAGAAACCAAACCTGGCCGTCACACTCATCGCTAAAGGTAAGTGGAAGCAAGTGCTCGTCTTCACACGCACCAAGCATGGAGCAGACAGGCTCACTAAGCACCTCAATGCCTCGGTTATCGAGTCTGCGGCTATCCACGGTGGCAAATCTCAGAATGCTCGCACACGCGCTCTGGATGATTTCAAAGCGGGCCGCATTCGTGTGCTGGTAGCCACCGATATCGCTGCGCGTGGTATTGATATCAATCAATTGCCCCACGTCATGAACTATGAGCTTCCCAACGTCCCCGAGGACTATATTCACCGTATTGGCCGCACTGGCCGCGCCGGTCAGGAAGGTGAAGCTGTCTCTTTAGTCAGTAATGAGGAGCGCGCCTTCTTCACAGAAATTCAGCAACTGATTGGTCAGAGCATCGAGCTCGAAATCAGAAAGGGCTACGAGCCCAAAGAATGGTCTGCCCGCATGCCAACGGCACATGATGTGCAAAAAGCACGCGATACACGGCGCAATAAAATAATCAAAAACGGTGGCACCCGACCAGGCAGTGCCAGGAAAAGACCAGCCAAAAGAAAACCCTCTGGCGGTGGGCGCAACGGCTCCAACGCCAATCGCCCACCCCGTAAAAAGGACTAGACCACTCATTCATTTTGAGACCAGATTTCTTCTTTCACTCTAAGAATCACCTTGGCTGCCTCTACCCTTTTTGAACTACCTAACTCCTCGAGCCATTTTTTTTGAGCTGGCCCTTGAGAAGCCCCTAATCCGCCAGACCTCCAATTGAAATAAGCATTATGGATCGCTACAGAATCAGGAGCGACCCGTTCAGCTAGCCACTCTATTGCATCCCTACGTCTTGTAGCAAATAATGCCACGTCCTCTTTAGTTTCAGGCCAGAATTCAACCCATCCCCCATATATCTGGCATGGCCACTCAAAATCTAGATTAGCCTCGTTCTTCTCAGCCCAATCGATGGCAAGTTTATGATCTTTTTTTGCAAGTAAGGCCAATGTTAACGCACTAATTTCACTCTCTGAGTCAATCATATGCACACGGAAGGAATAACCTGTAAATTCACCTGACAAGCCCTTCCCCAGCCCTAATCTCCACTCAAGAAAATCGATCAGTTCATCTGTCGACTTTGCAGCCCTAAGCATCCCCATCAACGCATGCTGCTGAAGAATCTTTGCAAATGGCTCTTGATCATATGAACCATCCAAAAGAAATTTTCTCCCGGGCTTACCATCCAGCTTCTCAAGTCCCAAAAAAATGCCGTTAGCTAAACTTGGAACAGCGTAATTTTTACCGCCTTCAGTAAATTTCCAATACTTGGCGTAATGCTCCTTCACCTCATCCCATGCTATTTCAGGTAAAACTCTCCCAAACTCCTCAATAAAAGTCACTGAACCACGCCTGTACATCATTTCTCTTTGAATCCATCTATTTGTGTGACGCGGGGCCACCTCGAGCAATTGGTGAGCAAGGAGCTTGGCTGGAGCTTCCCACGCTTCAATCCGTTCGACCAAAGGCTCACCCAAAGTTATCATCGGGGTCAACCGAACTTCTCCCACTGGACGATCAAGCAACTCTATGCACTCCAGTAGTTCGTCATAGTTTAGCTGCTTGAGACCTACCTCAAACCCCTTCAACTGACTTGAAGTCAAAGACGGGCTATCGTACGCAGAAACACTAGATGCTAACGCCTTCACCTCAGACGCCCCTGAAGCCTCAGTGACATCAGTTACACAAAGTATCGTCAGTACAAGAAAAGCCCCTTGAATGGAGGTTAGAATCCAGCCTGAAAAGCCCTGTTTCAAGTAGTGGCCCAAGCTAAATAAATACCCCATGAACCAGTCTTTGAGATTGCTTGTTGATTCACTCATTACATTTACTCCTCATTTTTCCTGATATCGAACCTACTATTTAAGTAGCTGAAAGTCAGTAAAAAAAGCTCGAGACCGTGGGGGCTCGAGCTTGGTTAGATTTTTGAAAACCTGTATTACTAAGGCGCTTTAGGCATGAAGATCCATAAGATAATGTAGATCACTGGTCCAACCCCTACGAATAGGGTGGAACAGACAAAGATCACTCTCATGATCCAAGCTTCCATATCAAACTTCTTCGCTAGCGTGTAACACACGCCGCCTAGCACTGGTTTATCTGCTGATGCAGTCATGTGATTACTCTAACTAGTCATCGAAGCAGGTCGATTACTAATCGGTCGAGTATTTATACCCCTTAGACTTCTATCGCTGAAACAGACTCAGGCAGCTTGCGGAAATGAACCTGCGTGACACGTCGGCCATCAGTGCTGGTCACTCGGGCCTCAAACCCTTCGACTTCACAGATCTCACCCGGCTCAGGAATTCTCCCAATCTGTTGAGTGATGTAACCACCAACAGTGGTGACCTCGTTGCTATTCAAAGCTATTCTCGGCTCGTGGTCTGAGAGTTCATTGAGCGTGAGTGAACCCTCGACCACGAATTCGCTTTTATTGACCCGACTAAATGAGCTCACCTCTTGATCAAATTCGTCCTGAATATCGCCGACCAGCTCCTCGATCACGTTATCAAGAAATACCAAACCCGCTGGATCACCGAATTCATCCACAACCATCGCCAAATGCGCGTGCTCTTTTAGAAAAAATTTGAGCAACACATCGAGTGGCATCGTCTCAGGAACTACTTTTAGTTCGCGCTTTACTGACATTAGGTCTGGCTGATCATCATGTGAAAAGCGCAGTAAATCCTTGATGTGGATCAAGCCAACGGCATTATCAAGATGCCCTTTGACTAGAGGAAATCGCGTGTGCTTTGTCTGAGTCGCGATATCGAGATTCTTACGGAAGGAGTCATCCACATCCAGAGCTACCACATCACTGCGGGTTGTCATGACATCCTTCACATAGACATCATTGAGCTCTAGGGCGTTGATCAAAATCTCGCGTTCAGTTTCGGTAACTTCGTGCTTCTTCTGACTTTCCTCAACTAACATGGCCAATTCCTCAGAACTATGGGCGTGCTCAGCCTCACTCAATGGGTCGATTTTGAAAACACTCTTTAGCACGATATTTGCCAGCCCGTTGAGCCATTTGATAGGTAGATAGAAGGCTAGGAAAAAATAATCCAATCACCTAGACAGCGCTAGAGTAGTCTCTAATGGCTTGCGGATAGCGATCGCCTTCGGAATCAACTCACCAATCACCACGTGAAGCACCGTGAACAGAGCCAGCGCTGTGAAGTAGGATAGACCGCCAATAAACCTCTGGTACTCACGTAGATCTACCGTGCCATTAGTCCATTCATAAAAACGATTTAGTAAAAGATAGTTCAGCACTCCTGCAATATAAGGCTCCGCTAAAAGACCGAGCGCCAGTGACGCAATTGTGATGCCCAGCTGATTTGCTGAAAGGTAGCCATCTAAATTATCAACAACCTTGCGCGCCTTTGCGGCTCGCTCCGGGAAATCATTTTTAGCTGTGTCAACCTGGCTGGGACGGACTTTGACGATAGCGAATTCTGACGCCACGAAAAATGCATTGAGCAATAGGAAAAACACACACCCAAGCACAAAAAACACAGTGTAGGTCACCGAGGGCCACTCAGTGGGGATTTCAGTCGTGGCTGTAGACAATAGCTGCAGACTGCTCTGCAGCATCATACTGTAAGGCTCAATTTCGGTCGTATTCATTAGCGGTCAGAACTGCCACGGTAGTTTTTTATGCGTCTGGCAGTCGCTTGGAGAGGTTGATGTCCTATCAACCAAGTTGTTGGAATTCCAAGCATTTACAATTTCTCGTAGTTTCCATCAATACGTTTTTCAAGAACTGTGAATCCTGCCTTCTTCGCATCAATCGTGGACATTGGTTTGGTGATTGTCGGGGTATTGACTAGGCTGATCACCTTTTTCACCGGGTTCTTACAAAGTGGGCAAACCTCCAAAGGAGCTCTATCCACTGGTCGTCTTAGCTCGAAACCTTTAGAACACATACGACAACTCTTGCCAGCTTCACCGGCAGATTTTGATATGTATTCGTATAAAGGCATCTTCTAAGTATGTGTGATAACGTAGACAAAAATAAACATAAAAACGCGAGATGGGTATCTCACCATCTCACGCTTATAAAAAATTTGTGTCTATAGCACTGTAGTGCCGACTACCAAGAGGACTTGGTAACACCCGGGATCATCCCGTGTGATGCAAGTTCGCGGAAAGCAATACGAGAAAGCTTAAAGCGACGTAGGAAACCGTGACGACGTCCTGTGTACTCACAACGGTTAACAACGCGTGTCGGCGATGCATCACGTGGAAGCATTGTTAGACCAACGTAATCTTTATCTTGCTTAAGTTGCTCACGAAGTTTCGCATACTTAGCTACAGTTTTCTTTTTGCGCTCGTTCCGCGCGATCCAGCTCTTCTTTGCCATAGGGATTGCGATGTGTATCTAGAACCTCTCGTCAATCAAGACATTTTTGATGTTTTTCTGAAGTTCTTTCTTCTAGCTGGGTGATTACTATACATAATCACCCGCGAAGAACACGTTTCTGGCCCAAGTCATTAAGCTAACTTAATTAACTACCCACTATGATCACCAAACCACTCACCGCAATAATCGCGGTAGCTAGTCTCACATTTTCAGCCACTGCGGCACCTCAGAATGTGACCACACTAGAAATCGGCGCATCAGCCCCGGATTTCTCACTCCCATCGACTGATGGCAAGACCTACACACTCAACTCCTTTAAAAAGGCTAAATACCTTGTCGCAGTATTCACCTGCAATCATTGCCCTGACGCCATAGCCGCACGCGGTAAGATCAACCAATTCGCAAAAGACTACGCCGATAAAGGTGTCGAGGTCGTGGCCATCTCCAGCGCATCGATGGCTGGCGTCCAAATCTGGGAAAACGCCTACTCAAAGTATGACGACGACTTTGAGTCAATGAAAGCCGTGTCAAAAGAATACAAACTCACCCACCCGTACCTCTACGATGGTGAGAACCAGACGGCCTCAATCGCCTACGGAGCAGTAGCCACTCCTCACGTATTCATCTTCGGTCCCGAGAGAAAGCTCCTCTACCAAGGACATTTTGACGACGCCAAGCGCGACCCAGGTCCAGCGAAAAAGAAAACGGTGCTCAATACGATGGATGCACTTCTAGCAGGAAAGCCAGTTCCAGAAGCCAAGACCCGCGTCTTCGGCTGCTCTACTAAGTGGAAGGCTAAGTCTGACCTCGTCGATCAATACAATAAGCAATGGAACACCCAGCCAGTCTCAGTTGACGCTCTTGATGTGAATCTAGCCAAAAAACTGGCGGAAAACGACACAGGTAAGATGCGCCTCATCAACCTATGGTCAACCAGCTGCGGCCCCTGTGTCGCTGAGTTTCCAATGCTTGTAGAAACTTACCAACGCCATTCCCTGCGTCCGCTTGAGCTCATCACGATCTCGATCGACCCTAAGGCAAATGCCAATTCCGTTTCAGATTTCATCAAGGAACAGCACCTACCGCTGGCCAGATGGACCAAGAAATCCGTGGAAAAAGAAGGCCGAAAGACCAACAACTTCCACTACCAAGGTGACGATTTAGAAGCATTAGCCAACTCCATTGACCCGAAATGGCAAGGACCTATCCCCCACACTCTACTCATAGCTCCAGGAGGAAAAGTCGTTTGGCGTAAAACTGGTGGACTAGATGAGCAAGAACTCAGAGACGTCCTCATCGACGAAATGACCAAAGCGAAAATTCGCTAAACCCTCCCCCTAAAAAACGTTTTCCATCATGAATGATTTAGCATGGGTCGGTCCCGCCCTTATTTTCGGATTGATAGCCACTCGCTTCGGCCTCCCGCCGATGATTGGTTATCTAGCGGGAGGCTTCATGCTCAATCTATTCGTCGATGAAAGTAGCACCAATCTGGCCAACATTGGTGACTTGGGAGTCACGCTTTTGCTCTTCACCATCGGGCTCAAACTCGATATCCGCTCCGTACTGAAACCAGCAATCAGCCTAGGCACATCGATACACAGCCTGAGTGTCATCGTCCTCTTTGGTTTAGGAATTTTCCTTACCAGCTTCACTGGAGCCAGCCTTTTCACAGAACTTGATTTCGTCTCGTCAATACTCATCGCTTTTGCGTTGAGCTTTTCGAGCACCGTATTTGCCGTCAAGACCCTCGAGGAAAGTGGCGAAATGCATTCTCGCCACGGGCAAATTGCCATTGGAGTACTGGTCGTACAGGACATCTTTGCCATTTTATTCCTGACCTTCACCATGGGTAAACTCCCTAGCCTGTGGGCCTGCAGTTTAGTTCTATTACTCCCACTACGACGCCCATTACTCAAGCTTATGAGCAGTGTCGGCCATGGGGAGCTTATGGTTCTTTTGGGCTTGGCTCTGGCCTTCGGAAGTTCACTGGCTTTTGAGCTCGTCGACGTCAAAGGCGACCTCGGAGCTCTCATCATGGGAGCCATGGTCGCTACCCACCCCTCGGCCAACTCCATGGCTAAAAAACTTCTTGGTTTCAAAGAACTCCTGCTGGTGGCCTTTTTCCTCAACATCGGCATGTCAGGGGAAATCACTTTGAGCTCCGTGCTTACCTCAATCGCCCTCGTACTGTTACTCAGCCTCAAAGTCGCCCTCTTTTTCTGGCTCTTTACAAAATTCAAATTGCGCTCACGCACTGCAGTCTTCAGCTCGTTCAATCTTGCCACCTATAGTGAATTCGGTCTCATCGTCGCCGCTATTTCTCTCGAAAAACAATGGCTCAATGGCGACTGGGTGATCGTCATTGCTCTGGCCCTGAGCTTCAGCTTCATCATCGCATCTCCGCTCAATAAGCACGCGCGCTCTATCTACAAGCGCTACAAAACCAAACTTGCCCCCTACCAATCCCCTGAACTCCTCGAGGAAGACTCGGCCATCACACCAGCTTCCACTGAAATCGTGATCATTGGCATGGCAAGCATTGGCACCTGCGTCTATGACATGCTCACAGCCGAATATGGACCGATTCTCACTGGGGTCGACTCCGACCTAGATGTGGCCAAAAACCACCGAGCTGAAGGTCGCTCGGTCATCCAAGCTGACGCTACGGATGAACAGTTTTGGCACCGTCTCGCCCACGGCAACATCAGAATGATCTTGTTAGCGATGCATGACCACGAAACAAACATAGCAGTCACTAAGCTCAGCAGCGAATTGCCCGCGGTCCGCTATGCTGTTGCCGACTATGACCTCCAAGCCATAGATCTAGAGAAGGCTGGGATCGATAAAGTTTGGAGCCTTAAATCACAAGCTGGTATCCAATTCGCCGAGGACATCATCGCCTACCATGCCCCCAAAACTAGCTCAGTCACATAATTCACTACCTAGTCCAACAAAGCGCTAGATCGCCTTTCGTCACTTAAAGCTCACTCGGCGAAAGCTAAAATTCGGCTCTCTCGATAAAAGGTTGATCCCACTCCTGTTTTCCAACATAAAGTAGCCTACAATAATAAACAAATTTCATGTCCGACAAACCATTTTACTTCCAGAAGCCATTCCCGCTCGGTCCCGACCAAACCGAATACGAACTCATTTCAAAAGAAGGTGTTTCCGTAGCAAACCTAGGCGAGCGCGAGATCCTCACCGTTGCACCAGAAGCCCTAACGCTTCTAGCTAACGAAGCGATCAAAGCCATTTCTTTCAAACTTCGCCCATCGCACCTCAAGCAGGTAGCTGCAATCCTCGACGACCCAGAGTCCACCGAGAACGACCGCATGGTAGCGCTCACGCTTCTGCGCAATGCGGAAGTCGCGGTGAATGGAATCCTCCCTAACTGCCAAGACACTGGTACCGCCATTGTCATGGGTAAAAAAGGCGAAAATGTCTACACTGGCGCCAACGACGAGGAAGCTCTGTCGCACGGCATCTACAAAACTTACACTGAAGAAAACCTACGGTACTCGCAGACTGTCCCACTCACCATGTACGAGGAGACAAACTCCAAGACTAACCTTCCCGCGCAGATCGACCTCTACGCCACTCAGGGCGGTTCGTACGAGTTCCTCTTCATCACCAAAGGTGGTGGCTCAGCTAACAAGACCTTCCTATTCCAAGAAACCAAGGCGCTGCTTAACCCAAAGACTCTCAAGTCCTACTGTTTGGCTAAAATGGCGACACTCGGCACCTCCGCTTGCCCTCCATACCACGTTGCTATCGTCATTGGTGGCACCTCCGCTGAAATGAACTTGAAGACAGTCAAAATGGCGTCCACTCGCTATTACGACGAACTTCCCACAGTTGGTAACGAACACGGCCAAGCATTTCGCGACCTAGAGCTTGAAAAAGAACTTCTCAAACTCTCTGCCGGCATTGGCATCGGCGCACAATTCGGCGGCAAGCATTTCGCCCTCGACGTCCGCGTCATTCGCCTGCCACGCCACGGAGCATCCTGCCCAGTCGGCATCGGAGTCTCTTGTTCTGCTGACCGCCAAGCAAAAGCGAAGATCACCAAGAACGGAATCTTCCTCGAAAAACTCGAAACAAATCCTGGCCAATACATCCCAGATAAATTCAAGGACTGGAAATTTAAAGGTGTCGAGATCGACCTCGATCAAGGCATGGAAAAGACCCTCGCAACACTTTCCAAATACCCAGTCACTACCGCCCTCTCGCTCAGTGGCCACATCATCGTTGCCCGAGATATCGCTCACGCCAAGCTGAAGGAAATGATCGATAACGGCCAAGATCTCCCTGACTACGTCAAGGACTATCCGATCTACTACGCAGGCCCAGCGAAGACTCCAGAAGGCTTAGCCTCTGGTTCGTTCGGCCCAACCACGGCTGGTCGTATGGACGCTTACGTTCCAATTTTCCAAGAAAAAGGCGCTTCCATGGTGATGCTTGCGAAAGGCAATCGTTCCCAGCAAGTCACTGACGCCTGTAAGGAATTCGGCGGATTCTACCTTGGCTCCATCGGTGGCCCAGCTGCCATCCTTGCGAAAGACCACATCAAAAAGGTCGAAGTCGTCGATTTCCCTGAACTTGGAATGGAAGCAGTCTGGAAAATCCGCGTCGAAGACTTCCCAGCCTTCATCCTCGTCGATGACAAAGGCAACGACTTCTTCCAACAGCTCAACAGCTGCCCGACTTGCACGTAGCTGAACAAACTACTTACACCGTCAGAAATCCACTTGGCAGCCAGTTATCCACTTACGATGGCTGGCTGTGCTCGTTTTGACTTTTTACATTTATGTCTCCAGACCTCGGTGACATTATTGTCTGGAATAATGAGGTGGACCCCGTTCTCCGTCCGTTAGATTCAGCTATTAAGTTATGATGGGAGGATGAGTTAGGTGATAATATAGGAGTGAGGCTGGAGCAAGGGCTAATCAAAATTGGGTAGTCGTAGCGGAAGGCAGTAAACGCAACGAAGCGTAGCGCAGTGGAGTTTGCTGCCTGTAGTGGAGACTACCCAATTTTGGCCGATATGGGGGCTAGGCGGCGTCTTGCTCCTGTGGATTGATAGTGGTTCCAGATTTACGTTCGTAGGCATTTGAGGGCGTATCGTTGCCTAATGAGTCGTGGGGCCTCCAGTCATTGTATCGATCAAACCACTTGGTCAATCCCGCGCGGAGCTTGGGCACAGTGGAGTGTTCGAATAGGAAGATTTCTTCATATTTCACACTTCTCCACAGGCGCTCAATGAAGACATTGTCCATCCAGCGTCCCTTGCCATCCATGCTGATTTGAATTTTATGACCCTTTAGTGCCGAGATCCAATCAGATGAAGTAAACTGACTCCCCTGGTCGGTATTGAATATCTCAGGAACACGCCCAGTCGACTCCAGTGCTTTGTTCAGAGCTTCAAGACAAAGCCCTGTATCCATCGTATTTGAGACAGCCCAGCCGAGCACCTTACGTGAATGCCAATCCATCACAGCGCACAGGTAAGCGCTCCCATGAGGCATCGGGACATAGGTGATGTCGGTGCACCAAACTTGATCGGGTCTACCCACTGTTAGATTCCTTAGCAGATAAGGATACTTGTGGTGCCCTTTGTCGGGAATACTCGTTCGAGGCTTACAATAAATAGCTTCTACCCCCATGATGCGCCTTAGCCTTTGCAGCCTTTTGCGGTTACAAATAATGGAATAGTCTCGCCGAAGAACTACGACCAATCGACGGCTGCCGAGGCATGGATCGATCAGATAAAGTTCATCGAGTAAACGGATGATGCGGAGATCTTCCACGCTCAGTCCTACAAGCTTATAGCTAGAAGAAGATCTGCTAACACTGAGTAACTTGCACTGCTTTGTGACACTTAATGTGGGATGCTTTTTGTCTACCAACTCGATGCGATCCCTCACAGTCCGAGCTGTTTTGACTTTTTTGTTAAAAAATCAATCTCGACTGCCTGCTGTCCGATCTTGGCATGCAACTGAGCTTTCTCACGTTCATATTGCTCTTCAGGAGACTTCTTTCGGCCAGAGCTGAATATCTCAGGCATCCTTTCAATCATTGCCTTCTTCCAATCTGAAACTTGTACAGGGTGGATTTCATATTCTTTGGCGATCTGTTGAATCGTTTTCTCTCCCTTGAGCGCTTCTAGAGCCACTCGTGCTTTGAATTCGGGTTCGTGTCTTTTACGTTTTGCTTTCATTTTGTTGTTTTTAGGTTCGCGGTTTTCACCGCTACCCACCATCAAAATCATAGCTTAACTACCTGTCCGAATTTCGGGGTCCAGCTCATAATGAGACATGCGGTCACCTCACAGTGATCTCTGAGGTCCACGAAAACTACATCCTGGTAGCTCAACAAAACATTCACGGTGGAGCTACAGAGCGCTTTACCCTCGCAAATAAAGACGGAAGATTCACCATCACTTCATCAAAAAATCCAAATGGGTGGTTAAGACTTCAGTAGTTCTGCCTCGACTCGCATCCATCTGACAGGCTACAACTCAGTACAACATTCGACCATGAAATTCTTTCTCCTACTTCTACTACTTTTGGCTGGTGGCTTTGCCTTCTGGAAATTCAACGATTCGCAAGAATCGGATAAAATTATCAATGATGGATCTATCACTCATGTCGTAGTCAAGGGGGACACCTTATCCTCACTCGCTAGGAAGCACCGAACTACTGTGGCTAGCATCAAAAAACGTAACAGTTTGAGTAGCGACACTATCCTCCTCGGAACCACCCTCAGCATCATGGCCGGCAATCGGGTCCAGACACCTGCCGCGACAATTACTCGAAATGAAAACCTGAAAAAGGATCTACCAAAGCCAAAGAAGGTCATGACTAAGAAAGAGCTTCCCAAGTCCACAGTCATGGAGAGCTCTAGCATTGGCATCGACATCGATGATAAAAACCAAGTGTACCTCAAGACTAAGGATGGCAAATTCGCACCAGCGGGCACTATCATTTATGGCTCAGATGCCGACGCCAACGGCATGGAAATAAAGACCATTACCTACCGCGACCTCAAGGGGAAAGAAACCACTCTGCCAGGCTCTGCGGACCCACAGTCGGTGATCCGACTGGCCCTGAAGAAGCGATAGCTTTCCAAGCCTCTGGATCTTTAAGCCCCCTATGGTGGAAAAAGATGATCTGACTGAGCTTTGCAAAAAGTGGGTTGCCTAACGAAAGGTTCAGCAAACTGTTTGGTAGTGCGATGTGATCCATCGCCCAGCGCATTGCCTGCTTTGTCCGCCACTCAGGACGCCTCCATTCTAGCAATGCAGCAGGATGGCTAATTCTTCCCGCCAAAGCATCTGCAATAGCCTCCCCCGCCGCCTCCCCCACTTGTAGAGAGGAATGAATCCCACCTGCTGTGAGTGGAGAAACCCAGCCCGCAGCATCGCCCAACAGCATAGTACGCTGGCTGTACCAATTCCGCTTCGCTCCTCCGCAAGGGATCAATCCACCTCTCCGTTCCACCACCTTAGCCTCACGAAAATCAAAGATACCTTTGAGCTTTTCTAAAAATGCTCCAAGCTGTGGTTTATGTGGCTTTCTAACTGCCAGCCCAATTTGAGTCACCCCTACCCCTGGAACCACCCACGCAATATATCCAGGTGCGAGTTCACTATCCAGAAATACGTGAAGTCGATCTTGATCCACTCCCCTCACCCCAGTCATTTCGACCTCCGCTCCTACCAAAAACTCCGTATTTTCTTTAAACCCCATCAGGCGCCCGAAGTTTGATCTGGCTCCATCGGCACCAATTCCAAATGTACCTGAGACTCCTTGTTTGGGAAAACGCACGCAGTCCTCCATTTCTTGCACTACAGCCACATTTGAGTCCGTAAGAATCTCTGCTCCATTGAGCTGGGCTCGCTTTCCCATCCAGCGCATTAATTCAGGGGTATTGATCGCTTGAAATTGATACCCAGGTGAAGCTAAATCTATCGACTTCCCATTGGGTGCGTACAAGCGCACCCCATGGATATCTCTCTTCAAGGGCTCTGGAACCTGCAGCACCTTTGCCGCCTCTCCCACAAATATCCCAGTCGTTCTAATCTTCTCCCCCAAGTCTAGCTTTCTCTCTAAAACCAGAGTTTCCAATCCACGTGCTGCAGCACTACGCGCACACGACAACCCCGCATAACTACCACCAACAATCACTGCGTCATAATTTCTCATTCCCCCAGTCGTACACTAAAAACCTCAGCCTGTGTCGACCTTCACAGAGATTTCACAAAACTCCCTCTTTCCTTCACAGTAAGCTCAAGCTTCAGCATCCTCCGCGCTAACAAAAATGCCAGCCACCACACAATGTGGAGGCTGGCATTAAGAAATAAGAAAAACTGAGATTACTTCTTCAACTCAGCATCAATCTCCGCGGCGTGCTTTTGGAAATCCTTCAACTCCCTCTTCACTACTGGTAGCAACAGATACATACCGATCATATTCGGAATCACCATTGCAAATAACATCGCATCAGAAACGCGCACTACGTTATCCATCGCAGCGACTGAACCAATGACAACAAAGACACAAAATACTATTTTATAGATAATTTCAGCTATTCTATTATCGATACCGAAGAGGTAATTTACAGCCTGTTCACCATAGTAGGACCACGAAATCATTGTAGAAAACGCAAACAGAAGTACCGCTATCGACAACACCTGTGGGAACCAACTAAATTGTTGCTGGAAAGCACGCGAGGTCTTCTGAACTCCGGCAACCTCGTCCACACTCTTCATCGGAATCCATAAGCTATCTTCTCCCTCGCGATACACCTCACCATACCTCACTTTTGAAGTTCCAGAGCGCACAAACTCCTTACTTAGAATTCTCAGTTCATCCCCTTTCTCAACATGTACTTCCGCAGGAAGCGCAATGCCTGGAGTCTTATACATCTCAACAATTCCATCCTTTACGACAGCGTCAACCTTCCAAGTTCCCGTAATCACGAGAACTAAAGCTGTCATCGTACAGACAACAACAGTGTCTGTGAATGGCTCAAGTAATGCTACGAGTCCTTCACTCGCCGGCTTCTTCGTTTTCACCGCCGAGTGGGCGATTGGAGCCGAACCGATACCCGCTTCGTTAGAAAATGCCGCACGTTTGATTCCTTGAATCAAGACTCCAATAAAACCACCACCGATCGCCACCGGAGAAAATGCTCCTTCGATGATTTGAGTAATAGCGGATGATATCAAACCAGCGTTGGATAAAATAATCGTCAAGGCTGCCAGCAAATAAACACCACACATAAATGGCACCAGAAACGAAGTCACACGAGCAATCGACTTAATCCCACCAATAATCACAAGGCCAACAACAACAGCGAGAATCAACCCAAAATAAATTGAATCATCTCCTTTAAACACCCCGAAAGTATCAGAAAACTGAGAAGCTGCCTGATTCACTTGGAACATGTTGCCAGCACCAATTGCTCCACCAATACACATCACTGCAAAAAAGACAGCGAGCACCTTACCCAAGCCTCCAAGGCCTATCGAACCTAGCCCATCACGCAAGTAGTACATTGCACCACCATGGGTATTTCCACTTTTGTCAAATTTACGATACTTAACGCCCAAAGTACACTCAACGAACTTGGTTGTCATTCCACATAAGCCCATCAAGATCATCCAGAACGTCGCTCCTGGGCCGCCTATACCAACGGCCACAGCAACTCCTGCAATATTACCTAAGCCGACTGTGGCGGAAAGAGCGGCACTCAATGCTTGGAAATGCGTAATTTGGCCTGGGGCGTCGTCTGGTGTGTATTTTCCTCTTACTGTACGAAATGCAAGTCCGAGGCCTCGAATATTCAAGAACTTGAAATAGATCGTTAAAAACACAGCAGTCGCGCCCAGCACGACCAGCACTATGGGCAATGCATTTCCCTTCACCTCAAAAGCAAAGAATATAATCTTCTCCAGAACATCAGCAACACCGGAAAGAGTTGAATCTAGACCACTGAGCTCAGATGCAGAAGCTGAAATACTCATCAGCGTAAAGATAGCAGCTAGTAGACGGAAAAAGGAAAATCGGGTATTCGCAAAAAATCGCATGTAAAACAGTGGTTTAAAGTAACGACACTGACACTCCAACCTAGCAGCTCAAGAATAAAAATTGAATTTTCCCATCCCAACTAATAATACCCTGTCAAAGTCAGTGCTGAAATGGATTCGGAATTCTACAAATAATTTTCTTCACACCCAGCACTCCATCCTCCACCTTCATCTCACTATGCGCCTTATCCTCTTTCTTCTTGTTGCCTCTCTGACGACAAACTTCAGTTTTGCCAATGGTAAAAAACAATCAGCTGTCGCCATCACCTTCCATACAGAAGCTACAAATCTAGAATCCAAGAAGCTTTCTGTAGAAATTGATACACCAAAGGGAAAGCGCTTCATGAGTAAAACTCCCTTCATCACGACCAGAGATATTGTAGCATACAACGCATTCCCCTCCCCCCACAATCCAGAGATGTACGGTGTCAGCTTCCAACTCAACCGCGCTGGAGCCGGTAGACTGAAGATGACCTCTGGTCAGTATTCAGGAAAGTGGATCATGTGCAGCATCAATGGCAAAGTAGTCGACATGCTTTACATCGACCGTCAAGTCGACGGCCGCGTCATCACCATCTGGAGAGGCGTAGATCAAGCCATGCTCAACGCGTGTAACCACCTCATCCCCAGAATTGGTGAATCCCAAAAAGCCTGGAAAACGCGTCTCAAATACGAAAAGAAACATTAATAGCTACACCCCCAAAGACGATGAAATTTCTACTCACAGCTCTCGCCAGTTCAATACTAGCCCTGCCCGTTCTAACAGCAGAATCGAAGCTAAGTCTAAAACTCCCCACAGAGAACCAATACATTTTCAGTAAGACCCCTGAAAAATTCTATATGTACACCTTCAGAAACTTTGAAGGTGTTGACTCCCACCCTTGGACAGCAGGGAAATACGGTTACGTTAGAACCCTCCGCCGTACTCCTGAGGGAGTTATCGCCACCAAATTCCACGAAGGCATCGATATCCGCCCCATAAAGCGCGACCGCTACAGCCGCCCGATGGACATAGTTTCAGCCATCGACGACGGCAAAGTCGTCTACACTAATAAAGTAGCTGGCAACTCAAACTACGGCCATTACGTGGTAGTCGAACACAACTGGGGCATGGGCCCCTTTTACAGCCTTTATGCCCATCTTCAGTCAATCTCATGCAAGACGGGTGCAAAAGTTTCAGCTGGATCACCACTAGGAAAAATGGGCTACACCGGGGCCGGCATCACACGAGAGCGCTCCCACCTCCACCTTGAACTGGGCCTCATGGCCAATCAAGATTTTGGGCAATGGCAGAACGCCTACTTTTCCTCCAAAAATCACCACGGCCTCTACAATGGACTCAACATCAATGGTCTCAATGTCTCAGAGCTATTCATCAGACATAAAAATAACCCGAACCTGACACTCTCAGATTTTATCTCTGATATCCCAACCTACTACAAAGTCACTATCCCTCGCCGGCGTAAACTAGACCTAGCGAAACGCTACACTTGGATGTGCCAAGGCGATCATTCAGTCATGACCCCCGCTTGGGAAATTAGCTTTGCTAGCTCAGGCTTCCCACTCGCCATCACCCCCAGCAACCGTGCGGTACTTCGCCCGACGGTGACTTATGTGAAGCCCACTCAGTCAAACCATAAATACCACACCAAAGGAATCCTTAGCGGCACAGGCAACCAGGCCACCCCCACCAGCCTAGGGAAACGAGTCATCAGCCTCATGACCAGCAGCTTCCTAGACTAAGAATAATCAAATCAAGTGACATATATAACACTAAGGACTTGCCCTAAACGGCTAGTCCTTTTTTGTGTGGTCCGAGATTGATAGATTCTCCTTTCGAGTGACCGGGACGGTCACGCTACCTGGGCACAAAAAAGTCCGCTACAAGCGTTAGCTTGTAGCGGACATATAAACTGGCGACGACCTACTCTCACAGGGCCTATCGCCCAACTACCATCGGCGCTAAAGTGTTTCACTTC
>Ga0233404_10000166_pt1 | contig 17094 bp, 12 predicted proteins | sample Na_oxic_2_MG_FD_179861 | JGI IMG/M metagenome (GOLD analysis project Ga0233404, IMG submission 179861) | Seawater microbial communities from Saanich Inlet, British Columbia, Canada - Na_oxic_2_MG | ecosystem: Environmental > Aquatic > Marine > Inlet | place: Canada: British Columbia | collected...
GAACCCGGAAGTGAAACACTTTAGCGCCGATGGTAGTTGGGCGATAGGCCCTGTGAGAGTAGGTCGTCGCCAGTTTATATGTCCGCTACAAGCTAACGCTTGTAGCGGACTTTTTTTGTGCCCAGATCTTTGAACCCGCTGAAGCTGGGTACGGCAGAGAAAACCACTAGCCGAATGACAGAGGTAACAGTAATCGTCCGAGGCTTTCCCACCTGAATGAGCTTCCTGTAGCGAGTATAAACTCCCTTATCAAAGCTTTCTACCGTGGAAACTTGCAGCACGATGTCCTCGCAAATCTGCCCGAGTTCCTCGAAATAGATACATCGGAAAGCATGACCTACTTAGTATCACGCCGGCCCATTGCCGAATTCATCCTAGCCGGAAGGAATCACCCTACGAATCTGCCAGCCCCACCAATCATGATCATCACGCACAGCGCAAAGTCCTGTCTGGCAACAAATCCATGCGATATGCGAAAGAGTTTCGAAGGCCCGAATGCCATCGGCTCCTCGATTTAAATTGGAAATAACGTTATAGCGGTTGCTCGTTAAAGGATTTGATGAAGTTAGAGAAGTAGTTGTGACCAGCTTCTAGGTCGGAGATCTGGATGAATTCGTCCTTGGTGTGGGCTTGGTTGATCGAGCCAGGTCCTAGGCAGACGGATGGGACTCCAGCGTGAGAGAGATGGGCCGCGTCTGAGAACCACGGAGCCCCCACGAGTTGACTTTGAGGATTCGCTTTGAGTAATTGCTGGATGATCGGGTCGCTGGTGGGAGTTTCCATCGGTGGGTTCTCGTGAGCCTTGACTACTTCTAGTGGTAATTGTTGTTCCTTTATGAAATCTAGAACCAGAGCGTGCGCTCCGCCTACTGCGTCTAGCGAGGGAGCGGTACGGATATCTATTTCAGCTTCTGCGTGGTCAGGGACGATGTTAGGGCGTGTGCCACCTTTGATGGTACCAATGTTGAAAGAGGAGTGTCCGAGGACTGGGTGGGTGAATGTGGCTAGCTGGCTCGCGAGCTTTTTGTTCATGTGGTCGAGCGAGCGCGCGAGAGTCATGATGGCATTGGAGCCGCGCTCGGGTTGAGAGGCATGAGTGGCAATACCTTTCGCCGCGACAGTGAGCCAGAGTGAGCCTTTGGTCGTATAAACGATATCTAAAGAGGTTGGTTCGCCGGCAATACCAAAGATGTATTCCTCTGCGTGCCACTCGGCAAAGTGTTTGGAACCGTGCTGGGAGGATTCTTCGCCCATGAAAGCCACGAAGTCGATGGCAATGGGGAGTTCAGCTAGCAGCACTTTATTTTCAATGAGGGCTGTAAGCATGGCGGCCATCGGGCCTTTGGTGTCCGTCGCTCCTCGGCCAAGAATTCGTCCGTCCTTGATGTCACCACAGAAGGGGTCAAACTCCATGCCAGAAACGCCAACTGTATCTGTGTGAGGACCTAGGAATATTCGGGGGCGGTCAGCCGGTCCTGGGCACCTGGCAATGACATTGGGGCGGCCAGGTAGGACTTCTTCTAATGTCACATCAAAGCCGTGTGGGACGAGTAGATCACTCAAGTATTCGGCGATCCCATTCTCACCTACTTTGTCGGTTCCTGGGTCATTGTCTGGATTGACACTAGGTATGCGGATCAGGCTTTGTAGCAATTCTACGGTAGTCATTATGGGTGGACTAATAACGGTTTTTTGCGGTTCTGCAAAGATTCGACTCAGAAATTCTGAGCATTGCTGGAGCTTTTGAGTTTACCAATCATGTTAGTCTGCCAATTTAGAATCCTATATGACCTCAAAGCACTCTAAAGAAGCACTCCTATTGAAAAGTAAAAGCTCTAAAAATGGCCTACCATGGTTGAGAGCCTCTTTTTTTCTACTCGTTTTGTTTGCGGTTGTCGTTCCGTTTACCAGTGTGCCGCGAAGACTAAAAGATTACGCGAAGGAGTTGATTTTAGCCCAACGCGAGGTCAACAGAGAAGCATACGTACCAGAAAAAGTAGAAAAGGAAGAGGTCGTACATGTAGAAGCTGAGACGGAAGTGGAAAAGGTGGATCCACAGCCAGAGGTGGAGGTGAGAAAAGATCCAGTCAAAGATCCGATACTTGTGGAGAAAGTGTACCAACCAAAGGAGCATTTTGTGGGAACAAAGGGAGACATGGTCCGGATGTCAAAGGGCTTTCATTTTGATTATGCATTTGAAACGAGCAAGGGAGACTTGGCTTCGGTGGAAAGGAAAAACAAGAAGAGCTATGTAGCTGAGTATAGGCTTAAAGTTCCCATGCCAAAGGCGTCTACGAGCATGAAGGATTTGAGCAGTGTGAACTCACATTTGCCTAAGCTGTTGCCAGGTTTGGAAGCTATGTTAGAGGGGGCGGCGGTTTCAGATTTCTATTACACGCTTTATGAAAATAAGGTGAAGCGGCTAGAGCGTGAGGTGCTCAAGCTCAACGAACTTTCGACTAAGCATAATTTTTATGACTGTGAGACGATACTTAACCTGAAGTCACCAACGACGGGGCGAAAAGTCCTTTTATTGCAGGGGGACATGGATGTGGTTTCTGATGGTTCTGATGGAGATCGCTTGGCCAAGATGCCAGATAAAATAGTGAACTCAACCTACTACCAACCATTTACAAGCTATGGTTGGAAGAAGACTGGTAAGGTAGTTAATCCGATGCTGGCTGGCTGGAAAAAGAGAGTTGGTAATGCCGAGCGTGAGATCGCAGATAAAAAAACAAGTGCGGACCGCAAGACTTGGCTCAAGGCTCGGATGAAGATGTTAGGTCGTGGTATTGCCGACATGAAGGCGCGCAGCTTTTTGATAGCGGAGTACGATCCGTTCATAGTGATGCCGGTCAATATGATCACTAACAGCACAGACAAATTTGCAGCCAGAGTGGGTGATTATGCAGTGGTTATATATGGAAATAAGCTCTATCCGGCTATAGTTGGCGACGGTGGACCTTCATTCAAAGTGGGGGAAGGGTCTCTGCGCTTGGCCAAAGAAGTTAATTCCAAAGCGAGTAGCTATAGTCGGCCGGTGTCAGATGTAAGGGTGACTTACTTGGTGTTTAGTAATTCTAGAGATATCCCAGCCTCCGCACCAGATTATATGAAGTGGCATCAGCGTTGCTCTGAACTTTTAGGTGAAATGGGAGGGCTAGGTGAGGGTGTTGAACTTCAGCAATGGGAGGATTTGCTAGCGCCGGAAGAGGTCGTAGTCGCAAAGGAGCCCGTAGCTGCTGAGGCAAAGTCTGAGGAGGGAGTAGGCATTGATGTTAAGGTTGATGTAGAGGCTCCAGCGAATGAGAGTAATGATGAATGAAGAACGTCTTTACCAAGCCTGTTCCTTACGGATTTTATTGTAGTTTCCGTTATAGATGTTGAATTCAATTTGTTCAAAAGCATCGACTCTAAATGAGTGATTTCCAATGGCTTGGTGTCTACCGTGGATAAAGCCTTTATCAATTGAGGTGACGTTTAGAATGATCCAACCTCCAGTTTTGAAATGCGCTTTTATGTCATTTCTCTCCATCTTTGGTTGGCTTTCTTCAGTGGAGGGTAGCTTGAGATCTCTGACTCCAATGAGTGGTAACTTTAGATCTGCATGTTCGGTTTTTATATCGAGCATCCCATTGCTTATCTGACCGATTTTTCCGACGACTGCATCACCATTTGCTAAGAGAATCCTTTGGTCATCACCCTTGAGCTGTTTGAGTGACTTTTCGTCCTCTGGTGTAGGTATTGCGCCGTTCCATTTTTCTACACGTATGTTGCTCATGTGCATCATTTTCCCATTGTCGTTGCGCAAGTATATAGATGAACCTAGTAGGTTAGGCGTGGCAGCTTGATCTGTAAAGGTGTGAACTTTCTTTCCGTTGATGAAAATGTGGAAAATGCCCTTTTGCTTATTCATATATATCGCGTATTCAGCAGATTTTGTGGCATGAATATAGCCAGTGTTAGACATTCTGTTTAGCTGTGGTGGGCGTTCATCTTTGATGACTTTTTTCATTTGCAGGTAGTTCGACTGCATACTGAGCTGATAGTAATTTGCTAGCTTATCATACTTAGGTGAGTCGGCAAAGAGATTCAGAGTGAGACCTATTGTGTCTTTCCATTGGAGTTTAAATTTTAGGACGGATTGATTGACTAGGCCGATGTCTTTGGAAATTCCACCGCGGGAGTTACCTGAAATCAATGCGTTATTCTGAAATTTCCAGGAGTTGCTAGAGAACCTCTGGTTCCATTCTTCCAGAGAATTTGGGCCTGAGTACAAGTCAGTTTTATTTGATTTAATTTTGATGGAGTGGATCAAGTTCCGCTGGATTTTGAGCTCACCAGCATACCATGTGGAAAGAATGACGTGGTCATCGGCAACTTGTGAGAGTTGGCCACGAAGGGTGTCTCTCTGGTCTTCTTGGCTATAGCGGCCCTTTAGTTGGATTTCAGCCATGTGATCGGCTTGAGTAGAGTCGATTTCAATACTGGGTTGTGCTTGGCCTAGCTCAAGGTCAAGTATAGCCGACCTATTGAAAAAGACACTTTTGGGAAATAATGTGCTTTTGAAGCCAAGTAGCTTGACATCCAGATTGACTAAAGAGCCTGATACTTTGTCTCCATTGGCAAAGCTGACTCTGGATATCTTGTTAGATGGCTCGGCCACGAGAGCTGGAGCTAAAGCTGCGAGTGTTATGAGTGATAGAAATATGAAGTTACTCATCTGTATTCGATGTTGAGGTGATTTTATTAAGGGAACTACGTGTGAGTGTGATCTTCCCTAAGATTGGATGTTTGGCTGATACGTAATCACTAGAGAGTGTGATGGATTCCACTGAGAGTGTGCCACCACCATGAAGGCTAATACTATAATGTACTGATTCATTCTGAACATTCTCTTCCGCTGAGCCCGATAAATAGAGCGATTTGATTCTAGATATAGGGACTAACATAGGCTTGTTTGCGTACTTAACTGAAAAATTGAGAGATTTATTTTCTCTGGAAAGTTGTTGAATCTCTCCCGTGAATCTAAGTCCTTCCGTATCGAATAGCGTGTCTTGATCTAGATCTAATTCCTCGACCTTATCTCCAGATGATAGATTACTACCTCTCCATTGGCTGACACTGATGTCTGTGATAGTGAGTGAATCTGTACTCTGCGGGATTTTTGATTGGAAATTGATGAATTCTCCCGTAGGCACCCGAAAAGATGTGTCGTTGAAGATTCCATATTGTTCTCCGTTGAGCTTTACGGATAGTGTTTGAGTCCGTCGGTCTACATGTAGTTCTACGTCGATAGAGTTAGACGATAGTTCCCTGAGCCTCAGAGAAATGGTGCCAATTTGCGCCCTTGGCTGAGATTTACTGGAGCGTATGACTTGGATAGCGTTTGTTGTGAAATCGAGAGAGTAGGAATCCACCATATTTTCTGATTTGTTAGAATCTCCACAGAAATGAATTTTAAAACTAGGGCGTGTGCTTTTCCAAGTGATCGTGGATTTGAAGATGAAATTCTGCGGGATATCAATCCTACGGGAAATTTCACCCTTTCCCATGCAGCTAAGAGCCTTGGGCTCTATACTCCAGTTGGTGTTAGCATCCCAGATGTCATCGGCATTTGGACCACTGTAGATTATAGAGTCAGGTTTAGAGTGGAACTCTATGTTAGATACTGTGGAGGTTGGTATTTTAAAGTCTTCCGCATACCAGGTATTTAAACTCACTGATGTTCTATCGAGTGAGAGTAGTGAGCAGGGCAGTAAGTCTCCATTGTTGAGATGTACTAGTTCGCTGGTGTGTTTAGAAGTTGTTACTTTATTGGAGAAAGTAATATCGAGGACCGAGGAGTGAATGATCTCTAGTTCTGCATTAGACACCGGTGAGAGGATTTTTACGTTTCCTTTGGTGTCGATGAAAGAAAGTTCACCAGTGATTTGGTTTCCATCCTTAAGGCTAACAACGGCATGGGCACACAGAGCTGATGGCGAGCTAAGTATGAAGCAGGTGCAGAGAACGCTGGTGAGGAGTAGACGCATATTACTTAAGCTTGGTGTTCCACACATCGAGTAAGGAACTAGATGTGTCGTAGGTGATTGCTGTGAGGTAATTGAAATCTAAATTTAGTTCAGCTAGTATGGGGTGCTTTATAATGACATTATCGGCGGATGTGCCTACTGGGGTCGCTGTTAGTTTTCCTGTTTTACCTAGATGAAAAAAGATCTCTTTACTCGATTGTTCTTGGGCTTCAGCGAGGGAATCAGTGGCGAATGTGAAGGACTGAATTTCGTCACGCGGGATTGTCATATCAGCATAATTACCTTTGAGTTGAAGCTCAGTATCTGTGATAGAAGTGATAGTTCCAGAGAATCGATCTCTTCCATTAGCAAGTAGAACGATGTCAGAGTCATCATCCTGTAAGGATAGAGCCGAGTCCATAACGCCATTCCACGGTGCTATTGTTATATCAGAGATTCGTGATAGATTGTTAGCCCCAGCGTTGAGGCTATTGAAGGCGATTGCTTTTCCTTGAGGAATTACGTCATGGTCACGAAGCGACCATTGGTTGACGAGCTGGCTATTGCGGTAGGCTGCAATGACTAATTTATTTAAATCAGCTCGTAATTCAAGTTGAGACGCGTTTGAAGAATTTAAGTTTCTGTAGCTGGATCTTCCGCTGATAGGTTTTAGGTAGGAGTAGCTAGATTCACCATTTTCCAAGACATTGTACATAGCCAGTGAAGTGGATACTGAACTGGTTCGTAGAACAAAACATGAACCGAATTGTGAAGTGATATTTTTGGTTGAGTTTGAGTTATGGTTTTTTGAGTCAGGCTCGGTATCCGGTTTGTTGAAATCGGCATTAAAGACAAATGAGATATTCGAGTTGCGAGAGGATTCTGATTTGAACTGGATTCGGAATGATTTTGGGAGTTCGATTCCCTTCAGAATTATTGCTCCCGGTCTTCCGTGATTGTACCAACTGAAGTTACCAAATTGCCAAGGTGAAGATTGAGTGTCGGGATCATGGGGTGGTTCTTGCTCCTCATTTTTTTCGTCAGGCGGATATATGATTTCCCAAGCATCCTCACTGAATGGTCCTTGGTAGGAGACTTGATGGCCTAGGGGGTGAAGTTGACAGCTTTGGACCCACTTTTTAGCGATCTTTTTTTCGCCCGTGTAGTTTGTTTGAATGGTAATAAATTCGGAGTCCATGGAAAGAATGGCGCATGGAATGGTGTCACCATTGGTGAGTTTTATGAGTGAGGTGTGGCTGAAAGGTTTGGCTGGTAGACCTTTACGAAAAATAATTTTACGTATTTTAGAGGTACTAAAAGCGATCTCTTGGTCGCTTTCATTACTTTTCCAGCGTAGGTGATTTGTATCAGAGAATCCTTTGAAGCACCCATGGAGAGTGTCATTGTTTTTGAAGTTAAGAATGTCCTCAGCAGCGAATGAATAGATGCTACTGATACCAAACAGGAAGATAGCAAGAGTTTTCATTTTTCGTAAATCGGAAGGTAGCGGTAGTTAAGAGCGAGTGAGAGCAAAGCGCTAGCCGTGCTATAGGCGGGTCCGCGATTACCTAGCCAAGAGCCATTTTGTTGTTGAGTAGCGGCGAGGAGCCGTATGTTCTGGCTGTTCCATAGTTTCCAAGTCTCTTCATCAGCTTGGAACAAGGCCTGAGACATGTAGTACTCAAAGTAGTAAGTGTAGTGGGGGTCACGGTACTCTATGTTTTTGGTGAGGTAGCTTAGGGATTTGTCAAAGCCCTTGGCCTCTTTCATTTTCGCGAGCGAATAGCAAAGCGACCCGATGGCTGTGAGGGTGACTTTAGCTCCGCCACGTGATGTGTAGCCATAGGCTCCAGCGGAGTCTCGGCAGGTTGACATGTACTTTAGGGCGCGCTCAATTGCTGCGTCAGGCACTGGAATGCCAGCATTTCGCGCGGCTAAGAGCGCGACGATTTGGCAGCCAGATATGGTTGTGTCGGCGTCTTTGCTATCGGGGCTATAGCGCCACGCTCCTTTAGGGTTTCGAGCTTGGGCCGATAGAATTAGCTCAACCGCTTTATTCAGAGATTTTTCAATTCTTGGGTCATCGACAACTCCATAGGACTCGGCCAAAGCAAGAGTGGCAAAGCCATGGTTGTACATACTCGTGCCAATGTAACCATTATCGTTGCGCTGCGCCTTGATCAGGAAATCGATAGTGCTTTGAATATTTTTGGCGTAGGGGCCGTGGTTTGGGTCTTCGCCGTGGGCTAGAAAGGCTAGAGTGGCGAGCCCAACCACACCAGGGTATTGACCAGAGCTGTCGGTCCAGGAGCCATTTGCGGCTTGTGTCGTGGCTAGGTGCTTGAGACCACGAGTGTACATGGTTTCCACTTTTGCTGGGATTGGGTCTTCTTGCCTGCGGTCAATGCTTTGTGCCGATAGCGGGGGTGCTAGAGAGAGCATCAAAAGGAGACTTATGGATTTAACTGACATTACTTGGAGGTATTGAGGCCTTTATTGAAGGCGTCGAGAGCTTTGTTAAATTCGGGTGGGAGAGTTGTGCCTGCTGAGCCAGATTTCTTTGGGAGTCGGCGTGATTCTTTGTTTCCGGAACTTTTCTCACTGCTTGTTTGATTTCCTGTGGCTGAGTCGGCCTCTTGACCTTCTCCGCCTGATTGGCCGCCGGGTCCTTTTCCGGGTCCTTTTCCGGGCTGTTTACCTGGTTGATCCCCTTTGGAACCTTGGCCCATCATTTGTTGCATCATCTCCATAAGAGCTCCACTTTTCCCTTTCCCTTTCCCTTTCCCTTCTTCTCCTTCTTCTCCTTCTTCTCCTTCTTCTCCTTCAGCTGATTGTTGTTTCTGTTTTGCTGCGGCAGCGATTTTTTCAATAATTTCGGTTTCGATCGCGATGGTAGCGCCAGAGGTGTCGAGTTTTTCGAGTCGATCCGTGGCCTGCGCCATGAGTTCTTCGGCCTCCGCGAGGAAGTCGATGACCTTGGCATTGGTTTCGCCTTGGATGAGTTCTTGCACGTCCGCTGATAGTTCGTCTTGCTCGCGTGCAACTAGCTTTGATCCTTCAGCATGACTTTTGATTATTTGCTCGGGAGTTTCTTTGTTTTCATTACCGTGCTCACGATCGAACATACGCTGGAAATCAGATTCTGCTTGAGTTATGCCGCTAAGGAGGACGGCAATGATGACTGTATTCTTCTTCATTGAATAGGCTGTGGTTTGAGAGGTTGTTGACTACGGGATGGACTACCAATCTTATTTTCGGAGGGGGCTAAGAGCCTGCGTTTTTGTTCAAGTGAGCGGTTGTTGCCACGGATGTTTTGCTCTTTCTGGATCAATTCCATGACCTTGAGCATGAATTCGAAATCTTCATCTTCTGAGCCACCGCCACCGCCGCCACCACCACCGCCGCCGCCGCCACCATCTTTCTTGGCTGTGGCATCTTGCAGTGAACTGGCCCATTCACGGAGTGTTTTTGCTTTGGATTTAGCTTCGGTCCAAGTGAGGGAATTATGGTTTTGCTCGATGTTACTGAGTATATTTTCCATCCCTTCATCGATATTGGAATCTCGCATTTTATCGAGGAGTTCTTTGTGTTCGTCTTGCTGTGTGCGTGAGAAGAAGTGTCCCAGGTCTTCTTGAATCCAGCGAATGTCTGAGGCTGTTTGTTGCTGAAGGGCGTAGAGATTGAGCATGGTGCGTTGTTCTACAGGATCGAGTTCCTCAAACTCCTGACCCATAATGTTTAGAAGAGGCTCACTATGTTTTTTTGCCGCAGCGATCATGGTGTTAGCTAGTTCTTCTTCGTCGCCAGCAGCTTTGCGTAAACGATTGATGAATGTGCCCGCCTCAAGTTGCTTGTTAGCTTCGTTTGCTTTGGCGATGGTTTCTTCCATCTTTTTGAGTAATTCGTTTTGCTTCTCAACGGCTTTTTTCACGTCTTCTTTTGCTTTTTGATCCGTGTTTTCGGGGCTTTGGGCGTCGGTGAGTTTTTTTGCGACATCTGGCATCGACTCTTCAGCCATTTCCTTCATCTCCATGGCTGACTCCGCGAGCTTCTTCATGGTGGCAGGATCGATTTCGCCATTTTTGGCTGCATCTTTGAAAATTTCTTCCATTTCTTTGGAAAGCTCTTTCATGGCATCAGCATTATCTTTTTCTTTGTCAGCCTGCTCGGCAAGTTTCTCTTTGTTTTCTTGCTGTTGGAGTTCTTCGCCAGATTTTCTTTCAAGACGTGTGTTTTCATCTAAAGCGTCTTGCTCAGCGCGCATGATGTCTTCCAATTTGTTAATAGCAGATTGGGTGCGTTGTTCGATGAGTTCTCTGTGCTCTTGTTTGGTGAGAACGTAGACGGTGATTGGGGCTGAGTAACTGCGGGCTCTAGCGGGTTTATAATCCTCTGACCAAGCGCGGATGACTAGTTTTTGAGGCTGTATGTCGTATGCTTGAAAAGAGAAAATCATAGGTTCCGCGGCATTCCTGAGAGTTGGATTCCCCTGGATTAGATCAAGGCTACCTTTTGCGGGGGAGTTTGGAGAAGGCTTAGTGAACGACCCTTGCCAATCAATTCCAGCTCGTTTGACGCCAAAGTCGTCTTCCGCCAGTATTTCAAACTCAATGGCAGAATCCGCAAGAACGTAAATTTCACTGGCGATGTTTTGAATGTAAGCACTAGGAGCGGCATCGACTTGTGCATCAATAGTGAGTTTTGTGGGGGTTAGATTTTTTAGCTGGTAGAGGTCCACCCAGTTGAGGATGAGCTGGGTTTGCTCAAGTCCTATCGAGATAGGAGCAGCTGTGAATGTGTTGCTAGCTACGGTGAGTTTGAGCCGGTTGCCTGCGACTGGTTCATTTGTCGTATTGGGGGATTTTAGAGTGATGGACGCCGAGCTGAGCTCTCTGTTGCTGCGCCCTTTGATTGTGATGGCACTTCCTTCCACCAGGCTGGCTTGGCCTGAGGTTACGTCGATTATTTCATCATCGAGTTGAAGGTATTCAGGGTATTTGAGTTGCGCTGAAATTTCTTCTAGGCTTGGTCGCATCACGGGGGTGGCCTCCATGGTGACAAAGGCATCGCCGACTCGCAGTTCTAGCTCTTGACGCTTGAGTATTTTAGGGAAATCGAATGTGTAAGCGCGATTATCTAAGGAGCTGAACTTCCATGGTTTGACACCTTCTCTAGCTTTTGCCATTTGCGGTGTGTTCGAATTCTTAGTGAGGTCGAGCTGTACCGTGAATGGCTCGCCGTGAGCTACATAGTAGGGCTGAGGTAGTTTGCTTAGGTCGATTTTTGTTTCAGTGTAGCGTTCTATTTCGGCGAGAGGCATGAGCCAGCGCTGCGCGGCATTCCATGAGGCTTTTGGGGATAGAGTCCAAGCGGTGACGGCAATGGCAACGATAGCAAAAAGAGCGAGGCTCCACCGTGCGAGCCAAGAGGGGGGGAGAGCATTGTGGAGGTCGCGGTCTTTTACTTCATCCGCTACTTCATCCATCGCGGCTTCTCGTAATCGTGGGGAGAGAGAGGTGTCGTGCTCATCTTGATTTTGTAGCTCAACCACACCGAGGAGGCGATCTCCAAGACGAGGGTATTGCTTTGCTATAAGATGAGCGATCTGATTTTCACGGCGGTGCTTGAACACCCATCGGTTGATCCAAATCGGCGCGAAAACGGCAAAAAGTGAGAAGCCTGCAATAAGGATGATGAGTCGCACAAACCCTGGAGTTGGGAGCATGCGGTCTAATCCATAGACGAGGACGTAGGAGAAGAAGAGGCCAAAAAATCCAGCAAGAATAGCTTCTAGTACTTTGACTCGCCAAACCCGACCACGAAAATCCTTAAGTTGTTTACGTAGGGACTCCGGAAGTTGTTTTTGTTGTTGAGTATCTGGCATGGTTCTATTGAAGCTCCTATGTTGAGAGATTATGAGAAATGTTCAAAATACTCCTAGGTCGCACTGTATACGAATCTCTATATTCGTTCCATATCGGAAAAAACCAAGGGAATAGTTTATGAAAAGTTGTGAAATTTGAGCGAGTGAGAACTATTTGACAACTTCGGCGCGTGGGGGTTTTCTGAAAATTGGGTCATTCTTGCCGTCACGGGGAGGTTGGAATGGAGCAAATTGCCAAGTGGGTTTGCTGATTTTTCCTGTTCCTCGGAACTGTCTGAGTCCTCGGACTTCTTTACCGGTTAAGATTGTTTTGAGAGCTTGAAAGGGGAGTTCGATGATCTTCATAGGAATTTCGGCAAGTCCCATCATGCCGCGAAAGTTCATGCGGATGGTGAGGTCGAGAATTTCTTTATTGAGATCAATCCATCCTTCGCCAGTGAAGGTAGTGCTGGCAGTCATCGAGCCTAGGTCTTTTGTGTGGAATATTCCGTTTTTCGTCGAGAAGTTACAGGAAAAATTACGGGCTTGTTCGTGGAGGACTTGCTGGTTGGAGAGTGGGTTGACCACAGTGTCAATGAGTGATGAAAGCGGGCCAAATAGAGGGACGGCAAAGAGTTCTCCATTGGAGAGTGCGAGGTTTCCATGGCCGTTGAGTGATGAGGTTTTAGAACCACTGCCCCTGAACATGAAGGAGCCTGTAAGTCTTCCTGAATCTAAGCCCTTCAAATTATATGTTTTGCTAATGCGGCGAAGCTTCAAAGAGTCCCACTGGAATCTACCAGAATAGGAAGAGTCCGATGGGGTCACATGGAGGTAGCCAGACATGTAGCCACCAAATGCCTTACTTGTGAGTCGATTGATTTGAACTTTATTTGGGAGCACGGTAATTTGCCCTTTCGTGTTGTTCATAATGATGTCTTCTTTAAGGAAATTGTAGTGAGTGTTACCAGTGCTCGTGAATCCAACTAGTAATTTCATGTTGTTCGTTTCCTTATTTGCCCAGCTCACGATTCCGCTGCAGGAAATTGTTGGGGGGTAGTTGAATTTGTAATCCTCTAGGTGATCAGCAATACTCGGGGCGAAGAGTCTCAAGACTGGTGCTGGCCAAGCGCTTCCTCTGAGGTCTGTAATAGTGGTGTTCTGTTCTTTCCATACGAACTTTAGAGATTTTGCTGAAAGTGTGCCAGAGTTTGGCCCTTTGTAGGTGAGTTTCAATGGGTAGTTAGTGTAGTCAAAGGTAGCTGAGATGTCTCTAAAGTCTGCGGTTTCAAGGTTCAGGGCATAGTTTCCTTTTGCGTAGTTAACTGGCACATTGTTATAGCTAAAGTTGCGGATCTCAGCGTTGCCGTGGGATTCCCAGTCTGCAGCGTCGTCTTGGTTGATCGTTCCATTGGCGTGCAGGTCTATGATGGATTGCTTGTCGAATGCTAGTTTGGAGAGCTCAGTTTTGAGTTTATCGCTGTTGATGAATGGGAAATAGACTTGAGCCGGTAGGCTGGAGCGTACCTTATAGCGAATAAGACGATCTTTGATTATTATTCTTCCCGTGAGTTTGCCGCGGTGGTGGTCGATGGAGAGTTTGTCAAGGTAGAGGTCTCCATTGTTCCATGAAAATTCGGAGTGAAGGTCGTGAATAGAGGCGCCACGGAAACTGAAGTCACTACTACTTATCTTGCCTATGATTTTGAGGTCGAGTTCCGGGTTGCTAGAGCTCGGGAGCAGGTAATTGCCGTTGGCTATGATCTGAGTTTTTCCCGCAGCGCTAAAGTCTTTGAGTATTTTCTTTCCAAATACTTTCGAGGCGAAGTCTTGTAAATGGATAGAGGAATCTAGCTTAAATCGGCCGCTTTTTTTGAGTAGATCAAGGTCGGCTGTTAGTTTACAGGGTTCCGCTTGGTGGATGAATTCGAACTTGTCGAGAGTGACTAAGTTTTGGTTCCAGTCTCCCTCCACATAGACATCCGCCATGGGGTAATTTTTGTAGTTGAGGCTGGAGGCTGTGAAAAGGTAGTCAAAATCTACTTTGCTAGGTTGGGAGAGATTCCCCTCAATAGATATTTTAAGTTCCGGTGGGAATTCTGCTGGCCAGTTCCATTGTTTGAGTTGTTCTAAAAAGTTTTTGTAGGCGGCTATTCGGTTTTTCTTAGCTTTTGGGTCTGGGGTGAAATCCCCTTTTGGCGCATCACGCCAGATGTTGCAGTTGATAGATACCGTAATGCCTTCGTAGTTTCCTGTGAGACCTGTTGTACTGACCGATTGGTTGCCGCGAAGGTCAATGGCTCCATTGACCTTCGCAATATTGATGATAGGGCTATCCGCTTCACCTCGCACCAGCGGTATTGCGAGTTGGGCATCAGTGATGGAGACGGTGTTGATCTTCAGGTGGCCACGCATCAATTTCGTTTTATCGACGTGTATGGCGAGTGCAGGCAGTTCAGCAATTTGAATTTCGCGTTCTTCTGTACGGTAAAACCGGACGTTATTTGCAGTGAGACCATTGAGAACGTGAAAGTTCAGACGGTCAAACGTGACGAAGAGGCCGTAGCGTTCCATCTCATGTACCACGCGTATGGAGGATGCGTGAGTCAGTCCTTTTTCGTGGAGGTAGATGAGGGCTCCAACGCCAGACACGATAACCGTCACCACTATAAGGGTGAAAAATATACGTAGGCGGATGATGAGGCGGCGAAAGGACATGTAGAGGCTCTACCTTTCGTTGAGCCTCTGGCTCTCTGCAAATTTATTCTCAGCGCGCTGGGTGAGCCATTGTTGTGAATACTGCAGAGCGAGTCTTTGTAGAAGCGGACGAGCTATAGCGAGTGTGAGACCGGTGAGTACGGAGCGCTTCACTGCTTTAGGTTGAGGCTTTCTATTCGAACCCTTTTTGAGGATCAATGAAGCTCCAAGACCTGACGCTATGGCTATTCCAAAACTCTTTACTGGTTGTTTAGTAAAGGAGCGCTTGATGCGCTTTGGAAAGTTGAGGAACTCAGAAAGCGCTGATTTTTTTTCAATAATTTGGTCATCGAGCAAGAGCTTCGCACCAAGTACTGAGATGCGAGCATCCTCAAGTTGCTCTAAGAGTTCTAGTTTTCTTTGTTCGGTTTGATCTGTTGCAGCCATTTTTTGTCTTTTTCTATTTCAGCCTTGGTGTGTGGGAAGAGCACCTTCTTGCTTGATGTCTTGAGTTTATCGAGGAATATGAACACGAAAAGCAGATGTACGAGGAAAAAGCCAAATGTCACTATCGGCCAAGTCCCAACGAATTTTTCAAGATTACCCAGCGTGCCTTCAAGTAACTCGGAACACACTCCAATCAGGGTGGCGAGCAGTAAGATGTATGTAAATAGGCCAACGAATACGAGTAATGCTCCTAGTATGGCGCGCTTGACTCCTTCGTTGGCGGCTTCTTTGGCCTCTATACTAGCAAGTTCCGTTTTAGCGCGGAGATAGTCACTACCAGATTCTGTCAGGTAGTCCAGGGTGTCCTTGATGGTAAATTCTCTATCTGCAGGAGATGGATCTGATTGTGGCATTGGAGTGGGGACTAAATGTGAAAAAACCGGCACTCACCAATGGGGTGGAGCCGGTTAGTAGATTGGATGGGCGCTTAGTATACTTATTGGTTAGCGGCGGCGAGCTAATAATCCAATAAGGAGTCCAACTCCAAAGGCGCCGAGAATACATTTTGTTGGGGGTTCGCGGATGTAGTCCTCAGAGCTAGCATGCACATCTTTGGCTTTAGCTTTGGTGTGTTCGTATTTTTCGGTAGCAGCCTGTTTTACGACTGTTGCTTTGTTGCCAGCTTCTTCCTTTAGAGTTGATGCTTTGTCGCCTGCATAGCTGCGGAATTGCTGTGCTTTCTCGCCGGCTGCATTTTTGATCTGAGTCGCTTTGTTTTGTACCCCTTGGGCTGCAATACGTGCTTTCTCCGTCGCAGCCTGTCGCAGGTCAGCTGTCTTACTAGTTATAGTTGATGTCGTAGTAAGAACAGTCGCTTCTTTTTCTTCGTCCTCTTTGATAGCGCTAGAGGTAGGTGTTGCGTAATCCATTTTATTGTTTGTTGAGTTTGTTTTTTGTAGCTCTGAAATAGTGCACCTATTGACTTCCATTGGATGGGTAAATGATAGTGGCGTATGAACTACTTAATTTTCAGTATACACAGATCACTTTAGATTTCAACAATGCTCTGCTAGAAAATGAAGCTAATTTTGTAGCGCTGGGTTGAAATAGTTAATAATTAAATTATTTGTTAGACTAGGAATGGTTCCTCTTTTAGAAGATTTAGGATGTGTGAATCTGAGAATATATAATATTAAACAAAAATGCCCCAGAGTAGAATTGCTCGAATTCTACTCTGGGGCTGGTAATGATTTATTCTAAGTTAGCTAATTGAGTGAAGCCTCAAGGGTTTCAATTTCTTCGCTGAGCTTTGACCACTGGCTGACGGCGGTATCGAGTTTGGTTGTTAGCTTCTGATAGTCGTCTGTGGCTTTTTTTGTTTTCTGTGGATCAGCCATGACTTCTGGGCTGCCCATTTCAACGGTGAGTTTGGCCTTCTTTGCTTCGAGTTGACTGATGGTGTGCTCAAGCGCTGAGAACTCGTCTTTAAGTGGATTGAGGACTTTATTACGCTGTTGGCGCTTTTCAGCCTCTAGCTTGCGTTGCTCCTTGCGGGAAATCTTAGGTCCTTTGACTTGAACTGGGGCAGGTGTGCTGCTGAGGCTGCTCAGAGTAGGCTTAGATGGAGTGACGCTGCCACCGCCTTTGCTTGCCGCTTTTTCTTCCGCCTTTTTATCCAGATAATAGGTGACGTTACCGTGGTAGATCTGTGGGGACTCGCCGGGACGGAACTCCAAGGTCTTGGTGACGATTGGGTCAAGGAATGAACGGTTGTGCGATACGATGAGGTAGGCTCCTGGGTATTCTGCTAGAGCGCGCTGGAGAACTGCCTGCGACTGAACATCAAGGTGGTTAGTAGGCTCGTCAAGAATGAGGAAGTTTGCAGGCTGAATCAGCATGCAAACGAGAGCCACGCGTGAGCGCTCACCACCGGAGAGGACTCCGATTTTTTTGAAAACATCATCACCACGGAAGAGGAAACAACCGAGGATGTTGCGTACGAGTGGGGCATTTTTAGTGGATGCCACAGCTTCACAAGTCTCGATGACTGTTCTGTCTGGGTCGAGTTCGTCG
>Ga0233404_10000167_pt1 | contig 17094 bp, 11 predicted proteins | sample Na_oxic_2_MG_FD_179861 | JGI IMG/M metagenome (GOLD analysis project Ga0233404, IMG submission 179861) | Seawater microbial communities from Saanich Inlet, British Columbia, Canada - Na_oxic_2_MG | ecosystem: Environmental > Aquatic > Marine > Inlet | place: Canada: British Columbia | collected...
TTGAGAACCGCCTCGAGAATGGGGCGGTCGAGGGTGATTTTCCAGTGGAGCTTGGTGGCCTGTGGCACTGTCAGTGTCAGAGCCTCCACGGTTTCTTGCTCGCGTTCGAGGTAGCTAGGGAATTCTAGGTCAACCTTCACGTTCTCGATGCGTGGGGCGGGGATCACGCGGACTTGGTGCCAGTCGCTGCGGGTGTCTCCAGCCTTGATGCGGTAGCTGAAGTTACGAGATGCAGATGCGAGGGTGTATTCGCAGTTACCCTCAGTGACCTCGAGCTCGATTTCGCGTGGGTCTCCGTCATCGGTGCGGAGATAGAACTTTGCTGTATCGGGGACGACGCCGGAGACGCCGATGGCGATTTTGGCGCTGTCGCCTTCTTTAACGACAAGGTCCTTTGTTTTAAGTTCGAGCTTGGTTTTAGTCGGGTAGGCAACCTGTGTCCAAGGTGTGAAAATACGAGCCAAACCTACGGCGAGGAATGGGGCGTTGATCACTGAGAATACAAGAACGATCGCAGCGCAGGCAGAAGCCAGGTAGAGCGGCTTCTTCAAGCTTCCAAAGTTTACGATCTTGGCTGGTTTCAGGTCCTCAGCGGTGCCTTCGGCCTTGATGCAGGTAGCTTCCATCAGGGTTGCTGATGCTCCACCTGCCATCTTGGACTCGCGGAACTGGACTGCGGTGACGAGCAGACTTTCCAGTCCGCCGTGCTGTTCTTCGACTTCAAATGCGGTGCGGGTGGCGTTGAACGGGCGCAGTGAGCGCCAGCCATTTTGCCATGCTTTGTAGAGAGATACTCCTAGGATTATCGCCAGAATGATAGTTCGCCCAGCTGATGGCATGTAGGCCATGCGGTCGATGAGTATCCCCAGCAAGAAGAGTGGGATTGCCCAGCGGAAAACCGCCAGAAATCCGGAGCTGATGTGCTTGCGTTGAGTGCGTTTCCATACCGCGCGCAGGCGTGGTTCGAGGTTGGTTTGTGAGTTTTCTTGGCTCATGGTAGGTCGTTCTTTCTTCTTAGTATCCACTCGGCCCCTAGTAGGCCGACGAGCAACAATACTACTAGCATGTTGTCCCATAATGGGCGCTCTGAGCGCAGGGTTATGGTGACCGGATCGCCGTTGATGAGGTCGGTAAGTTTGTTGAGCTCGCGGACGCCGAGCTTAGAACCGCCAGTAAGGTCGGCAATTCGTTGTAAGTGATCTGAGCGCATGCCGGTGTCTAGTAGCTCCTGCTGGATGTCGCTGACCTGGAACTCCGTGGTGCTGGAGATCTGCTTGTCGTTTTCGTTGGCTTCGAGCCTGTATCGACCAACTTCTGATGGGGTGAAGTAACCTTCGTAGAGGCCTGGCTGAGTGCTGTCTGGTCTGAGGCTGATGAGTTGCTTTGCTTGCCCGCCAGCTAGATTGCTGACGTAAACTTCAAATGCTGGCTGGGAGATCGGCTCATATTCTTTGTCCAGAACGTGCGCATAGACGCGGCACTGGCCATCGACTGGGTAGACTGAGCGATCGGTTTCCAAGCGGATGCGTTTGTGTTCACCCATCAGACGCGAGAGGGTCATGAACTGGATGCACTGTGACCAAACGCGCCAGTGGTATTTGTCGCCAGTCTTGTAACGTAGGCGCCAGAGTCTGTCTGAGGCGATAGTCATACACTTGCCAGATCCGTAGCGCTGCCAAGCGACCAAGGGGTAGCCCTGATCGCGCGAGGAGCTGTCGGAGAGCATGGCGAGAACTGTAGCGGCAGGTTTTGCTGCTAGCAGTGGAGGTACTTGATCCATCGGCGCCATGCGGCTCCAGATACGATCGTTGAGGTCCATGTCATTTTCCAGCGTCATCACTAGGCTGTTACGGCCTTCTGGCGTGAGTACTGGGTAAACCGATTCTGCGACTTTATCCCATCCAGCTTCTGAATCAAAGCGAACTGGGAGCATGGTCTGCACTGGAGTTCCAGCGTAGGAACCGGGTGAGTGCATCGGGCCACAGAGCATTAGCAAGGAGGCGCCACGATCGCGGATGAGTTCTTCTAGCAGTCCGAACTCTTCATCGGAGAAGAAGGAGGAGTCGACGTCACCTAGAATCACTAAGTCATACTTGAATGCTTCTTCGCGTTTGCTAGGAAAGCGCTCAATGTGTTCTGGAGAGTTTCGCGCGACTTCTGGGCCGGCATTGGATGCTATAAAGGTGGCGTCAATGCGCGGATCGCGGTGTAGGATAGCACGTAGGTAGCGGAATTCCCAGCGTGCGTTGCCTTCTATGTAGAGCACGTTGACCTTTTCATTCACAACGCGGATACTTCTAGTAATGCGGTTGTTTACGGTGGAGACTTCGTCTTCAAATGGCTCAATGATCACATCGATCTGAGCGGCACCTTTTTCATAAATATCAATGCTGAAGTCGACTTCTTCAAACTGCAGACCGCCCTCAAAGCGCACAACGCGGGAGGAGACGCGTCGATCATTCAGCAGGACTGATAGCCGTGCTGTCCGTTGCTCATAACCCTGGGATTCGAGGTGGACACGGACCGGCACGCTGTCACCTGAAAAGGCGACTTCCTGCATGACGATGTTGCGGATGGCTACGTCGTCGGGATTGGGCAGACCAATCGGCACGGTGTAGACTGGGATGCCGCGTGCTCCAAGATCCTGAAGGACTGCTTCTGATCGCTGCGAGCTGGTGTTGTCGATACCGTCGGAGAGCAAGATGATGCCAGCGGGTGGGATTCCTCCAGCATTTGCTGCGGCCTCGAGCGAGGCGGCAATCGAGGTGCTTGAACCGTCCGCCTTCAGTCCTGCTAAATCCTTAGAGGTGACTGCTTTACCATCACTGAGCAGACGCGAGGTCTCTCCGAAGGCGTGGTAGCTGAGGTCGAGCGACTCGCTAAGTGATTCGAAGACTGGTCGGCCAGATTGACTGAGGATCGCTGCGCCGAGATCCAAGCGCGAGGCAGAGGAAATCGCCAGGCGTTGTTTGGTGTCGAGCGCCATGACTGCGTTGTCGGCTTCGGCTTTTTCTTCTAGAGAAACCATACCCAGCGCGGTTGCTGCATCGACGAGGTCTTCAGAGCTTTTGCGCTGATCTTTCATCGACATACTCTCAGAGACATCGAGCAATACTGGCAGGCTGCGCACTCGTGTGTGGGTCTCGGTGACAACTCTGGTCGGCTCTAAAAGTGTGAGTACGATCAAAGCGAGAACGAGCACCCTAACAACGACTAGCGATGCACGCAGCCACATAGGTAAGCCCCACGGACGACGGTAGAGGTAAATGCTCAGTAGAACAATCGCTGCGAAAATGGCAACGAGGGTTCCGGTGGGTAGTGGGCGAGCCAAGAAGAACTGCTCCACTTGGTTAATTATGGGAATCGGTTCAGACATCTTATACTTCGGAAAGGGATTCAGGCATAGCTGCTTGCTTATTTTTCTTTTGTTTGCGGCCGCGTAGGCGGTCGGCGAGGAGACTTTCGAGCAATAGTAGAACGATGCCCGCTAGCATGAACTGGCGCCACGACGAGCGGCCAGTGCGGGAGCTTTTGATTGCTGAGGTGAGCTCTGCACCAGAATTGATTATAGTGATGTCGAGCCCCTCGAGGTTCGCATTCAAATCTGCGGCGGCGAGCGAGGTGACGGTTGACTCAGTCGGGTCGATGTTGACAGCTACTGGCACTCCAGCAGCCTGTACGCTGACCTTTGTTTCGTAGAATCCTGCCTCTGTTGCGCCTTCTAACATAGCAATAAACTGGTTGCGGTGTTCGCGGACTGGGACAGTGATGGATTCTCCGGAAGGGGTGTCGAAGACTGCATTGCTGGCGTCTGGTTGTTCAACGTAGGTTAGCGAGAGCGAGTCGCCGACGACGCGTGGCTGCTCGAACTCACGACCTGAGAGGTAGGTCACGATTTGCTGCATGAGCATCGGGAATACAGGAGTCAGCGCCATATTATTCCAGCTCGTGTCTGCGGAGGTGGTGAACTGGAAGACGTGGCCGCGGCCGAGCGAGTGCTCCAACAGGATTGGTGCATCGCTACCGGCTAGGGTAAGGACCGGGAAGCTGGAGGCTGTGGGCTCCACGCTCAATCTTGTGAGGAAACGTGTTTCGCTGAACAGGTCTTCGGGAAGAGAGAGTAGCGGGAGGCAGACGCTGTGGTCAGGCATGGAAGGATCCAGCGGCTGTCCGGCGCCAAGCTTAGTGTTGGCATCAACTGGTGATCCGAGCTTGGCTGGTAGTAAGGGGTTGGGGCCGCTCGCTGTGCGTTCGTTCCATACTGCTGCTTTGACATTTTTTCCGGCGAACCAAACAAGGCCATTTCCCTTGCGGACGAAGCGTGAGAGCTGATCGACCTGTTGTGGTGTGATTTCTGGGACGTCGGCTAGTATGATCACATCGACTTCCTCCAGCGGCTCGGTAGGCAGAGATAGCCACGGCACGGAGCGGACGATGTAGTCTTCATCCTGCGCCCCGTCGTTACGGGCCAGCAAGGCGGAAACGATGAGGCGTCCTGCATCGCCATTAGATCCATCCACGCAGAGCACCGAGACGCGGTCGCGGACGACGGCAACTACCCGCCGCACGTTGTCGGTAGGGAGGAGGTCGCCGCTGATCTCGGCGGTGATGCGGGTGGCGCCCGCATTGTAGAATGGGACAAATAAGGAAACAGTCTCAGAAGCTCCCGCGGCGATGCTGGGAATAATCTTGCTGTCGATCTGCACGCCTTCGACGCGGCACTGGATCTCAATGTTGGCAACTGGGGATGAGCCGCAGTTTTTGACAGTGGCTTGGTAGCGGGCGGTGGTTCCTTTGCGCAGCACACCAGAGACTAAGTTGAGTTCGGTAACGGCGAGGTTTGCTGGGTCACCGGGGACGGGAATTAAGAATACCTCCGCATCGTTGCGCAGGTCGCCTAGCGCCTGTTGGAAACTTGCCGAGGTGCGTCTCCAGTCACGTTGCTGGACGTCGGAGATGAAGTAGACTTCCTTTTGCGGAGCTTCCATGTCATCTGCCAGTTCCTTGAGTCGTTTAGGGACGCGATCGAGATCGAGCAGCGCTGGTACAGGCTTTGCTTTCTGGATGATGTCGGTGAAGCGCTCGCGGTTGAAAGCCATGTTGTTGATGAGCACCTTGTCTTCGCCGCCCAGAAGGATGACGGAGACTGGGTCACCAGCTTGGATCTGCTCGCTGATGATTTCGACTTGCTCGATGGCGCGGTCGAAGCGGCTTGTGCCCTCGCCGCCGTGATCCATACTGAAGGAGGCATCGATTCCGATGACGACTCCGGCCCGCGGTTCGCCGGGGATCCAGCTAGGTGCCGTGTTTTCCCAAGCTGGTCGGGCGAAGGCCAGTACCAGCAAGAGTAGAGCGAAACAGCGCAGTAAAAGTAACAGGAGGTCGCGCAGTTTGATTTGGCTAGAGCGCACCCGCACGTTGCGGTTGAGAAACTGCATAGCAGCCCAATCGGTCTTCTTGACCTTCTGCTGGTTGAGCAGGTGGGCGAGGATGGGCAATGAGATGCCTAGGGCTCCTAGCAGGAGCAGTGGATTGAGAAAGTTCATGTTAGCGTGCTCCGACTGATGGTCCCATCATGTTCAATGAGCGGTTTTCGAGGTATTCACTGAGGAGTATGTCCAGTGGGGTGGAGGTATCGACTAAGGTGTAGTCCACACCACTTCTGACGCAGCCGTTCTTAAGTGATTCGAGGTATTTATTCAGGTTCTCCATGTACTCTTTCCTGATTTTTTCTGGTTGGGTGATGAGTTCATCATCACTTTCCAGTGCGTTAAATTGATAGGTTCCCTTGAATGGGAAATTGAGTTCGTACTCGTCGAGCGTGTGGAAGACGACTACGTTGTGACCGCTATAACGGAGACGCTGCAGGCCGCTGATGACATCCTCAGGATCCGACAAGAGGTCGGAGATCAGAATCACGAACGATCTCCTTTTGATCTGCATGGCAATGTCGTTGAGCTGCTTGGCGACACTTGTTTTTGGCGTCGGTTTGATCTCGCGCAGGATTTTTTCAATCTGCAGGATGATACTCATCGTCGAGCGCGGTGGCAGGTGCGCCCGCATTTCGGAGTCAAACACACTCAGGCCAACCGAATCCCGCTGGTTGAGAATGAGATAGCTCAATGCCGATGCTAGGAATTTCGAGTACTCGAGCTTGCTGACTTTCCCCGATCCGTAGCTCATCGATGAACTTGCATCCATCAAGATATAACAGTCGAAGTTGGTCTCGGCTTCGTAGAGTTTGGTGTAATACCGCTCAGTCCGACCAAAAACACGCCAGTCCAGATCACGGATCGGATCACCAGGGACATACTGTCGGTGATGCGCAAACTCTGTACTGAAGCCCTTGAGGGGGCTGCGGTGAGAGCCCGCCCGCAAGCCTTCAACGACTTCGCGAGCGATCAGTTCTAGGTCGCCGAGCTTTTGTAAAAGCTCGGGATCTAGGTATTGGAGATTGGGTAGATTCTGGGACATGTTTCAGGTCTTTGGATTGAGCGGCCAGTGGGTGGCCAGTTCTTTCGGGCGTTACTTTTTATCGCCAGTAGGAACCTCTTTGAGGAGGCGCTCGACCAAGGTGTCAGATGTCATTCCTTCAGACCTTGCGGCGAAGTTCGGGATGATACGGTGACGAAGGATTGGCAGTGCTACCGCCTGGATGTCTTCGATGGCAACGTGGCAACGGCCGCGGAGGGCTGCGCGGGATTTACCAGCAAGAATAAGGTTGAGCGAGGCACGTGGACCAGCTCCCCATGACATGTATTGCTTCACCCACTCAGGTGCTTCAGCTTCCTCGGGGCGCGTGGCGCGGATGAGGGATGCTGCGTATTCAAAAATGTGATCAGCTACTGGGATGCGGCGCACAAGGTGCTGGAATTCAATGATCGCAGCAGCATCGAGGACTTTCTCGATTTTTGGCTGACTGTCGCTGGTGACGTTGCGCATGATGCCGAGCTCTTCGTCGCGGCTCGGGTATTTAACAACGACGTTAAAGAGGAAACGGTCGAGCTGAGCTTCGGGAAGCGGGTAAGTACCTTCTTGCTCGATCGGGTTCTGAGTCGCGAGCACGAAGAATGGCTTGTCGAGTTTGTAGTCAACACCGCCGGAGGAAACGCGTTTTTCCTGCATCGCCTCAAGCAATGCTGCCTGAGTTTTTGGAGGAGTACGGTTGATCTCGTCAGCAAGGAGAAGGTTGGTGAATACCGGGCCTTCCATGAATTTGAATTGGCGAGCGTGGGTCTCAGGGTCTTCCTGGAGAAGTTCGGTTCCGGTGATGTCGGATGGCATCAAGTCGGGAGTGAACTGGATTCGCTTGAACGAGAGCGACAGCGCTTCAGCCAGCGAGCTGACCAGCAATGTCTTCGCCAAGCCCGGCACACCTACCAGTAGGCAGTGGCCTTGCGCGAATACCGCAATCATCATTTCTTCGATGACATCTTCCATGCCGACGATTACTTTACGTAGTTCTTTGACTACTCCATCTCTTGCGACACCGAGTTGTTCCACGGCTTTTACGTCATCAGTTTCGTTACTCATAATGTTGATTTATTTGTTGTTATTGATCTTTGTTAGCATTGGACGCCCGAGGGCATCGCCAGATGTCAGAGGACGCCGCCTCGACTGGAATTTGCAGGTGTTCCTAGGTGGAGTAAGGGTCTTGTCAACTGTGAACTATCCGCGCACCTCCCTTAAACGAATGTCCTTTCACGATTCTTTCTTTTATTTACGAAAGAACAAAGAAAAGTACGAAATAAGCAAGAAATACGCTAAAGGACCTGTAGATTGAACCCATGTGACCTAGTTCCGGCAATGAAGCCTTGCGTCATTTTTCGTCCGTCTGGAAGCCGCCGACTAGCGGCGTTGGTTCGCGCGTTCCTTCTTAGCTTGGGTTGTTCCTTGTGGCAGTTGGATACACTGACGCGCAGCAAAATTCATGAAATTTATAATGGCTCTGATGGTAAAGGACCACCTCTGAGCTCAGAGTGGTGCTATGTTTTACGTGCTAAGTTTTCATGGTGCGTCGTGGTATAGCAGAAAATGCATGCCGAGCATGAACCCAGGTCCCTCTCTACGGCTGTGCGCTGTAGAGGCAAAGAAGCCGTTGAGTTGAATCAACGGCTAGCTTTGTGAAAGTGGTAGCTGTGTTTGTCGCTGGGGCTGCTAGTTGCCTAGCCGCGACCGTCGAGGTACTTCCAGTTGCCTTTGACTTTGCGGAAGCGGGAGTGCTCATAGAGATCTTTGAGCTCGCCGTCTTCGTGGCATTGCGCGGAGAATTCGACTTTACCTTTTTTCTCTTCGGCGGAGCCTTTGCTGGAGCTGATGATGGTGAGCGAGCGCCACATGACAGTGGGGAGGTAGGCGTCGAGCTGCTTGCGTAGGTCTTTAGCGCGGGTGTCTGGGTGAGTGGTGCCGAAGAGGTAGTCGGGCAGACGGAAGAAATACGCAGTGTAGCGCGCGCGCATCAGTTGCTCGGCTGTCTTTGGCTGAGCTTTGCCGAGGTGGTAGCTGCGGCAGCAATCGTTGTAGGTGTCGCCAGATCCACAGGGGCAATCTGAGCGCAGGCGGATGCGCAGTGGGCGTTCCTCATCGTTTTCGGGAGTCTGCTCGTTTGCGAGAGTTTGACCGTTTTCGGGAGTTTGATCATTTTCGGGAGCCTGGTCGTCTTCAAAGGATTCTTCGTTCATGGATAAAATGGGTGTGTGGTTTTAGAATGGAATGGTCAGGCGAATCTATTGCTGTGTAAGGATCCAGACGGGCTGGGTTTTTCCAATGACTGATGCGCCGGTGCTGACCTTCCATTTGCTAGCATCATCTCCGTCAATGACGAGATCATTTTTAAGAGCGAGCTTCTTTGTGAGGATGTCGTGCTTGAGGGTGTTGAGCGTGGCGAAAAGCTTGCTACGTGCGAGCTGGGAGCTGTGGATCTCGATATCTTTGTGGCCGAGTGTGCGCATGCCGTCGGTGAAAATGTTCCAGCCACCTTTGGTGTCGGATTCAAATAGTATGCCGACCCATAGCACGCTGGGGATCTTTTTTGCCGTGCCTAGTTGGTAGTCAGCTTGCTTGAGGAAGCTCCCGGGGCTGTGAACGATGGCGGCGTCTCCCCAGTAAATTCCTGTGGTGTCGTGGGTTTCGGCAAAGGCTGCTAGAGCGTGGCTGAGATCTAGCGCGGCATGCCATGGCGTGCGGTGGATGCTGACACAGGTGACCGTGTAGTTCGCCTGGTGAGTGAGCATTTGCTTTTCCGCATCGGGCCAATGGAGTGAGTTGTTAGAGGCGTAGCGGATGTCGTTGTTAGGGACTGGAAGAGCTTCGAGAGTGGCTACGAAGCGTGATCTTCCGATTCGCCAAGAAAAGGATTGGGTCTTTGGCTTATAGGCGAATTCAAGGATTTCGTTAGGAGAATTTAACTTGAACCATTTTACCAGAGAGGCTTTAAGCGTATCGACTTTAGCGACCTTGGCATTGTCGAGACAGAGGAAGGCAAACTGGGCTTCGGTGGCTGGGCGCAGAGGGACTAGGCCAGTAGTTGGGATTTCAGCAGCGCCGCCTTCGTCAGCCGTCGGTTCAGCATGGAGAAACGGGAAAGTGAATAAGAGAAGGAGCCCTAGGATGCGCATTTGTTTCGTTATGTTTGGATTTTTCTAACGGGGGAGGAGAAGAGATTCTTTATCGAGACCAGTGAGTTTTTCGAGGCCGTTGATCATCATATAGAGAATGTAGCCGGCGACAACCATCATCGGCACACCGATAGCGGCAAAGCCCCAGAGCGTTATGCTGCCAACGATTCCATTGTATTCTTCTTTCCAGTTAGGAAGGTCCGGAGCGAGGTCACCGAGGAAGTAATGTGCCATCCCTAGGTTAAGGACTGCACTGAGGCAGAAGGAGCCGAAGAAGTAGAGCGTGCACTTCCAGATGAGGCCTTCGTACAGGGAAATGAGATCATTTTCGGCGACTGATTTCTCAATCCTTTTGATGTCGAAGATCGCGTCGTTGTAGATGAACGTGCGGAATAGTGGGCTGGAGGAACGGCGGGTGATAAGGAACAGTGAACCGAGAATGAGTGGCTGGATTGCTTCCTTGATGCCAAAGATCCAAGCGACGTGCGGTTTTGCGGAATCATTCGACCAGAGGTAAATGGTGATGAGGCCTGTGAGTAAAATGGCGCCCATGCCTACGGTGGAGAAGATGTTGAGCCTGCGGTGTTTGACCCAGTGCCAAATTCCGTAGCCGAGAGGGAGAGCTAGCGCCACGATCATCGCCCATTTCGGTCCGAGCTGATAAAGCGCCTCACCTTCTTTACTGAGCTTACTCAATACGATGGTTGGTAAGAGGACGTTGATCATGATGTTGATCAATGGGTTTTCTTCTTTGGTGGCGGTCTTGCTCATATGCGGAGACAGTTGTGAAGCCCACTGTTGGGGGATGCAAGCTGGATTTCTGATTTACGAGCGAACTTGTGAATTCCAGACTTGATAGCAAGATGAATAAAACAGTTTTTTAGAAGCTGGTACGGTTATTGCTAGGACTATTAAGTAGAAGAGGCTAAATTTGGTCTTATCTTACCTATGCCTTTTGATAAAAAACGTAAGCTGCTGGTTGTTACCGATTTAGATAGTTCTCTACTAGACGAGGACTACGGCTATGACGGAGCAGTCGAAGCTCTCAATTGTTTGAGAAATGAGGGCTACCCGCTGGTGCTGAATTCCTCAAAGACCTATGCTGAACTACGCGAACTCGCGTCAGATTTGAGTCAATGCGATGCTGTGGTGGCAGAAAATGGCGGCTTGGTGGCTATACGGGCAACAGCCGCTACGATCGTGCCGCAGGGCGAGCCTGATAACTTTGGCTTTGTGACTCAGTGTTCTGGGATGGCTAGGGCTAACATTTTAAAAATTGCTCACGGGCTCCGTCAGAACGGAGGGTTCTCCTTCGAGGGATTCGCAGATTGGTCAGTCGAGCAGGTGATGGATCACACTGGCTTAGACTTCGCGTCCGCAGCGCTGGCCATGGAGCGTGAGACCACCGAGCCGATACTCTGGAACGGAAGTGCGAGCGAGATGGCTGAGTTTGTGGACAAACTCAAGAGTCTGGGCATCCAAGTGCTGCGCGGTGGACGGTTTTTCCATCTGATGGGGATGGTGGATAAGGTGCTGGGCATGCAGTTTGTCGTGGATCTCTACAAAAAGGCAGAGCCGACGACCGATTGGCTAGTGGTTGCCGTGGGCGACAGCGCCAATGACAAAGCAATGCTGGAAGCAGCGGATCGTGCCATTGTTATTCCTCACGCGGCTGGGCCTATGATCCAGCCTGATAATTTTCATACATTAGTAGCAAATCACCCGGGCTCGAAGGGCTGGGGTGAAGCAATTTTACAAACCATTCACCACACATAATATTCTATGGGCGACTTTCACCAACACGGCATACTAACAACTCTTCACCAACTTAACCACCGGTCATTAGAGGATCTGGAGAGTGAGTTAGTGCAAATAGCTAAGAAGAAACCAATGGCGCTGGTTTTACCCTCCTTGTTTTCAGAGCTCGAGGGCCCCGCGCTCTCCAAGATCATTGATGAAATTGCTAAAGTTCCTTACTTGGACCAAGTGATCATTGGCCTAGACCGCGCTGACGAGCAACAGTATCGCTATGCACTGGATTTCTTTAGCCGATTGCCGCAAGGACCAAAAGTGCTGTGGAATGATGGCCCACGATTGCGTAAAATCGACGCCCAGTTACAAGCAAAAGGTCTGGCACCAAAGGAGGCCGGGAAAGGTCGAAATGTATGGTATATGTTCGGCTATGTGCTCGCATCTGAACGCGCTGCAGCAGTGGCGTTGCACGATTGTGATATCACCACGTACTCGCGTGATATGCTTGCTAAGCTGATCTATCCCGTAGCAAATCCAGCCTTTAGCTATAAATTCTGTAAAGGGTTCTATGCCAGAGTCGCTGGTGGAAGTATGAATGGTCGGGTCTGTCGCTTGTTGGTTACTCCATTACTCAGAGCTCTAAAGAAAGTCTGTGGCTCCAATGATTACCTCAACTACCTAGATAGTTTTCGCTACCCACTCGCAGGCGAATTCTCACTATCACGTGATGTGTTAGAAGATGTGAGGATTCCATCTGACTGGGGATTAGAGATGGGTATCTTATCGGAAATGCACCGGAATTATGCGACCAATCAGATCTGCCAAGTCGATATTGCGGATAACTATGATCACAAGCACCAAGACCTCTCGTTAGAAGATAAGAATAAAGGTCTTTCAAAGATGAGCAGTGATATAGCCAAGTCCCTATATCGGAAAATGGCGACCCAGGGCGAAGTGTTTTCAGCTGAACGCATCCGCACGATCAAGGCTACTTACTACCGGATTGCTCTCGATCTTGTCGATAGTTACCACAATGACGCTGTCATGAATGGATTGAAGTATGACCGGCATACGGAAGGTCTTGCGGTCGAAGCTTTTGCCCAAAATGTCATGCAGGCTGGTCATGATTTCCTCAACCCGGAGAACTCAATGGAGACTCCCTTCATGCCCAGCTGGAGCAGGGTTCAAGCAGCGGTTCCAGATATCATGGAGCAGTTGTTAGAGGCTGTGGATGAAGACATGCGCGAATTTGGCGGCGATGGATTTAACCAAGCCAACCACCCAAAGGTTCAGCACGTGCGTCAGCGGGTCGAACAGCATGTTCAAAAAGTCTATGGAGAGGAAAATGCAGAACAAATATCTTCAGAGATCATCAAGCAGGCTGATCTAGTCAATGCGGCGATCGACGCGGCGGCTATCGTGGACAAATGGGATGAGAGGGATGTGGTGGCGATCACCTATGCCGACTCTATCAAGAGAGAAGGGGAAGTGCCGCTGCAGACTCTGCATGGTTTTTTCCGAAAGCATCTGCGTGGAGTGGCCAGTGGCGTGCACATTTTACCCTTTTGCCCATATAGTTCAGATGGAGGCTTCTCGGTGATTGATTACTGTGAAGTGAAGCCTGAATTTGGAACGTGGAAGGACATCCATGCTATAGCAGGTGATTTTGATATGATGGCGGATCTTGTGATCAACCATTGCTCCAGTGAATCCCAGTGGTTTAAGAATTTCGTCAAGGGAGAGAATCCGGGTAAAGATTATTTTGTGCTCGGTGAGGATTATGAGGATGTCACCAAGGTTGTTAGACCTCGGAGCTCGCCATTACTTACTCAGGTGAAAACTGCTGAAGGGACCAAGGAGGTCTGGTGCACCTTTAGTGCGGATCAGGTCGACCTTAACTTCCGCAACCCAGAAGTTCTAATAGAGTTCATCCGGATCATCAAGGTGTATCTAGATCAAGGCATCAGGATATTCAGATTGGATGCTATCGCATTTCTTTGGAAAGAGTCGGGGACTAGTTGTGTGCACCTTGAAGAAACGCATGAGGTGATCAAACTTTTGCGCGTTGTGATAGAAACGATAGAACCCCGAGCAATTATTATTACCGAGACGAATGTTCCTAACAAAGAGAATCTTAGTTACTTCGGTAATGATAATGAGGCGCACATGATTTATAACTTCTCTCTGCCGCCATTGCTGGTGAACACGCTATTGAGTGGTGACTGTAGCCATCTGAAAAGCTGGATGATGTCGATGCCTCCCGCGCGTCGTGGTCGGGCCTATTTCAACTTCATAGCTTCACACGATGGTATTGGTCTACGCCCCGCCGAAGGTCTTCTAGGTCCAGATGAACTGAAGAATTTAACCGAAACCTTATGTAGTTTTGGGGGGGAGATATCGATGCGCAAAATGCCAGATGGCCAGCTCAAGCCTTACGAAGCGAACATATCACTGTTCAGTGCTCTGGCGGGTGTTATTGGTCGAGGAAAGGATGAGTGGCAAGTCGGCCGTTACCTCTGTGCTCACACCATTATGCTAGCTCTAGAGGGTGTTCCAGCCTTCTACATTCATAGCCTTTTAGGAACTGAAAACGACCTACAGGCTGTGGCTGAAACCGGCGAGTTGCGCTCTGTCAACCGCCATAGCTGGGATGCTGATTCCTTAGATACAGCATTATCTGATGCCGACAAGCACCATGGTGTTGTGTTTGAATCTCTTAAAAAGATGATTCAAATCAGGCGACTACAACCAGCATTCCACCCAAATGCGACTCAGTACACGCTGCACTTTGGTAAACAAATATTCGCATTCTGGCGCGAAAGCTTGAACCGTGAGCAGTCAGTTTTCGCCCTACATAATATATCTAACGAAAAGCAAACCATTCCAGTTGTTGAACTTAATTTGATAGCCACTGAGCAATGGAGAGACTTGCTCAGTGGTAAGGAAATCAACGAAGCGAAACACACTATAGAGTTAGAACCTTATGGGTGTGCTTGGATAACTAACAAGTAGGGCTAATGCCCTGGACCAGCGGGAAACCTGGTTTCAGGGCGAGAGCCGGTTGACTTGCCAGTCGGCGTCGGATGATTCACGGGTGTAGAGTAGGCGGTCGTGGAGGCGGGCTGAGCCACCCTGCCAGAATTCTACGTGGTGCGGCACCACGCGGTAGCCGCCCCAGAAGTCTGGGAGAGGAACCTTGCCTTCTTTAAATTTCCGACCAATTTCGGCCAATTTCATTTGGAGCAACTTGCGGTTGGAGATGACTTCACTTTGGGCTGAGACCCAGGCGCCGAGTTGGCTTTCGTGTGGGCGGCTGGTGAAATACTTGAGCGATTCGACAGCGGATATTTTCTCGGCCTTACCAATGACGATGACTTGTCGCTCTAAGGTGACCCAAGGGAAAAGCAGAGAGACGTTGGGGTTGGCATCGATTTCCTTTGCCTTACGGCTAGTGTAGTTGGTGAAGAATACCATGCCATCAGGATTGAAATACTTGAGTAAAACGGTGCGCAGTGAGGGAGCTCCAGTAGCAGCGACCGTGGCGAGCGACATAGCATTTGGCTCGGGGTAGCCCGCATCGATGGCTTGCTGGAACCAAAGTGTGAATTGCTCCTCAGGTGTGGCTGCGAGGTCAGCGCGGTGGAGTCCGCCTTTGAGGTAGTCTTTTCTGTAGTCTGAGAGGTCCATGAGGTTGATTTGAGATTGGTGATTTCTAATTGGAAATTCAGGCACTCCAGACGCCGAGGTCAATGAGTTGCTGGAGTGGTACCTCTGGCCAGCCTTTGTTAGCGGCTGGTGAGGCGGGGGAGGGGTGGAGGATTTTGCCGATTTTGAAATCCTTGTTAGGAAAATACGCTTTGACAGTTTCCTTCAGCTGTTTCTCAGCGAAGGCTCCCACGCCGATGAGAAATTCGGGTTCTATCAATGCTATCGTCTTTGATAGGTGGTGGCGGCACGCCTCGTCGACAGGAGCGGATTCGGATTTCGGTAGCTTGTCGGGCGTGATGTTACGGCCGGTTTCTCCCATCCAGACGAGCGGGCAAAAGTTGGTGACGAAGTGGTCGGCGAAAAAGTCATTGGCCAGCGGGTAGCGATCGGCAAAAAGTCCCCAGAGCCGACGACCGCTGACTTCGGAGCGTTGGCAGGCAAATCCCTCGATTGGGCGCTTAGGGTGTTCGTTGACTGGTTTGTCCACAGCAGTCTCGATCCCCATCCAATCGCGGACAGCTGGGATTTCGCCAAAGGGCACACCTACCTGCGCCATCCCCCATGGGCCGGGGTTCATGCCGAGAAAGAGCACGCGCTTTTTACCAGAGCCAAAGCGGCTGAGGTATTGTTGATGGGGCGTCCAAGCGTACTCGAGCGGGTTATATGTGTGACTGACTGGGTCAGAAAACCGCAGAGGTGCCAGAGCTCTGATAAGTTCCTGTGCTGCGGCTTCCAACTCCGTAATCATGCTTGTTTTATGCGCTTGGAATCAGCTGAGTGCAACAGAAATAGATCGGGCAAGAATAGCTCGATAACTGAATGGCTTGTATAGCTATCGGTGAATTACACACAAGCCTAGGGAAGAAGCACCGCGCATTCCCTAGGTTAACGTAAAGAAGCGTATGTTGGCTGAAGGCCAACTTCAAGTATCCACGAGCTTTGCCCCAGCATGAGTCTGGCTTTCAGCCAGAAAAACATCCCTCTTCCATATCCTAGGGTTACCTTCCTACGTCACTCATCCTAGGCTTGTATGAATATGACCTTCAGCCAACCCTACTCATGGCGTGTAATTTCTGAAATTCTGTATAAATCCACCGAGCCTAGCTCTGGAGGCGCTTGACAAGTGGTGATCTCTGGCGACTGTGGCGGCATGCAAGACCCGCGTATTGAACAGTTGGCGCAGCAATTAGTGCGATATTCTACCAGCCTTAAAAAAGGTGAAAAAGTTCTCATCGATGTGGCTGAGGTTCCAGACGAGATTGGAATAGCTCTCATCCGTGAGGCCCGCAAGAAAGGGGCCATCCCATTCCTCAGAGTCAATCACACTAAATTGAACCGCGAGATGCTGATGGGAGCTAGTGATGCGCAATATGCAGCGATCGCGGCTCACCAGTTGAACGAGATGCAGGACATGGACGCCTACATCGCGCTGCGCGGTTCCCACAATATCACCGAACTCAGCGACGTTCCGGCTAAGAAGATGGCGCTCTCGTCGAAGCATATGCGTCCGGTGATGGACTACCGAGTGAAGGATACTAAATGGTGCGTGCTTCGTTGGCCAACTCCGTCAATGGCTCAGCAGGCGGGAATGAGCACTGAGGCATTTGAGAAATTTTACTTCGATGTTTGCTTGTTAGATTATAAGTCGATGCTCACACCAGCCCGCGCACTCAAGCGTCTAATGGAGAAGACCGACCAGGTTCACATCGTCAACCCAGGAACAGATCTCACCTTTTCAATCAAAGATATACCGGCAGTGGAGTGCTGTGGGAACTACAACATCCCCGACGGCGAGGTGTTCACCGCTCCTGTGAAAAACAGCGTGAATGGTGTGATCTCCCACAATGCTCCGACTATCTATCAGGGTATTGCGTTCGATAATATCCGTCTCGAATTCAAAGACGGAAAAATCGTGAAAGCGGATGCTGGCTCTAAGACCAAGGAGCTGAATAAAATTCTCGATGCCGATGAGGGAGCACGCTACGTGGGAGAGTTCGCACTGGGAATCAACACGGTG
>Ga0233404_10000168_pt1 | contig 16988 bp, 10 predicted proteins | sample Na_oxic_2_MG_FD_179861 | JGI IMG/M metagenome (GOLD analysis project Ga0233404, IMG submission 179861) | Seawater microbial communities from Saanich Inlet, British Columbia, Canada - Na_oxic_2_MG | ecosystem: Environmental > Aquatic > Marine > Inlet | place: Canada: British Columbia | collected...
CTAGTTATGCACCTCGCGCGGCTTTAAAAGCCGGGCTTGCCCTTTTTAATAAAAAATCTATAAAAATCAACGAAGTACGTGGCTGGTTTTCTCAAACGCCTCAATGGTGGAATAAGGTGCTTGATGAATTAGGCTTTTATTCACAAAGACAATGGCAAAATTTAGATTTTTGTGTTACCTCTTTTACAAATGAGCTTGAACCTGAAAAAATTGGCGATAATTTTTATTTTACTCAGGGGGATAGTGATTTGTTTTAATTTGATACTATAGCTTTTCAGATAAATATTTTGGCGGAAAGACCTGACAGGTTTCCAAAACCTGTCAGGTCTGAGAACTTTTATTTTTCTGAAAAGCTATACTCAACGCGGGAACAAACTTAACTTTTTTCAATGAGGCAGGTGGGCAAAAAAAGACTTTGCCCACCCTACATAAAAGTTTAAATTATGCCCGTGTGCAGTATATAAAATTGTAACTGCAAGGATTAATTATACCGATTTAATGTAACCCATTGATTTACTTAAAAATTCTATTTTGCTAAAACTAATGGAATCAAACACTTAAATTAAATCGGTATAATGTCTAGTATATGCGCTAAGACTGAGTAGTTACGATCTCGTTAAGATTCTAAATGTAGATATTGATACCAACCTTTTTTCTTGAATTGCATGATTCTTGCATGATGTTGTAATCTTAATCTATCGACAAATGATATGGATTTAATGACTTGTGGCTTAACATTAATTTTGGTTCTTTTGAAAAACTTGACATCAGGTAGTTTATCAAAATATTCTGGCAGTTTGTCAGTATATTTAAGTAAAATATCAGCGGCAGCTTTTTTGAAACTTTTTTCATTGACTTCCAATAACTTAACCAGTTCATAAAATACATGCGGGCTAATATTACTGAATTTACCTCCAATAGATAGAGCCGTCTCACGGGTAAAACCTTGATAAATACCGGTTGTGGCAATGTCATAAAGTGGTGCCATCAAGATTTTATGACTGTCTGTTATTAAAGATAAATTTTTACTATGCATATCTTCATGAACAATTAGCATAGAGTAAAAGTAATATTTTAGCAGAATTAAGCGTTCTTTTTTTAAAGTTAAATATTTTTTGATACCTTTAAATAACTGTTCAGTCGAAATTAAATATTTATCTTCGCTATTCAAATTAACATAACTCGCAAATTCATCACAAGAAAAACGATAACCTTCATATCGATCATAACGTTTAACTAAATAATGGTATTCTTCATCTTCTGATCTTTTTATAATAGCACTGTATGGAACATCAAAGCCTAATTCATTTTTAGCAAATGTCATAAATAAATGTTCATTGATTGCTAAATGAGGTAAATACTCTTTACTATTAGGGTTGGCTTTTTGTTTATGGTAGGGCTTTAAAAAATGATAACTTTTTTCTTTACTATTTTTACGCTGACGAATCCCTCTATTGTTAATGATAACGGAAATTTTATTTTGAAATCCAGATAATCCGGATGGATACCTTATATTGTTGCTACTTGATGGAAAAAGTTTTTCGTCATCTATTTTCAATTCCAGTTCAATAATATTAGGAAAAGAATGCTCACCTAAAATCTCCGTTTTAACGTCAAGATAATCTATCTTATAAGATTCTTTGTTAAACGACAGTAAAGTTTTAGAAAAAGATAAATCACCATATATATCTTTTAACAAAGATAATAGCTCAAAATCATTTGCCGATTTAGCTTTTCTTTCCAAAAATTTTCTATCTTGCCCTTCAGGTATGACTTGTTCAAAAACCGTAAACAGTTGCTGCGATGACAAAACTTTATCTGTCAAAGGCATATCAGGTGTTAAAGGTTTAGAACCGCTTTTTTTAATATATTCATCAGCATAGAAAAATTGATATTGCCCTCTATAAAAATGCAAGTAACCAACTAGTTGGTTCTTTTTGTATATATATAGAATGGGATTCAGTTCTTTTGGATTCATAAGAATAGATTTTTGTCACTTTTGAACAGCAAAAAAATCCGATTTTTGAAAAAATCGGATTTTTCATGTTTTGATTCCAGATGTTAAAAATGTTGATACCCTGCTTTTTCAAAACTAAACAGTCGCCCCTGAGTATCTAAACAACGTAAACCGGGTGATGATTCTATTATACCAATACGAGTATAAGAATAATTAAGCAGTGCTTTTTGTAGGGTGACTTCCTTTTGAGGTGGCACGGTGAAACATAATTCATAATCATCGCCAGCACTTAATGCCATAAGCCAAGCCTTTTCAGGGGATAAATGTTTTATTAATGCCCTTGATAAGGGCAGCTTTGGAAGTTGTAGTGATGCCCCTACGCCACTTGCTTCTAAAATATGCCCTAAGTCAGCAGCCAATCCATCAGATATATCAATGGCACTGCTTGCAATCCCCCGTAAAACTTGACCTTCCGCTACACGCGGTGTAGGTCGATTTAAACGCGATTCGACAAATTGTTGAGCTTGTGGGGATAAGAGCATTTGTTTTTGTATAGAAGCTAAACCAAGCCCGGCATCGCCAAGCGTACCGGTTACATAAATACTATCTCCTTGCCGTGCCCCGCCCCTAAGCAACGCGCTGTCAGGCGGTACAAAACCTGCGATTTGTATCGTGATACTTAAAGGACCACAAGTCGTATCTCCACCCATTAAACTGACTTGATATAACTTAGCCAATTCTAATAACCCTTGAGTAAATCCTTTTAACCAAGCATCATCTTTTTGTGGACAAGTTAAAGCTAAAGTCATCCAAGCGGGCGTGGCACCCATTGCTGCCATATCACTCAAATTAACAGCCAGGGCTTTATAACCAATATCTTGGGAGCAAGTGGTTCTGGGAAAATGTACCCCTTCTACCAATGTATCAATCGCAATCGCAAGCTGCATTCCCGTTGGCACAGTACACAGTGCCGCATCATCGCCTATTCCTAAAATCACATCAGTACGTTTCGGAAAAGCTTGAGTAAAATAGCGGGCAATAACATCAAATTCCATTATTAATGATTAATGGTTAATGGTTAATAAAAGGTTTTAAGAAATACTATTTTTGCCAAAAATAGTATTTCTAAGGAAGGAATGTATTAGTGAAGGCTAGTTTTGAAAGTAAAAAAGTTTTAAGAAATACTATTTTTGCCAAAAATAGTATTTCTAAGGAAGGAATGTATTAGTGAAGGCTAGTTTTGAAAGTAAAAAAGTTTTAAGAAATACTATTTTTGCCAAAAATAGTATTTCTAAGAGCAATGGTTAAATGCTTAATGATTAAGAGATTTTAACTCGACTACTAACATGACAAAGCAATTCATAAGCTATTGTACCCGCAAGATTCGCAATCTCTTCCACCGGTAAATTTTTTCCCCATAATACCACCGGGTCCCCAATGCTCGCATTGGGTTGGCTACGCAAATCCACCGTGATCATATCCATAGATACCCGCCCCACTAACGGTACCCGTTTCCCATTAACCAGCACTGGCGTACCTGTCGGCGCATGGCGAGGATAGCCGTCTGCATAACCTATCGCAACCACCCCAACGGGCATTGTTTGTGGGCAACGCCAGGTAGCCCCGTACCCAATTGCTTCACCTTTACTGTGTCGCTTGATGCTGATCAGGGCCGATTGTAAATGCATCACCGGTTGTAAGCCTTCATCTTTCGCTATACTATCAACAAATGGTGAAGCACCATATAACATAATGCCTGGGCGTACCCAATCGGCATGAGTTTGAGGCCATCCCAAAATACCTGCCGAATTAGCTAACGAAGCCTCTTTGATATTCAGAAATTGAGTCAATCTATTAAAAATATCCGTTTGTTTTTTCGTCGTATTATCATGACGATCATCAGCACAAGCCAGATGACTTATCAAACGGATAGGAGATGCAACTTGCGAACTCGCCTGGAGTATCTTATAAATACGCTCAATTTCATCAGGTGCAAAGCCTATACGATGCATACCTGTATCGACTTTTAACCAGACATTAACCGGTTTTGATAGTTGCCCTTTGACCAAATGTTCAAATTGTTTTGGCGTATGGAGTACCATTTGTAAGTCTTGATGAACAATCACCGACAAATCGTCCGCCTGACAAGAACCTTCTAGTAAAACGATAGGCGTTGTGATGCCAGCTTCCCGCAACTCAAGAGCCTCTTCAAGACAACACACCGCAAAAGCATCAACCTTTGATTGAATAGCGTTGGCTACCCGAATGGCACCATGACCGTATGCATTCGCTTTAATGACTGCCATGATACACTGCGTCGGAGCACAGGTTTTGACTCGTTCTAAGTTATTTTGTAAAGCGGCGGTATCAATAAATGCTTGAGTAGGACGGCTCATGTTGCTTATTCTCCATGAAAAGAATCTTCAGGTATGTAGTTTTTAAATTGGGTGACACTTCCTTGAAAAGCCAGACGGACTATACCTATCGGGCCATTACGTTGTTTGCCAATAATGATTTCAGCAATACCTTTATCGGCACTGTCTTCATTATAAACTTCATCTCGGTAAATAAAGATAATTAAATCGGCAGATTGTTCAATTTCGCCTGATTCGCGCAAATCTGACATCACAGGATGTTTATTCGTTCGTTGTTCAAGACTGCGATTCAATTGTGATAATGCCATTACCGGTACATTGACTTCTTTAGCTAAGGATTTAAGAGAACGCGCGATTTCAGAGACTTCATTGACACGATTTTCCTTATTTCCTGGTATTTGCATTAATTGTAAATAATCAACCACTATCAGACCTAATTGACCCTTTTCACGAGCTAAACGACGCGCCCGAGATCGTAACTCAGTTGGACTTAAAGCAGGTGTTTCATCAATAAATAAGGGTGCCTCTGAAAGTTGACTAACCGCTTTGATAATTTTAGGCCAATCATCGTCAGTCAAATTGCCAGTACGCACACTTTGTAAATTAACCTCTGCTAGGGAAGAAATTAACCGCATGGCTAATTGCTCATTAGACATCTCCATACTAAACACCGCCACAGGTAATTGCTCTTTAACGGCTACATGTTCAGCGATATTCATAGCAAATGAAGTTTTGCCCATAGAAGGGCGTCCTGCTACAATGACTAAATCGGAGCGTTGTAAACCGACTGTTTGCACATCTAAATCGGTAAACCCCGTTGCTATCCCAGTAAGCATACCTTCTTGTTGAGATAGCATATCAATACGATCCAAAGTAGTCTTCACAATATCCTTGAGTTTGACAAAACCATTTTGATTGCGGCTCCCAAATTCCGCTATTTCAAAGACTTTTTTTTCTGCTTGATCAAGCAATTCCGTCGTTGTACGACCTTGAGTATTCAGTGCCGCTTCGGCAATATCGCTACCCACGCGCATTAACTGACGCAAAATAGAACGCTCTCGCACGATTTCTGCGTAAGCCATAATATTTGCAGCACTCGGCGTGTTATTAGCCAATAAGCCTAAGTAGGCACCGCCGCCAATCGCTTTTAATTGATTATGTTTTTGTAACCACTCGGATAAAGTAATCGGATCACAAGGATGCCCTTCTTCAGAAAGGGACTTAATGGCACGAAAAAGAATCTGATGTGCCTGGAGATGAAAATCTTTTTCCGTCAATAAATCAGCAATAGAAATCCATGCTTCATTATTAAGCATCAAACCGCCTAATACGGATTGCTCAGCTTCTTTTGAAAAAGGGGGAGTTTTTAAAGATTCAACAGCACTATCGAAAGGGACATTGGGATAAGTATGCGCCTGCATGAAGCGATTTAGGTATTATTAACATTCAAGAGTTGTCCAAGGCTAAAGCCTTGAACTCCAAAAAACGGTAGTGGTATAAACCTGACAGGTTTAAAAAACCTGTCAGGTTTTTTTCGGAGACTCAATTAGTCTTCAGCAATGACTTGGACCGTCACAAAAGAATCGACATCGGGATGTAAGTGAACTTCAATATCATATTCACCCACTTGTCGTATTGGTCCATCAGGTAAACGAATTTCGTGTTTAGAAATTTTTATTCCCCCGTCACTAATCGCTTGTGCAATATCTGCCGCGCTAACGGATCCAAACAATTTACCTTCGACACCCACTTTGCCAGCGATTTCGACGATAATCTCTTGTAATTGAACCGCACGCTCTTGAGCGGATGTCAGTGTATCTTTTTGTGCTTGTTCAAATTCAGCATGACGTTCTTCAAATTCGGCCATGTTTTCTGGGGACGCTGGCACCGCTTTTCTTTGGGGAATCAAATAGTTACGCCCATAACCGCTTTTAACAGCAACTTGAGCCCCTAGATTGCCTAAGTGTTTAATTTTTTCAAGGAGAATGACTTCCATTTTTTAAAACCTCAGTGTTTTCTAATGAAAAATGAAACGGATCACTTTTCAATTATCATGTGCATCGGAATAAGGTAATAATGCCAAGTAACGGGCGCATTTAATGGCTTTAGCCAATTGCCGCTGATATTTTGACTTGGTACCCGTAATACGACTTGGTACAATCTTACCCGTTTCCGTAATATAGCCCCTGAGCGTGTTCAGATCTTTGTAATCGATCTCCTTAACACCTTCGGCAGTGAATCGACAAAATTTTTTGCGACGAAAAAAACGTGATGATGTATACATACAACCTCATTAATAGTAAAATGTTTGGTGATGGGTAAAGGAAAATTTTTAGTTATCCCTAACCACGGCTGCCTCTTCTTCATGATCAGTATCATCACCTAAGTCATTTTCATCGTTTTGAGTATCGTCGTACAATTCTTGTTCAGGTGATTTCGGTGCTTGTGTATCCTTATCTTCTTTGGCTTTAATCAAAGGAGACTGTTCTGTAATCGCTTGTTTTTGTCCGATAACCAGATGACGAATCACGGCATCGTTAAAGCGAAATGTGTTGATCAGTTCATCAAGAACATTGGTATCACACTCAATGTTCATCAAAACATAGTGTGCCTTGTGTACCTTATTAATAGAATAGGCTAATTGGCGGCGTCCCCAATCTTCCAGGCGGTGTATATGACCACCTTTGCCTTCTATTATGGCTTGATAACGTTCAACCATTGCAGGCACTTGATCGCTCTGATCTGGATGAACGAGAAATACAATTTCGTAGTGTCTCATGCGACTCCTTACGGATTAAATAGCTTTATGTCAATGTCATAAAGCAAGGAGATAATTCAAATTCCGATGAAAGAACATCGGCACTTAATAAAGTAGGATAGTATAATCAAAATTAAAATGGATAGCAAGTATTTTTGCTTTTGAGTTTAAAAAAAAACGAATTTTTTGAAAATTGGGAAGGAAGAGCAGGATTCTTTTTTATAAATTGTAAAAAAAAGAAACCCAGGCGCAAATTGAAAAGAGCAGAAATACCATTTTTTGAAAAAATGGTATTTGTGCCTTAAAAAAACGGGCGAATAGAAAAAATACTATTTTTCAAATAGTATTTTGGAAAACTTGAAAGGGCAGAAATACCATTTTTTGTATCTTATCAAAATTTAGAGGTAGGGTGGGTAGGAACGGAAGTGGAAACCCACCATTTTTCAACGGAACGGTGGGTTTCCATTTCATTCCTACCCACCCTACATTTCGAGCCGACCACCAAATTTTAATAGGATACCATTTTTTCAAAAAATGCTATTTCTTTCCCATTCCTTACTTACCAGTCAGTACTTCGTTCATACGCTTATACTGATTATTCACATCCTGCTCCACCACTTTGGAGGCATTTCGTTTGCTGGAAAGGGTACGATGTTCTTCCAACATTTTGCCTACTTTTTCGACATCAGTAACGTTATTCGCAGCTCGGCTTCTACTTATGCGAGTGCCAATTGTTTCATAACAATCACCTATATCCATGTCTATAATCAGGTAAAAACACCCGGTAACAGTATCTTCTGAAGTAAATTCAAAGTCAAAAAATTCTTGTATACCTTCAATAGAAGTAAAAGCAAGAAGAGAAAAACTGTCATACTCAGGATCATATCCGGCTATGACATCATCATTGCCATACTCATCGACACCAAAGATGTTAAATTCACCAGGATACGATGAAGATTCTTCCATCGAAGTCAAGCTATAGATATCAGTAAATTCACTTATGATCGTGTAAGTAAATGACCAAGTTCCCTGCAAACGCGCTGTCTGACACCGGTTATAATCAGGTGTGCCAACCGAAAATTGGCTACAGGAAGACCCATCGCTCGGACCGGTTAAGGGCGGCAACGACACGCCACCACAATCTGTGGGAACAGCACCGGCTAGGGAAAAAGTACCGTTTGAGGTTAAAGCCAAATCCACTTGATAACAATCTACCCCGGTTCCAAATGGGTTCGGGACTTCTACGGTTGGGATATATAACCCACCCAATCCCGGATCAAATGTTGAGTTATGCGCCAAAAGGGCAGACGGAAATACAAGCATTATAGCAAAAGCTATTGAAAAGTACACGTTTCTTACCCGTGTAGAAAAACCGATGTTGCGTACAAGTTGAGACATTTTTAATACCTCTAATTTACTAGCAATTGGAGTTACAATTGGCACTGGTTCAATTCAATGCCTGTTCAAATACATTGTATACAAAAATACTCATCATGTAAAATATTTAATTCAAAAAAAATCCGATTTTTATAATGTTCAAAAGGCTTAAAAAATCTTCTTTTTGGCAAAAAAAGTATTTCTAAAGGCTAATAAATCCCTTTTCATCAAGGAATAATAAAAAAATCACTATTAGAAAAACCACTTTGGCAGCTATCATTATAAGCTCTTATAGCCACATAAAAATTATTTCCACTGGATAAACGAATCAACAATTTTGTTTCTTTACCTATGTCAAAATGCCCGATGGGTATGCCGAAGGGATAGGGCGCATAATAAATATCATACCCAGTTGCGTTAGCCACTTGCGACCAAGATATTACCAATGTATAATTTTCAATAACGTCTAATGTCATCACAGGTGCTTCCAACCCACATAATTGTTCGGTAACAAAATCATCAAAAACTGACACTCGCGTGTAAACACCATAAGAACCTGCCTGGGCACAGCCATCTCCAAAACTGACAATGCCTACTTGATTCCAGCCATCGCCTGATTCATTCTTAATGACTAAGGGACCCCCACTATCTCCCTGACAGGCATCTTTGCCACCTTCAATAAAACCAGCACATAACATATTAGGGGTAATTTCGACCCTGCGATAAACGTTGTTACATTCAGTGTTGGATACAATGGGTATCTCTACTTGACGCAATTCATCTAAAAATGTTGGTCTGGTATCAAGAGCTGAGGTATTACCCCAACCCAGTGCAGTCGCCATTTTACCTTCAGTGGACATGTCAGAGTTTATTAAATTAACCGGCGTGTAGGCGACCGGTCTTTCCAATTCTAATAGCGCAATATCCGAATCCAGGGTTTGATAATCAGGATGTACGGCAATTTTTTTGACCCGCACCCGTTCTCCTTCATCAGTACGAAGATCATGCATCCCAAACAATACATCAATACTTCTACTGGAAAAAATGTCCTCAACACAATGAGCCGCTGTTAATACCCACTGCGGATGAATTAACGTACCTCCACAAAATTGACCTTCTAATGGAGATTTACCATGTATGACCAATATTGCCATCCAAGGCCATGCATTATGGTTAGAAATTTCACCACCGACAATTCTTGGTGTGGATTTAGAAGTCAATGGTAAAGTTTCTTGTGCTGCTATCATTTCTGATAGACATAAGCTAACTATACCAACTATGAATAACATCATTTTCATAATATTCTCCTGAACATTGTTATGAAATAAGATTATAGTTCAAAAATAACTTAATTTCAAGCCTTATGATTTTGATTATAAAATCTTAATTTAAATTAAACGCCATCAGAAATACTATTTTTTAAAAGTCGTTTTTCTAACACGCTAAGCGAGTCGTTACAAATTCTAATTATAAAGCCCTATTACTCATGCGAATTAAAAGTTTAGAAATCCTTTTAAAATCATATAATTAAAATTGGTGATTTTGGGCTATGTCCTGGGTTTGTTTTCTTAGCCATTGTTTTTAGTAGATACACAAATTTCAACCATTAATTCGCATAAAGGAAGTATAGAACTACATTAGAAATACTATTTTTGCCAAAAATAGTATTTCTTTAAGCCTTTTGACTTTAAAAGCTAGAACATCAATTGTTATAAGGTGTGAGTACAACGGATTTAGGATACGAAGTAACTTCGCGATGCGGAGATCAAAAGACGGATAAGTTAGGAATGTGCATGAAATAACTTCGACAACTAAACCTGACAGGTTTTGGAAACCTGTCAGGTTTGATTCAACATATCGAAAAATTATTTCATGCACGTTCCTTATTGGACCCATATAAGGCTGAATTTAAAATATGAGTCCACTCCGAAAAGTCGAGAAATATCGGTATCAAAGAGAATGCTAATATTTACATTGTTGAAAACAAAGAACTAAGAAAATAAAAACGACTTTTCGGAGTAGACTCAAATATAATTTATAAAAAATTTATAAAATTAATATATTATAAATCAATAAGTTATCTTAAAAAAATGAGCGATAAAACGTGAATAATCAAAAAATTCTCCTTCTACAGGTTGACAAATAGATAAATAGGAACTAAACTTTAAGACATGTAGGTTTAACTTCACTTCAGCGTTTGAGTTTTTTATTTTATTGTATAACGAATTACTTGGATAATGCAAATGGATAAGCCAATGAGCATTTTACCAAAATGATTTCATAATGGTTTATCTTTTTTTCTAGTAATCCGTTTTGCTTTATAGGATTCGATCAAATTCACTCGTTCAAACATGCATATATTATACCATTAATTTAATTTTCAATTGGAGAAAATATATAATGAGACTAAAACTGGGTAAGTATTTAAGACTTTCCCTAATTGTGTTAGCAGTTCTACTTATGCCTCCCCAGGCTTGGGCTGCTGAAGACAATACGGAGAATGCAGTAGTAACTACTGAGGCACCTGAGATTGATTCCAGTTCCAGTGATGATACCGCATCCGGTGATGACACCGCATCCGGTGATGACACCGCATCCGGTGATGATACCGCATCCGGTGATGACACCGCATCCGGTGATGATACCGCATCCGGTGATGACACCGAGTCCGGTGATGACACTGAATCCGGTGATGACATCGATTCCAGTGATGATACTGATTCCAGTGATGACACTGATTCCAGTGATGACACTGATTCCAGTGATGACACCGATTCCAGTGATGACACTGATTCCAGTGATGACACCGATTCCAGTGATGACACTGATTCCAGTGATGACACTGATTCCAGTGATGACACCGATTCCAGTGATGACATTGATTCCAGTGATGACACTGATTCCAGTGATGACACTGATTCCAGTGATGACACCGATTCCAGTGATGACACTGATTCCAGTGATGACACCGATTCCAGTGATGACACCGATTCCAGTGATGACACTGATTCCAGTGATGACACCGATTCCAGTGATGACACTGATTCCAGTGATGACACCGATTCCAGTGATGACACTGATTCCAGTGATGACACCGATTCCAGTGATGACACTGAACCTGGTGATACTGCTGAATCTGGTGATGACACAGAGTCCGGTGATGATACTGAACCTGGTGATACTGCTGAATCTGGTGATGACACTGAATCTGGTGATGACACAGAGTCCGGTGATGACACAGAGTCCGGTGATGACACTGAATCCGGTGACGATGATGCGTCCTTAGAATTTATTGTTGAAGGTCATATTTTAGATGAATCTGGTATCCCGGTTGAAGGAGCAGAAGTTATTGTTAAAGGTCAGATTTTAGATGAATCTGGTAACCCGGTTGAGGGAACAGAAGTCATTGTAGGCGATTTGACGGCAATTACAGATGTTGATGGTTACTATCAAATTACTGGCTTAACAGATGAATCAGGTTACTATCAAATTATTGGCTTATTGGCTGGTGACTATACCTTGATCGTGATTCAATCAGAACTCGTTTTTCAAGAAGCGCAATTTACTTTTGATGAAAATCAGCCAGTTGTAACCGTAGATATTAGTGCTGGTAGCGCATCTGATGACGATGACACTGCATCCGATGATGACGATGACACTGCATCCGATGACGATGATGATGACACTACATCCGATGATGACGATGATGACACCGCATCCGATGACGATGATGATGACACCGCGTCCGATGACGATGATGATGACACTGCATCCGATGACGATGATGATGACACCGCATCCGATGACGATGATGATGACACTGCATCCGATGATGATGATGGTGAAACGATTATCTTAGATATCATCGTTGAAGGTAAAATTTTAGATGAATCAGATGAAGCTATCGAAGGTGCAGAAGTCACATTGGGCGATATAACAGTAACGACAAATGTTGAAGGTTACTATCAAATTGTTGGTTTGACTGCAGGTACTTACACCTTGATTGTCATTAAAGAAGGATTTGTTTTTCAAGAGTCACAAGTGACTTTGGATGAAAATAATCCTTTTGTAACCTTGAACTTGACCAGTGTGGCAGGTGGAAGCATTACAGGGCATGATTTGGTTGTTGTTGGAAAGCAAACTTGCGATGTCAATAGTATTGCCTTAATGGAAGCCAATGGTGAATTTGTCCATCAATTCGGTGCCAATATTACTGATAAAGATAAGGGCATTCGTATCAGCATAGCTGATTTTGATTTGGATGATTCAAGTGACATTGCTGTCAGTGAGAATGGAAAAGGTAATAGTGTCTTCCTATTTAATGGTCAAGGCAAAAAACTCTTTACCATTGTTAAACCGGATGGCGATGAAAAAGGTCTCAATGCCGTTTTTGGTGATATTGATGGTGACGGAACACCCGAAATCATTGTTGCTAATCAGCATGAAGATACCCGAATCGCACTCCATAAGGCGGATGGTACAGCCATTCGAGCTATTACCGTCTTTGATAAAAAGACTGAGTTCAATATTGCCACAGGCAATGTGACTGGTGATAGTGCTGATGAAATTGTCGTTGTTCTGGCTAAGAAAGCGGAAAAGGACGAAAATAATGTCTTTGTGTTTGATGACGAAGGCAAATTATTGGGTGAATTCACTGCTTTGTTAGACGAAAAAGGTGAAGATACACGTGGTATGGTTGTTGCGCTTGGTGATGTCGATGGCGATGGTGTTGATGAAATCGCTTTAGCTCAGGCTGAAGAGGATAAGGAATACATTGTAGGCATTTATGAGTTCGATGGCACCGTACTAAATATCCTTGATGTTTTCAAGAATGCCGACGATGATGATGATGCCGACGGTAATGATGATGCCGACGATGATGATAATGACGGCGATGATGACGACGGCGATGATGACGGCGATGATGACGACGATGACCGTCGGGATGGCAAAGAGCGCAATTGCGATTACGAAGGTAAGGGTGTTGTTTTAGCTGTTGGTGATGTAAACGCTGATGGAAGTGCTGAAATTATTGTCAGCAAAGCCGGTGGCAGTGAAGTTCGCATTTATACCTTGGAAGGTGATACCTTGGAAGGTCAATTGATAGAACGCTTTGCGGCTACCTCTGGTGATTCGGTAATCACTGCACTCGGGTTTGCTACTAACCTGATTCTTGATTTATCGGTTGTAACAGAATTACCGGAAGGACCTTTGGAAAATCTGACCATCGTTGGAACTTCTCAAGAACCTATTAGGATTGAAAACCAGGTGATTAAGGGAACGGTACGGGTTTCTAATGCGATTATTGACAATATAGAAATTGAAGTTGGTGCCAATCTTGTTTTTGGTCCCGGTGTTAAATTTGCCAGTCAGGAAGATATTCCGGAAGGAGCTGATTTAACGCCCATTTTCTCTGTTATCCAGGCAGATAGCACAACAGCCAATTTAGATATGTCTTTTGAACCGGTGAATTTGGATGTCAATTTGGTTGAAGGCGAGCAGTCGGTAATAGGAGATTTACAAGACCTACTGCCTGATTCTACCGTGGAACAAAGTAACACTACGGGTAATATTGAGGTAGAGTTGGGAGAAGATACGCTGTATGAGGTGTGTCCGATTGAAGTGACACAAGCCCCCGCTGATGAAGTTCCTGGTATTAGCTTGAATGTGGATAACAGTGTTAACATTGTAACGGAGCAGGGTCAAAGTATTACTACCCAGCCGGTTATACAGGATTTCCCAGCAGTGGTAAGTGATTTGACGATGCCGGCTATAGATATTTCAGCCTCGTTAAATATGAATGTACAAGGTACAATTTTGACATCAAGCACTTTGTCCTATTTCCATAGTGGTCGTGCGGATATTATGTCAACGCTGGCTGTGGGTATGCCATTAGGCGGTATGTCAATGGATTTTCCTTCCTTCTCGACAGGTAATGGCTTAATTTATACGATAGTCTTTGATAAGAAGGGTAAAAAGGGTAAAAAACACCGCCGTCGGCAAATCGTTTATCCTTCCCCTGTTTATCCAGAGCTTCTATTTGGATTGGGTTTAGAGAATAGTAATGTGAGCAATGTATCAGTGGAATTCAATGGTACGGTGTCCTTTAAAATCAAGGGCAAGAAATATCGTGGTTTGTTGGGTTATGAAGTAATTCCTGGCAGAGTACCTCTTAGTGGTGGGGTAGAATTCACCTCTTTGGGTTCTGATAGAAACGGCGATGGTATAACGGACTTTGGTATTACCTATCCCAGTGGTGAAGTGCAAGATTTGCTGATTATACGATAAGGTGTAGCTGCGAAATAATGGTAGTATAGTTGTTCAGATAAAAGAAACCAAGTTTCTTGAAGAAACTTGGTTTCTAAGGATTTATGTTTCTGAACATCTATAGATATGTCAAATAAATAATTTCACAAAGGGCAATCGCGGTGGTCTGCCCCTACATGACATTTTATTTGTAGGGGCGAACCTGTGTGTTCGCCCTCATTGTGAACTTATTTATCTGAACGTCTATATAGTAGTATAAACCTGACAGGTTTAAATAAAAAACCTGTCAGGTTTTTTTTTAGTAGCCCCTCAATCCCACGCTAAAGATTTAACTTCTAACCAAGCCATACTCATAAATGCAAGTACCGGCGTGTCTCTTTTATCTTCAGCCTCAACCCGCCTTAAAAAACCATCTATCCAATATCTGCATCATATCAAAAATATATTTCAAACTGTCCAAATTTCTGATTTTTCTGTCGCTTTTTCGCATTTTTCACGCCTACGCTAATAGCCCCTACAATATCTAATTAAGATGTAAAGGCAATTCCACGCGCCTGCCCCTCCACTGCCATTAAGTTAAGGAATATTTCTTGGAATCCAAACCTTCAGATTTGGATTATTCGGCTTAAATATCAAACACTTCCAAATCTTACAGGTTTGGACTCCAATGCTTAACTTAATGGCATTGACCTGCCCCTCACCGTTATACATAAGTATTTAAGCATTTTATTTTAAAGTCGTTTTTCGTTGGATGGGCAAGTGTTTTTTGCCCACCCTACATTTTGACTCGTGTATAACGATGAGTGCCAGCTCTGGGGTACTTTCCCATTTTCACGGTAATTTAAAAGAAGGCATCTTAATGTTTTCCAGCCATCAAAAGAAAATAGGGAACTATACTCAACGCGGGAACAAATTTAACTTTTTTCAATGAGGCAGGTGGGCAAAAAAAGACTTTGCCCACCCTACATACTATACTCAACGCGGGAACAAATTTAACTTTTTTCAATGAGGCTACATAAAAGTTTAAATTATGCCCGTGTGCAGTATACAAAGGTTGTATATAAAAAAGGATTACAAGAAAAAAATTCTTGCTGTAAATTTTCCTGTGATGGACTACAAAATACTGTGCTGAATCACGATATACTTTGTAATTTAGACAGTCATTTATAGCCTATCACAGAAAATTTTACTGCAAGAACTTTTATGTAGGGTGGGCAAAGTCTTTTTTTTGCCCACCAACCTCATTAGAAAAGTCAAGTTTATTCCCGCGCCAAGTATACTAAAAAACTTGGTTTCTAAAAATTTATTTTTCTGAACATCTATAGAACGCCATTAGAAATACTATTTTGGGCAAAAAGAGTATTTATTGTATCCTATTAAAATTTGGTGGTAGGATTGAAACGTAGGGTGGGTAGGAATGAAATGGAAACCCACCATTAACGGAACTGCCCTCCAATTTTGATAGGATACTATTTATTGAAGCTTTTTAACTTTAAAAACTAGAACATCAAGTTGTAGTTCTTAGTTTTTGAGAATGGCAAAATAGAAATGTGCTCTTTTTCAAATTACCTTGAAAATGGAAATGCGCCTTCACATTTCACTTCACTGCAATCAAATTTGTGAAAATGATAGAAAGCCTTGTTGTATACTCAACGCGGGAACAAACTTAACTTTTTTCAATGAGGCAGGTGGGCCAATGCCATTAAGTTAAGGAATATTTCTTGGAATCCAAACCGTAAGTAATGGATTATTCGGTTAAAATATCAAACACTTCCAAATCTAAAGGTTTGGATTCCAAAGCTTAACTTAATGGCATTGGGCAGGTGGGCTACATGAAAGTTTAAATTATGCCCGTATGCAGTATATAAGGTTTACAATCCTTTATATTTTTTTTACTGAAACGCAGTAACGAAGTAAATGATTGGCGATCAGTATATTTCTAATTTACAAAAAAAATATAAATTTATATATTATAAATCAATAACTTACCTTAAAAAATGAGCTTTAAAACGTGTAATGATAAAAAAAATATTCTATTTTTCTTGACAAATAGTTAAATAGAAACTATACTTTAAAACATGTAAGCTTAACTTTACTTAAGCGTTTGAATTTGTCATTCTATAATTGGATTACTAGAATAAATGGATAAACCAATAATCATTACCAAAATGATTTCACAATGGTTTATTCTTTTTTCCCAGTAACCTGTTGTGCTTTATAGAATTCAATAATATTCAATCGTTTCAACTTGCAT
>Ga0233404_10000169_pt1 | contig 16981 bp, 13 predicted proteins | sample Na_oxic_2_MG_FD_179861 | JGI IMG/M metagenome (GOLD analysis project Ga0233404, IMG submission 179861) | Seawater microbial communities from Saanich Inlet, British Columbia, Canada - Na_oxic_2_MG | ecosystem: Environmental > Aquatic > Marine > Inlet | place: Canada: British Columbia | collected...
CACAAGGTCTTACCCCAAAAATAACGGTTTTGGGATAGTCATGATGTACTTCGGTTATCTGTACTTTTTTACCTTTATGTTCATAGGCAAACAATGGCTCGTCTTTGACAAATAAAAATTCTTTAACACCATTTAAGGGTAATATGCCCTGACCGATAGCATGATCTTCTCCAAACTTCATTTTGGTGAGCATCATGACATCAATACTATCTGGGCTTTCCAATCGTGGGCGCAGTTGGGGGGCAATGACCCGGAACTCTGCTTGCATCAGAAGTTCAAGGCATTTGCCAATATCAGTTTTTTTTAAGGTTGCTGTTTTCATCGCTTACTGGATAAAGTTCTCTCTATCGTCTGTCTTATAAGTAATCAACGGTGGTTTTTCAGTTTCTGAATAACCGGACTTATAACCAAAAGAATCTTGTACCACATCTTTCAGCCGCTGATTGAATAGATCGACTTGAATATCTACCGGGCAGGCGCGAGTACATTCCCCACAACCGGTACAACGACCTACCAGATGTAAGGCTCTGGTCAGATGCCAACCAAAAACGCCCTTGGTATGAGGGGCTTGATCAACCCAATTAGGGGTAGTTCGATCCGTAATACAAATATTACACGAACAGTGGGGACAAACCTCGCGGCAAGCATAACATTTGAAACAACGCTCAAATTCTTGTTTCCAGAAGTCAAAACGTTTGTCAGTGTTTATGTTAAGCAGGTTAAGCACTTGCGGGGCCGAAACTTTATAAGGGCCACTCCGATCTACTTCGGGGCGTTCACCGGGGAAAAAATCGCAGTCGTTAGGTATGTGAACATCACATTGAGAACATTTAGTCGCCCGGTTGTCATCACGTAAATTACCATCCCATTTGTCAAAGTGGGAAACCACGCCATCACAAGGCACTCCAAAGATATATACCTCATCGCGCTTTAACTGATTTTCCGCGATCAATTGCGTAATCGCACGAATATCACAGCCTTTGCCGATTATGCCGGTGCGTTTCCAACCTTTACTTGGATATTCATGCCGTTTGTTAAGATAAATTGGCAGCGAATTGATACAGCGTGGATCAAATACCAAACGCTCAACTTCTTCCGGTTTACGAATAAACACCGGCGTAGTCCGAGTTGGATCGCTACCTTCACCATAACCTATCACTACATCTACTTCTTTAGTCTCTAACAAGTTACGGGCTTGAGTGCGGATTGTATCTATCATGCGGCCTCCTTTACCAAATATTGGGCATAAGGGTCTACCATATCAGCATATTCTTGGAGTGGGCCTAACTCTCGAACCCGCTCCGTAAATTTATCAATAACCTTAGTCCACTTAATCGCTTCGGCAGCCGATATCCAAGAAAACTCTAGCCGTTCCAGTGGTATACCGTGAAAATCCAATAATTCCCGAAAAGCGAGATTACGTCGTCTGGCATAATAGTTACCTTCATTATAGTGACAATCACCCGGATGACAACCAGACACGATTACACCATCTACCCCTTGTTCAAAGGCTTTGATCAGAAATTGCGGATCGATGCGCCCCGAACAGGGGAGGCGTACCATCCGTACATTGGGGAATAATCCATCCGGCCCAGCAAAATTTGCCCCTCAAAATTGATGGGATACTTTGAAAAAACGTGGTCTGTCCCCCATTTCCCACTTTACACACAAATGGAAGCTGTTTTTAGTTTTATATCAGATATTTAAGTGCATTTTTCGTGTGTAAAGTATGGTGTCGATCACTATAAAAACAAACGCCTCAAAGCCGGATGGGACAATTCTTATCTTGAAAAAGTGTTGGCAGGTATTGCGTTATAGAGCGATAGCTCTAGTATTTGACTCTATCAATGATTGTAATGCCCCTTAATTATACACTGATAGTACGCAACACCACATTACCATTATCATCTTTCACAGTCCAGCAGAAAATTCTTGAAGATTGACGACAATTAGGTAATAGCTGACATTTATATTGTCCACCTATCACTAATAATGCCGATAAGATACCAAATGTTGTCTTTTCCTTCAAATACTAAACGTAAACTTCTCCAATCCATGCCCTCATATTTTGGATCAAATCCAGAAAAATGAAATTCAACTACTATTCCATTTGGGTAAAATTCAAAACAATTATTTAAAGTATTGCCAGATTCAGTGATTTCATTATACTTAATCTTTTCGGCATTAATAAAGTCTTTATCATAAATAAATCGTTGATAATATTTTGCGAATGTAAGTGTAATGGGATCACCACTACCATCATAACTACCCCATAAATACTTTCTTGAGTCTAAAAATACATCTTTAAGTTGAGAAGCTGTAAGCACAATCTCAGTTTCATCAACATAAGCATACGGAGAAAAACGAATTCCTAAAACCGGATGAGCAAAACTAGATAATTTCGCACTATCTTTGTTTTTGAGAGCTAATACTACCTCTCTCGCTCTTTTTTCGATTAATTTTTTTACTTTAGATGGTGAAAGTTTTCTGATTGATTCACAATCATGGGTAGGAATAGTCACATCGACAATTCGTGGTTGCTCGAACTGGCTTTCCAGCTCCTTAATAAACTCTTTATCAACTTCCACTTGTTTGTCACGGGAACCAGCAGGTAGTATAACGTTTTCAGCGACGATACTACGTCGTGTAACCACTTCACCTTTACCTTGATGATTTTTAACAGTCGCTATTGCCTTAATGAAAGTACAGACAAAATCTCTATCTTCATAATTTTTCAGCACAAAAATCACAAATTTCCCATCATTAACTACCGGATCAACGGTAATTTTCGGTGATTCAGCCATTCCTATTAAAGGCATTATCAAACTAGCAACCAATAACCACAATCTTGCCAATTTTGTCAAGTTAACTTTCTTCATTATTTTATCTCTATTGTTTACATTGAACTCTAGTACGAATTTCTGACAAACTACTCACAGATTCGGAAATATTAACACATGTTGGTACACGGCGAGCATCGGAAATATTCGCTTCAACGAATTTATCTAATACAAAGATATCAAAGTCTGGATTTTTTAAGAACACTGCAAAAGAACAAGTGCCTGAGTCAAATGGCACATTATCCTTAATGGTTTTAGGCGCAAAACACACTTGGGAGGAGCCTTTCAATGTTCCTTGGCATTGTACATCACCCTTTCTACCATCGCAATCCCATTTACGATTGTCTTTGCATTGTACTCCCAATTTGCTTGCATATTCCATCTGAGAATGACCAAGATTCCGAGCCGTTTGATAACTTGAACATTTCTCCGGAGCCAATTCTCCTTTTGGTTCAAGCGTTTGCCAGAGTGAACAAAGTGTTTCTTGAGTGACTAAACAATCAGACACTTTTAGTTGATATTCAGTATCTTGGAATGTCATTAAATCCAAGAGTTTCACTGAAAGAATCAACTGTTGTTGGTGAATGCTGATGTGTGGTTTCAAAATCCTGTCAGGCTGCATCTCACGTAAACGTTCTTTATCCGGCAAAAATGCCCCACTTTTAAGCATGTCCTGCATTTCTGTCCTTGAAGGAACTACCTTATATTGGTGGCTATGTGTTTTAGCCATTTTCCGCAATTGTTGAGTAAGCACCCTACTTGATAGGAGTTGAGCGAGTGATTCGGAAATTTGAAATTCCTCTATTGCCAATTTAATTGGCTCTTGTGCCATCACGGGTGCAATGACTAATGGGTAAATGACATTGAGTAGCAAAATGAACTTGTTCATATAATGTTTTCTTTGTAACTACTCAGGTAATATTTGGTATTTAGTACAACGTTTCTTAAGAATAATCGGATTGGTGCGAGACTGCAATTCACCTTATCAAACAAAGGCAACCCCTGTCAGCTCATAACTCAAGACACATCACACACCAATCCGATCATTCCCCAGATCCGTTGTACTAAATGAAACGCGAACTGAGTAGTTACTTTTCTTTTTTGAATTAGTTAAGATTTGAATCAAAATTAAACAAAATTTTCTGTCAATTCTAAAATTCTGAAAATTCTGATTCAGACAAATAGTTAAATAGTGTATACAAAAACACGCAGCAATGGATAAAACTGATTTTCCAACTTGATTGGATTTGAAGGTAATTGCCAAGTCCACTCAACTTTATGATCAACCACATTAGCCGGGCGCAACGCTTGTTCTACTAATAAAGTAACCATCATTTGGGTGATGAGTGGATCGGCAATTTGCTTGTTAAACCAATCCTTTAATGCCAATAAAGTAAAAGCACTTGGCAATTCTATTTGAGCTTTAGACAACAATTTAGGAATATCCAAAGCAGTTTCTGGTTTTATTCCCAATCGCTCAACGCAAAGGACAAGCATTTTATCCCCACGCTTAAACATTTTTGGAATAAATTGCTGAAAAATAAAAGGGGAGTTCGTATTTGTGTCTAAAGTTCCGGCTAACTTTGCCAAACCATTTTCAGGAATATGCCAAACTTCGATATTCACCTGAGCAATTCTAGGGAATGGTACATTCTGAACGGTATCAGGCTTGGTTAAATGTTCCAACAAACTGTTTTGGATTTCTAACGTCAATACTTGGGTGGTTTCACTATCCAAAACGATGGCTTTTTTCAAATTTTCAGTCGTTACAAAATGCTTTGGCACCGGAACCAGTAATTTTTGGGGAGATAACCAATAATCAATACTTTCTTGATGGAACCAACGCACTTTTTCTTTAAGTTCCTCAGAGGATTTGATGATGACTGGCATTTCCACTGTCACCTTCGTGGCTAATTGGCTTAATGCCTTTTTATCAATCACGCTTAAAACACCAAAGGATTTCAAAGGTGTGTTAGCTTTTGAACGCCATAAACCAGAGGCATTAAGATCACTTAATAAAAGTAATCCGCCTTTGCCAAAACGTTGTAACATTTGGCCCTTACCAGTTTGGGCTTGTAACCGAATAACCGGCCCAAATTTAGGTAAGTCATCTATCTCGACAATCTTATACTCCCCCAAAATTGGCAACGCTTGAAACCAAGGACGAGTCAGCTTGTCTTTGGCATCAGTGCCATGTACCGGCAAAGAAACATTTTCCGGGGGATAGGAAAGAATGCCGTCAGTGCTGGGTGAATTGACATCAAGGTAAATCAGCAATTCTTGACTTGATGCTGGATAAGTAAATAACAAGCATACTATCAAAATGATAGGGCCAGTTTTAATCATCATCAAACTCTTCATCTTCATCAACAACCTCTTCTAGTAATGGTGAAACAATTTGACTCAATTCTACGATGGATGTTGACACCGAAAAATGAGGCGGACTGGTTTTAGGTAAGGTAAGCACCTCGCCATTTTCAAGAACAATTTTACCCCAGTAAACTAAATGGTATTGGTTAGGTTCGCTAATGAGCGTGAATGTTTGTTTATAGAATACATAAGGCTTCATTTTAATCATCAACATTCGCCCCGGTTGACGATAGTTTTTATTGTCTATCATTTCACTTTGCAAAGCAATAGCTCGAATCCCTAAATGCCTAAGATCAATGGCAGTATAAAATTGGACGGTTTTTATTCGATAGGCATTATATGTACTTTCTTGGGAGGTTTGATTTTTTATCTCAACCCTAAAAAGCTGCGATTGTTCTTCATAAACCGGACTATGCAAAAGCGTTTTAATTGATTTGGAAAGTGGAGGGATTGGATAGCGCAAACGGATTGCTAACTGTCCTTCAGTTTGGTAATAGTCAAATAGTTGGCGGCGCAAAGTAAAAACAATGGCTTTTTTAGCTATACCATTCAGAGCTGGTGAAGATTGAATAGCACCACTTGTCACCATAAGATTCACGCTTTGGTGTAAATGCCCAATCGTATTTATTTTATTGCTTTTTAGATGAGCAAGTATCTTTGCCCAATTGAATATCACTTCGTAAGGTGCGTTTTCTAAAGTATGATATTCACCTTTAACAGCAAGAATATGAAATTGCTCATCTTTGGTAAAACCATCAAACAAAGTAATCTGCTGTGGAGTCAACGGTACTTCCAACATCCAAGTCTCACCTGTTTGGAATACATGCCCATGAATAAAACCAATGGGCAGTTTGAGTGTAGCCCACACCAATTGTTCACTGGCATCGTTTAGCTGGATATATCCTTTTACAATGCCACCTTGGACAAGTTGCCCTTGGTTATCCACAAAAGAAGTTTTAAGCAAATCCAATTGGGCCGTGATATTTGAAGCTTGGCCCCACAAGGGCCAACTGAGCATTATTAAAATGACTATAGTGTTTATCTTATTCATAGTATTAACTGACCCTTTTTGTCTGAATCAGAATTTACGGAATTTACTTAATAACTACAAGGATTTGATATAAGAAAGGATAAATCAAATTGCGCCCAAAAACCATTAAAATTAAAACGTTTTAGCCCCTAATAATAACTACAAGGATTTGATATAAGAAAGGATAAATCAAATTGCGCCCAAAAACCATTAAAATTAAAACGTTTTATCCTTTCTTATATCCAATCCTTGTAGTTATTAATTATTAAAACGTTTTATCCTTTCTTATATCAAATCCTTGTAGTTATTAATTATTAAAACGTTTTATCCTTTCTTATATCCAATCCTTGTAGTTATTACTTATTAATCAACAAATAAGGAAAAACTTCTGTTTTCCAATCGGTTTCCTGATTAGCTAATTTAATCCTCCATTGAAAGTGATAAATTGGCTCCTCTTGTCGATCTCGCTTTTGTTTATAGCGAATGGTGTAATTTGTGTTTCCTGAAGACAATGGAATGGTTTTAATGCGCCCTTGATAACTTACCTCAATTTTGGGTGCTTTGTCTCGCTCAAAAAGTGACTTTAGCTTATGACTGCTTATATCTATGGCGATAGAATAGTCTTGATCCACAACCACCGTTTTCATCTCTGTGCTACTTACTTTAATAGCGAGCGGGATGGTTTGCTGGGTTTTGGTTTCAAATCCTAAGACTTCCGTGTTCAAGCGCATTTCTAAAGCCATACTTTGGGCTAAAAAATGCTCAAATACCGTAGCTGCATGAGTGTCTAAAGTTGCTACTAAGATGATATTGTTACCTTCTGTGTGCAGAGTGGTTATCTCAAGACTGGCAAGGGTATCGGGTACATGAGTCAGTCCAACCGTTGAAGCTGGTGGCACGTTCATGATTAAACGTGGTGTCGTGGCGATATGACTTTTCATCCAACTCATTATCGTTTGTTGTTGCTGAGCCGTTGGTACAAAATTAGGTAAGCTCCCTTTAATATAGTATACGGTTTTTTGCTGGGGTAATTCTAAAATTGATACTGTTCCAACTATTTGCAACTCAGTTTTTTGAGGTATCACACGCGCAAAGTTATCCCATGCTGAAAATAATACCGTAAAACCTGAGTTTGGTACGGATAAGGCTAACAATGTCTTTTTTAACTGTTCGGCTTTGGTGGCTAAAAAACGATCTACAACAAGTTTCTGAGTCATTGCCCAATTGTCTTTATCCCGCCATAATTTCATCAAATTGAAATTTTTGACCGCTTTGATTTGATTAATGCCATCTTTTTGATAGCTTAATTCATCAACATGATTTTCCAAGCTTTGAATGAGGATACGATTAAAAGTTGGCATAGATAGCACGACTTTCTGGCTCGCATCGCCCCAAACTAAAATTTGGCGGTTGGCACTCGCTTGTACATCTAAATGATTGTTTTGCCATTGGTGTTCAAAGAATGCTTTGGAAGAAAGTCTTTGGCGTAAGGGCAACGGAAAGCGGGTTTGATTAGAGCCAACTTTAGCTGATACTGCTATTTCCAATGCCTCATTCTGAGTCAACCTAAAACTTTTAACAACGGGGGAAAGGCTTGGTAAAATAACATCACGGTCATTTTGAATCGGCAGTGATGAGGATTGGATTGGCGACGTTTGCCTAGAACGATTGGAGATCGTCCAACGCTGGTTTTGTTGTGCCACGATGATCGTTTTCGTGCGAGGCACCAAATTCAGATTGGTATAGGTAAAACTTAAATAAGCATTGCCAATTTTTTGATCAACAATTGTATTGCCAATCGCATAATTTTGCCAAAGTGAATCTTCATAGATTTCATCCCCTTGGTATTCGAGGGTTTTGACTTGAAGAGAAGAAGCTTGCTCTAACCACTTGTCAGTTCGCAACTTGTCTTGAGTCACCGTTTCTATCCAACAAACGCCGCTTTCACTCAAACTCATCGCAACAATACGGTGTTCGGCTTGCGGAAAAACTTCGTAAAAGGGAGTTGTGGCGAATACGTTTGTAGCAAATAAAGCTAAGATAACAACTTTAATGATTTTCATTGTGGGTTAAACTTTTTAAATATGTGAAACATCAGGTTTTTTTGGAAAAATCCTTGCTGTAAATAATTCTGTGACAGTAGGATTCTAAACTTGTATTGGGAATCAAAACAAACTCCACCTATGGAAATTATATAGTAAAAAAGTTTTGTCTTTTGGCAAAACTCTTTGAGGTTTGGCAAATATTGAAAATTTAGAACGTTTCTGGATAACTAAAGTAGGGGCCAACAATCCTTAGAAATACTGCATTAAGGTTTACCACTGGTAGCCCAAGTGGGTCGTTTTTCACTGGGCAAAGCACATATTTCCTTTGCGAAATTACCATTAGGCTCTATCTTTTGCCAAAATGAGCAAAGTGCTTCGTCAGTAATGGCGTGACCAACAAATGTCATGTGATATTCCTCCGTTTGACTAAATGACTTTTTATCCAGCAGTTTCGCTGAAAGAGCCAATTGATGTCCAGATAAAAACACCTGTGGTATTAAAATTTTATCAGCCTTAACAGTATTATGACTGTCCGAACTTGAATCAGGATTATCGCCAAATTTGTATTCTAGTTGGATACGCCGCAATATTTCTTCCATTTCTACAGAAGAAAAAACAATTTCATATTTCATACTACATTGTCGAACAATATTTTTGAGTTGTGTAGTCAGGATTTTACTTGATATGATTTTGGCAAGTGTTGGTGGTACTTGAAAATCCTCTATTGCCAGCCCAATTCGTTCTTGTGCTATCACAGGTGTTATGGAAGAATCGTTATTTGATAGTTCACTCCAAGTAGTTTGTTTTTCAGTGGATGGTTCAACCACAGGTGGAGGGGTATCAATCTTACTAATACCATGATTACCGCTCGCACTCACAGTGCCCTGAGCTATTCTTAGATTTGTCGATAGATTAAGTTCAGTCGAAGTAACACGGACTTTTTTTAGTTCAGTTGGTAATTTACTCAATAATGAATCATTGGCAAGTTCTGTTGTCTGATTCGCGTCAACTCCGGGAATACTACCTAGTAAAGTTGTACTAACTAAAGCAATAGAATATTTGCTACTTTTCATATTAATGATTCCTTATAACCGACGTTCCGCACAAGCACTATCCAGAATCAGAATAAAATTGTTCATAATTTTCTCCCAACAATCTAAGCAATTCCAATTGGTATTGATTCAGGTTTAAAACCAGCTCATATAATTGATCGATGACCAAGATATGGATACTAGCAAAAAATTGGAATACCCAGCGTGCCGTTGGATTTTGAATTTCGTTTCCTTTTTGGTCAGGAAAATATTCATTGTGTTCTTTGAGAGTTTGGCGGATACGATATTCAAGTGCTGCATAAACAAGTAGACATATAGTCATAATCATCAATAATGCTGTGATACGTTTCGTGGACTTCAAAAACATTGTTGAAGCCATGAACAAAGGATCTTTCATAAAACGAAAACCACGTTCAACTTTTTGTTGCCCTTTATATGCTTCCAGAAGTTGTTCGTCAGAAAGTGCTTCCATATCAAGCTGATTTGAAGCGAGAATAAAACAGCTCTTACGTTGGAGTTGTTCAGTTCTAACTTTCGGTAAGGAAGCTAATGCACCTTCAATACGATAGGTAAATCCATCTGGTTTTTGTTCATTAGAAGGGCGACCAGCTCCATGATAATGTGGAACTGAAACAAAATTTCTCTCAGCAACAAACGTCAATTGCAATGTTTTTTCAAATTTAATCAACGCATTTTGAGCTTCATTAAGACTTTGGAAATCTTGCTTACACAATTTTTTAAACGCTTTAAAATTGGCAGTAGTTTGTTTAAGACAATGTTTATTAACACTTTTAAGCCCTCGTTGATGTGCTTGGGGTGAAAAAACTACTAACCAACGTTGGTTAACACCGGCAAAATTGTTCCCTAAAGTACGCCAAGACATTACCGAAGGATTTGCCATCAAATCAGGTGCAATATTTCTTATCAGATCGATTGCATCAGTCAAAGTTTCTGGTACTCGACTAATCCAAAAAAAATCGTTCATTTCTGCCAAAGTCTCTGATACATACAAAGCACTATCAGCAACAATGTATTCTAGTTTAAAATCATCTCTCAACTGGTCTATATGGTGGGCAATTGTTTGACGAAAACTATCTTTATCACTGTTGTTACCATTTAGTGGTTCCATCAGTAATGGAATACCTGCTTGACCTTCACAAATCAGTTGTAAAACGATTTGATTAAGGTCAGGACGATGGTCTCTGCTGTATCCTTTGGTAACTTTTACCACACCTTCTGATGAAGATTCTTGGTTATATTTACCGTCTACATGGAAGCTAGTACTATCCAAATGTGCAAAACTGCTCGACAATTTCAAACGTTGAACTGTTCTTGCGGCTAACATTGAATAAATATTGGTTACATCGTAGCTATAAAGCTTGTCTAATGTTCTACCCATTACGTCATCATTTAAATGTTCGGCTTTAATTCCAGCACCAAAAAGACGTTCCAATGGCTTATCTTGAAAAAAATGGGGCATTAAATATAACGTATGGTTTGCAAAGCCCAATCCATTTAACACCATCGCTTTGACTGCCATCCCTCAGGAAACCACTCGCTTTTCTTCGTCTTGATAAATCATTTGATCAAGCAAGTCCCCTATGCCTAATTCTTCATACATACCGGCAACTAATCCAAGATGATCTAAATTATAACTTTTGTACCGTTCTGGAGATGCCATTGTACCGGTTTCTATGTGGGCTGCCATTTAATTTTCCTTGTGTTTTTTAAAATGTGTTTTATTATACCACAGGGTGTGTGGAATGCTAGGAAAAAATTATGAACAATTTTATTCTAATTTTGGATAGTGCTTGTGCGGAACGTCGGTTATAAAAAAAGATAAATTTACAATCACTATTAAAATTGGCAACGGTGTCTTTCTTGTTCATAAGTTTTAACTAAATTATTCCACCTTAACCGCATAAACCGAGGAATAAATCAAGTAAGAGCGTAATTGCCTTTGTATCGTTACTTGATAAAAAACATCACTATGTATATAAGGATGCCCAGCATTATCACGGTGAATGGTAGTGTACTCAACAAACTTACCACCGTTTATCATTAACTCTGCTAACACAGCAGCCTTAACCGTCTTCACATCTGTTGTTGCCAATAAAGTATCCATTAAAGTACCCGTGACACCAATCGCAACACCAACCGGCACACTAACAAATCCAACCGCAGTACCAGCCATAGAAACTAACAACGGCACTCGCATCACTCCGCCTCGCTTAACAAAAAATCTTTTCCAAACAACCGCTTCCTTTTTAGTAAGCACTTTTTCATGGTGAACATATCCATTAGAACCAGCAGCTTCAATATTTGCTAATTCAGTTTTGGAAAGAATAACGTACATTTTTCCCCGATGAGGTTTACCGCCGAAACGAAAGGTACCCATCAATCTATCATTTCCTGAAGTTATAGCATGATATATTGTGAGATCAAATGGATCGTTCTGTTCTACTGGAATCGAATCATACCATGCTCCGAATGTTAATGGAGAAAATACCAAGAAGAGGATAAAACTGAATATTTGTTTGGATATGGAAAGTTGCATATATTTACCTTTTACAGATAGAAAAATCGGACACCACCATTGTGATGTCCTTTTAAACATATTATTTATTTAAAGCTGTCGTTGTCTAGGATAATCAGTTCCTCACCTTCCAAGTCAACACCTTTACCTTTGTAATACTCATGCTTACGTTTACGGGGTTTTGATTTATACTTGTAAGCAGTAAGCTTAAGTGTAATTGGTTTGTCGTCTGCTTTCGTGTACCAAACAATTGGCCCTTCTTCAGCAATCTCAGCATTAAGTTTAAAACTATATTTGGCTTTGCCATGTTTTAACCTACCCTTTATATATTTCGGGTAGTCATTGGGATTGATAAGTTGTTCACGCAATTTTTCTAATTCATCTTCATCATCAATATCTCGGTCGTCTAATGCCTCTTCTTCCTCTTCACGTTGTTCTTCTGCTTGAGATTTAAAGAGAAATTCGCCAGCATCAATCTCGACTTGCTCAAATCCCCATTTCTGAGGCTCATACTTGAGCACTACAAACCCCACATTTTTTTCTAATGGTTTGATTTTCTTACCAACCAAAGTTTTGCTGCGTTTACCTTGTTGTTGAACCAATTCTACATGGTAACTAATATCATACTTTCCATCTGGATTAGCGCAATAAGTTTTCAAAAAGCCACCTTCTTCATTCCCCATCATAAGATAGCTTCTCCCTTTAGTATCCGATACATAACTCTGCTCAAGGGTAGTCTTGTTACATACAATATAATAGCTAATACTTGATATACCTGTAACTTTAGGTTTTCCCATCGGGGGAGCAATGGTAAATTCAGCCGAACCAAAAAATTCATCGGCTTCAACTTCTCGAAACATGACAGCTTTGTGTTCATCACTTTTAGGCCGAATAGAAACAAAACTACCAGTTTTATTCATTGGAATACTTATCTTGTTGTGAGATCTGTATTCAAAGTGAATTTTCTTACTTCTAGAACGTGACACCGATTTTTCGTTGATCCCATAACTAAATCCACCAAACCATCCAGTTTGAGTTTCAGGTGCCTTCGCATCACTTACAGGCTTTTCATCCATTTTAGGTGGCTTAATATCAAATATGCCGGTCAATACCTTATTAACCATCGTGGTTTCCACCAACTCAATGATTTTTTTACCGGCTGGATCGTCTTCATTAGGCCGCGTCGCATGCCAATCAATAACAAAGTTAGTATTTTCAACTAAGTCTTCTCTCACTTTTTGCCAGTTACCTTCCGCTTTATACGAAAACCACCAATCCCCCAAATCCATTTTGGCTTGTTGGCTCTTCGAATAATGGGTATAGATTGCACCACCATCCGCATTTATTTCAACATGAACCTTGGGTGTAAATGCTTCATAAGTATAAGTGTAGTTGAAACCAAGCCCAGCTCCACCAGTCAACATTTCTTCATAAATAGCAGACCCTTCTGGCGAAACTTCTAACACAAAAGGTGCTTGAGCACTTGGATGCCGAATACTAGGACCTTCACCCAAGATGGAGGCCGTAAATTCCCGACCTTTTCCCTTGGTGATTTGACCCTTCACCCCCAGCACTTCAATCCTAGCCTCTGTAACGTTTACCATCCCAATACTTACACGATCTTCTGGTAAATTTTTTTGTTTGGCAATTTTTTTTTTGGCTTCCTTTTCTTCATTGGGAGCCAAACCAATCATTACCGCAAGTTGAATAATACCACCTTGCATTAAACCGGCTTTTTCAGGGTCGAAGTTATACTTGATGAACGTAAAGACTGGTATCTCTCCAAATCGCTCATCCTTTCGCATGGCTAATCGTGGACGAATAGGCAAATAGTAAAATTTATAACGATCATCAGGCTCATTTCCAAAATCGCTAAGAAAACTTACTGGTGTGTCACCGATAGTCAATACAAATGGTTCATCCATCAATGGGCCACCCGCAAACACAGTACTACTTAGCATTAACATAAATGGTAATACCAATAAACCTACAATGTTTTTCATTATTATTTATATCTCCTACACAAGTTTTAATACACATTATGAATTTACATACCTAAACAGTTTTGCAACGTTTAGCTATCTACGTCAAGTAGCAAATCACCACCACTGTAACATTGTTTTAAAGCCATCTCCGGTTGTCAATACCTTCAAACCGGTTTTGCCATCAATAAAAGGCACGGCCAAAGCCATTTTACTAGAAGTTGCAGCTAAGATACCAACCAATAACGTTTTGGATATTTTCATATTTTACATTTCCATAGTGTGTTAAAAAATCTGAATAAAAAATCGTGGGGCCGCCGTTAGGCAGACAGTAAAAAATTAAAGAAGGATTAAATATCAAAGGTTTATCCTAGCGAGACGAAACCCAAGGTTGAAGATGTGAAAGTCGTGCGAGATTGTGTCGCGGCTCGCCGCACGCACCTCGGATTGAGCGAGGCTCCACGAACCACCGCGATTTACCGGATATCTGGCATGATTATTGTCTCTACACTGTTTCTCTTTACCGTTGTACTTATTTTCAACTTCAGAGCAAGTCCATTCAGCGACATTTCCTACCGTGTCATATAAACCAAAAGGATTTTGTTGAAATGAGCCTACTGGAGCTGTCATTTTTTTTGCGTTCCATCCCCATTTTGCACCACAACCATCACAAGCAGCACGATTTTTACCAATTTCATTTCCCCACCAATACTTAGTTTCTGTATCAGCACGGGCGGCATATTCCCATTCTGCTTCAGTGGGTAAACGATATTGATGTCCGGTTTGTTGGCTTAACCATTCGGTATAAGCCATAGCATCATACCAAGATACATTTATTACTGGACGATTACCACGCCCCCAACCTTTATCATCTGGTTTTTCTCTACCAGTTGCTTCGGCAAATTTATCATATTCAGCAAAAGTTACCTCATAGCGTCCAATCGCAAATTTATTAATTGATACCCAATGCACGGGTTGTTCATCCTCCTCACCATAACCTTGGATATCTCCCATCCGAAACCGCCCTGCTGGAATCCATACCATTTCTGGACCTAAGCCCCCATCTTTTAAAACATCTCGAAAAAATTTAGGTTGACAATTATAAATTGGCTCACCAACATCCACAATACGCGGCTGATTCATCTCATTTCTAAGTGCAGCAATCACCTCCTTACCAGCCTCTAAACGAATTTCCAAAGAATTGGCCGGCAATTTCACACCTAACGCAATAATACTACGCCGTGCCACCCGCCCATCCTTATCTACCACCTTAGCCTGAACCCGAATCTCACCACACAAAAAATCCCGATTCTCATGATTCTTCAACAAAAAAAGCACAAACTCATCCTTAGAAACGACATCAATCGTGATTTTAGCAGAATCAGCAATACCCGTGATGGGTAATATCAATATGGCAAACAATAGTCCAGCAATAATGTTGAGTGTTTTCATAAAGAATAAATGGAGTTAGAGTAAAAGATTAAACCTAATTGTTTATTACCTTAAGGTTAGCAAGTCCATTTTCCTATCAACGACTAACCGTCGATTGTTTAGCCATTGTAATCCCATTAAAACATGAATGACTTTAGGTTTACTATCCCGGATTTTGTCTGTGCTATCTCAATTATCCTTTCCCATGCTTGGCGTTGCGGTTGAGGTTCTAGCTTGGCTCGCGTCCGCACTTGCTGACAACTCGTAGGTTAAAAGTTACGCCGGTCTTCATAATCTACGGTAGAAAATATAGATGTGGGTTGAGATTGGGGCCAAAACTTTAATATCAAGTCCATTTTGAAAAAAATTTTTGAGGTGGTCAATATATGTGACCGGAGCCATGATGATTGGTCATCGTTATACACAAATCAAAATGGTATGAATTGTAGGGCTCCTACACATATCCTCATATTTCAATTACTTAAATACTTATGTATAATGACAAGTGATGATTGACGGGCCGGCATCATCGTGTCATTGTCCTAATATTTATTATCAATTACTAAATAAAAATTAAAAATATTTGCACGGTACCGCCAAGTTGAATTTATATCCAAACCTCTAAGGTTTCCAAAATTTCACAAGTTTGGGTTTTGTCAGTTTTTAGGACTATTTGATGTCCGTTTCGATATTGGTAACTTTTTTATAGCCAATTTTCTTTCCCAAAAAACCGACACCAAGGTACACTCGGGGGCGCGAATCATCTAAAAAGCGTTCGCCATAATTCTTGGTTTTGATTTGCTTGAGAGCTTGGTTAGTTAAACGAGCCATATTTTTGCCAGTTTTAGCATGTTTGAATTCAATCAGATAAATTTTATCCTCAAATTCTAACACACCATCAATACGCCCTTTATCCGTAAGAACTTCCAAATCTATTTCAACTCCCATCAATACCAATATCATATAAAACAGCGAATGGTAATAAGCCTCTTGTTTAATGTGTAACGGATACGGAATTTTGGCAAATAAGGCACGGATGATGTCCATGAAGCCTTCGAGATTTTCCGTTTGTAAATAGTCACGTAGATTTTCCGCTGCCGGTTGGATTTTGCCTAATTCATTTTTGGTAAAGCTTGCAAACAGATAAGTCACAAAAGCTTCTTTCACTTCAAAATTTGGATAGTTCAAGACATATTGGGGGGTTCTGGCTTTTTGATCAATTTCGGTTACAGTTAAATAACCGGTTTGAAGCAACAGCGCGAAAATACTTAGGCTCTCCAGATTATAACTATCAAAGATAATTTCGGAGATTTTCTGGTTTTCAAATGTCGTGACATCTAATTGTGTGTTTTTGATTAACTTCATCAAAAAGCTTGGGGTACCAGTTGCAAACCAATAATTGCTGAAACGTTGTTCGGCAAACAAATTGAGAATTGAAAACGGATTATACAATTTGTCTTTGCCATTCCATGAATAGCCGTTATACCAAATCTTAATTTTCGTCAGCAAATCTGCCTTCTTCATGCCCAACTCAAAACAAAGACTTTGAATATATTTATCAAAATATTTTTCCAATTCGGTTTGGGTGTAGCCTAGCAGTGTGGCAAATTGTTTCGAGAAGGTAATATCTCGTAGATTATTTAATTCCGAAAAAATCGAAACCCGCGAAAATTTAGACACACCGGTTAAAAACAC
>Ga0233404_10000170_pt1 | contig 16943 bp, 11 predicted proteins | sample Na_oxic_2_MG_FD_179861 | JGI IMG/M metagenome (GOLD analysis project Ga0233404, IMG submission 179861) | Seawater microbial communities from Saanich Inlet, British Columbia, Canada - Na_oxic_2_MG | ecosystem: Environmental > Aquatic > Marine > Inlet | place: Canada: British Columbia | collected...
TGGATATTAACCGCCTCACTCGTTTTTTTAAAAATCCGCTGGCGTTTTTATTAAAAGAACGTTTGGGGATAGAGTTACAAACTGATGATAGCTCACTTGATGAAACCGAGCCTTTCACCGTTGCCGGATTAGAGCGTTATAATCTCAATCAAACGCTAGTGGAAAAAAGTTTAGCTGGAATGGATTTACAGGAATATCAAGCCATTGCTAAAGCCGGTGGACAATTACCGCATGGACAAATCGGCGATTATATTTATAGCCAACTTACTGGACATGTCCAACCATTTGTTGAACGTGTAAAGCAAGCGTTACACCAAGAGAAGCGAGAAGCTATTACGATAAATATGGTGATTGGCGATATGCGTATCACCGGGCACTTGGGTAGGTTATGGCGTGATAACTTAGTCCATTATCGCTGCGCTAAATTGAAGGCGAAAGATTATATTCAATTGTGGATTCACCACTTAATCCTCAATAGCTTACCAAACAACGACTTACCCCGTCATAGTTTACTGCTAGGCGAAGATGGTGGGGAAGAATATCAACCGGTAAATAATAGTAAGGAACTGTTACAAACTTTACTAACTTCATTTTATTGGCAAGGAATCACGCAGCCCCTCCATTTTTTCCCTGAATCTTCGTTAACCTTCGTGAAAAATTTACGGAAAGGCAAAAACGTGGAAGAGGCATTTTACCAAGCCCAAAATCAATGGCGAGGTAGTGACTTCAAACGTGGCGAAGCCGAAGACGAATATTATCAACTATGTTTCGGTACCGACAGTATGCCACTTGATGAATCATTCAAAACTTTGGCCCAACAATTTTTTGAACCGCTGTTAGCGCATATGCAACCTCTATCGTAGTTGTATAAAATAGTTGTATAAACCTGACAGGTTTTTTTTCTGGTTCCCACGCGCCGGCGTGGGAACCCAGTCTGGACGCGCCAGCGTCCCGTCTTTGCGGGCCGCGACGCTGGCACCTCGATAATACGTTCCCACGCCGGCGCGTAATACGTTCCCACGCCGGCGCGTAATACGTTCCCACGCCGGCGCGTAATACGTTCCCACGCCGGCGCGCTCATCGTTATACACAAGTCAAAATGATAGAGATTGTGGGAATTGTAGGGTGGATAAAGCGGAGCGTATCCACCGTTCGTGGGTAATTTGGTGGATACGCTATCGCTTTATCCACCCTACATAATATCCTTATATTTCAATTGCTTAAATACTTATGTATAACGATGAGCGCCGGCGCGTGGGAACGAGAAAAGAGCTATCGCTTTACATCCATCTTACCATACCATTACAAATTTTTTCACTGATTTTTTACAAGATGAATCCCCCCTTTGCTTTTACTATTGTTGATGATACCGACGGCGCGACACTGGAAAATGTCAAACCTATGTATGATTTGTTAACTTCATTGGGTATGAGAACGACAAAAACCGTGTGGCCTCTGCGTTGCGAAGAAGCCAATAATCCATACCGCCATTCAGAAACGTTACAAGATAAACACTATGCAGATTGGGTAAATGCTTTACAACATGATGGTTTTGAAATTGCTTTTCATGGTGCCTCGGCGGGTTCTAATATTCGTGTTAAGACTTTACAAGGGTTAGAAGTCTTTGAACAAAAATTGGGCCGTTTACCTTGTGTACATATCAACCATCACAAAAATCGGGATAATTTATATTGGGCAATGGCTCGTTTTAATTCACCGCTGGTGCGTACTGTGGTTGGATTGAATCAGAAACGCAGACAACTGTGCTATGAAGGCGAAAAACCAGATAGCCCATATTTCTGGGGTGATATTTGTCAACAAACCATTCGTTACTCGCGTAATCTAACTTATGTCAAACAAATTGATCTCATTGCCATTAATGCGACTTTACCTTATACTGATCCACATCGCCCTTATGTACCACGCTGGTTTTCCTCCAATGATGGTGGCAGTCCCAAACGGTTTTTACAATTATTGTCTCCTCAAAATATAAACTTGTTAGTAAAACAGAGGGGAGTCTGTATTGTTTATGCTCATTTTGGACAAGGTTTTGTGCAAGGAGGTAAAGTATTAGCTGAAGTGGAGCTTGCACTACGGTATCTTGCCGAGCAACCAAATGGACAATTTATGCCAGTCAGTGAATTGTTGGATGCACGTTGCCCACCCAATCAAATTGCAAACGTATTGCCGGCTCAAGAACGTCGTCGTATGGAACGACAGTGGTTATGGGAAAAATTATGGAGTGGTGGGACAAGTTAGCCCAAAGGCTTAAATACTGAACCAGAAATTTTCAAATATTTTGCTGAATTTGCAACTGGCTCTATAACGTTTTAGGTTAAATCGGAAACGTTACAATGTTGAACACAATGTAGGGCTCCTAAAGCGTTAGTGTATCCACCCTACAAATATATATATAACAATGAAATTAAAAAAAATGCCAAAGTGGCAGCGCCGGGTATTAGTATACAAGCTGTTTGGAAGATTACCTTATGGGAATCGTTTATTTGATTTAGTGCGCGCGACGGTTGGACTAAACCGAAACTTTGATATAAGCCGCCGCCACTATAGTATCGTAGAAATGAGCGATATGTTGGCGCAAGCTGGCAAAAGTGTCGAAGGTAAACAGCTCGTTGAAATTGGGGCGGGATGGCATCCGGTGTTGCCGGCGTTATTTTATGGTATGGGTGCCGCCCGCATAGTGATGACCGATATTGTGAAGCATATACAACAATCTTATGTGGAACAGACTTTGGATTATTTAATCGCTCATGCAGATGAGATTGCTCAAACTGTCGGCGTACCCGCCAATCAATTATCAACCCGCTGGCAGACATTGCATCCCAAAGGTAAGGCATGGGATAGAGTGTGGCATACTCAGGGGATCCATTACGACGCGCCTTTTAATTTTATGGAGACGAGATGGCCGGCTAATTCGGTGGATATGATATATAGTAATTCCTGTATTAGCTATATTCCTTTCTCTACGCTAAAAAAAATCTTTCAAGAAAGCGTTAGAATCCTTAAACCGGGCGGCTGGATAGCACATAATCTGATGCCTTATGATGATTATGCGTCTAATGATGCGTCAATTACGCCATTGAATTTTTTACGTTATGATGCAAAAACATGGGAACGTATTGGTAATTGTGCCCTGCATTACCAGAATCGTTGCCGCCCGGCTGACTATTTGAAATTAGCAGAACGTTATGGTTTGCGAGTCCTCTTCTCTAAAAGACGACAACATCATTTAAGCGTAACCATGCTAGATCGTCATCAATTGGATGCCGCGTTTCGTGATTTATCAGAAGAAGAATTACTTTGCGCTCATTTTTCAATCGTGGCAGAAAAAGCCTAATTAGAATTTTACTTTGCCCCGCATCGAGGCAATCACCGTTGAAAAACGTGATTCAATTACAAAAAAAGGGCAAACACATAGGTTTGCCCCTACCAAACACCACGTATTCATGGGCTGTAGGGGCGAACCTGCGTGTTCGCCCCCAAAATCCGTTACAATCAGATAATCTCAATATCATGTACATTTTGTTCGTGGGTTATTTGAGCGATAAAACTGCGTAAGGCCATTTCAATCCATTCAGAACGGTTTTGGTATTGTTCTGACAGTTTGTCAATGACATCAAGAATGTCTTCCGGCAAAGAAATGGAGGTTTCAATATTCATTTTTAGAGGCTCCGGTTTTAATAATGAAGAAATAATGGTGGGTTTTGCTATTGCTCTGTTCACCTTACACAATAATTACAAGATTTAACTACAAGGATTGTATATAAGAAAGGATTTAAACCACTACAACCACGAGCCAAAAAAACTAACTACAAGGATTGTATATAAGAAAGGATTTAAACCACTATCACGATCCAATCCCTTATTATATACAATCCTTGTAGTTATTGTCCAAAACGTTTAAAATGCCAAAGGCTCAATCTTGTAGGGGCAATCCTTCATGGTTGCCCCTAAACCTAATTATTAATTCGTTTATCCCCATATTTCGCTATACTTATTACTCACAATAACCATAAAAAATGGGAATATCCCCACCAATCCTGAACATCCCATCAATTTAGTACTTAGGAAAAGGGGAATAAACGGATGAATCATACTAGGCTCATAGGGAGCCGATTACACTTGATTCCATTAAAGTTTTAGTAAACAATAGAAAACCTTCACACACCAATCCGATCAATCCCCCGATCCGTTGTACTTAATACTAACCGTAAAAAATGGGAACACCCTCACCAATCCTGAGCATCCCATCAATCCGTTAAATTCTGTTCAAACAAAAGAGGCTCTAACAATGAAAATACGCCACATCCTAATTCTAACCATCATTATTGCTCTAGCCGTTTATTATATGCAGCAAACCAAAGAAATAACAGAGTCAACCTCAACCGAGCCAATCCTCCAAGTTGATCCCGGTGGTCATAAGTCATTAATTATGGACATCACCTTCACGCCCGATGGCCGTTATTTAGTTTCGGCTGCCAATGACAAACTCATCCGTGTTTGGGACTTAAAAACCGGTAAAACCGTGCGAACGCTGCGGGGGCAAATCGGCGCGGGGCCTGAAGGCAAGATTTATGCGATGGCACTATCCCCAAATGGGCAGTGGCTGGCGGTGGGTGGAAAAACGGGAATAATTGGGGCAAGAGATATCCGCCTCTACGATTTCACCAACGGCAAATTAGTCATGCTACTCAAAGGGCATACGAATGTCGTGTTATCTTTAGCCTTTTCCCCCGACAACCGTTACCTAGTATCCGGCAGTTTTGATAACAATGCTATAATCTGGAACTTGGAGTCCAAACCTTCAGATTTGGGCGATTCCAAACAGATTTTATCGGGACATACTGACCACATCTACGCCGTCGCCTTTACAGCCGATGGAGAGCGCGTGGTGACGGGCAGTTTAGACCACAGTTTGCGCCTCTGGCGAGTGCAAGACGGGAAGCTGATAACTACAATGAAAGGTCACACCGATAAAGTGTATGCAGTGGCTATCTCTCCTCAAGAGGATATTATCGCCTCTGGGAGTGATGATTACACTATTCGCCTGTGGGATGGACGGACGGGGCAATTTATCAAAACCTTAGCCAATCAGGGAACTCAGGTAGGTAGCCTGTCCTTTAGTCCGGATGGGCGTTATTTGATATCAGGGGTAGGAGATGGACCTGATACTCATTGCCACGTCTGGTCAATTCCCGATGGCAAGGAAATCGTGACCTACCGAGGCCATGACAATATTGTAATTGCAACCGCCGTCAGTCCCGATGGGCGTGTGGTAGCAACGGGGGGTGGCAATAATCACGAAATTCACCTTTGGTCGTTGCATGATGGAAAATTACAGCAGCGATTGAGTGGAGTGGGGGCGGCTACTTGGGCAGTGGGCTTTTCAGCAGATGGGAGGGAATTGGGTTGGGGGAAAACAAGAGATATATCCAGTGCCAATAATATGGGGCCATTTGAATACACCATCACGCTCCCAGCCAAATCTGAAGGTTTGGACTCCAATTATTTGGGTACGCCTCGGAAAGTTTCTGGCTCTGATGAGAGGTTCTCCCGTGCTCAGGATAAATGGCGTGACTGGAGGCTACGCACCCGAAAAGGGGGCAACTACGGTTATCAAGCCATTCTTGAAATTCGCCAGCAAAACCGTACCGTTGCTAGTATTGAGCGCAATGCTACTGATGGCCTTGGTCACCCTTCCTACACCTTCACTCCCAACGGGGAACGTATCATCAGTGGTGGGATGAGTGGTGTAATCTCCGCTTACAACCGCGATGGAAATAAACTCGGCGATTTCGTTGGACACACTGGCGATGTCCTGGTGGTGGCGGTATCTTCTGATGGACGCTTGTTGGCTTCCGGCAGTGGTGACCAAACGGTGCGCCTGTGGGATGTGGAAACCCGCGAAAACCTGCTCACTCTCTTTCACGGCTCCGATGGCGAATGGGTAGCTTGGACACCGACGGGACATTACACCGCTTCCGCTAACGGTGCCAAAATGGTAGGCTGGCAAATCAACCGTGGCGTGGTTCAAGCAGCCGATTATGTCACCGCCGCCCAATTGCGCGACCACTTTTTCAGCCCTGACATTATTGCCAATGCGATTCGTTTGCGTAATGTTAACTTAGCCATTGCCCAAGCAGGCGGCGGAACCTTTCGCCTAGAACAACTAAACACCACCCTACCACCCGAATTTATCATCCTCAAACCAGAAAACCCCCATTCCACCCTTAGAAAACAAGTGGATATTGTCTTAAACTTTAAAAAACAACCAGATAAAATTCGCGCTTATGTCAATAACGGGCTGATGAACATCAAAAAATGGGCACCATCATTACGCCAGAATGACTACCAAAAAACCATAACTTTGCCCTTACGATTTGGTTCTAATGCTATCCGCATAGTGGCAGAAAACCAAACTGGAACCGCTGGCCAAACTTTACAAGTTGAGGTTAAAAGTCGCCATAAAGATAACCAAGGCACCCTATATCTCATTGCCATCGGCGTGAGCCAATACCAAGACGCAAACATAAGTTTACGTTTTGCCGCCACCGATGCCCGCGATATCCACGCCCTGCTCACCGCCCAAGCCGGCAAACGCTACAACAAAGTCGAAAGCCGCTTACTCGCCGACGGCGCAACCACACCCACTGCTGCCAATATCAGAGCCGCGCTGCAACTCTTTAACCAAGCAACCCCGGATGACACCGTCGTATTATTTTTATCTGGACACGGCGACAACTCTAGTGGACGCGACTACTACTTCTTATCCCACGATGCCCAAGAACAAGGCTCTAACTGGAACCCCCAAACCGTCATAAAATGGCGCGAATTGCAAGATGTGTTAGAAAACACCATCGCCCGCCAACGAGTATTATTAGTAGACACCTGTTACTCCGGCGCTGCCTTCAAAAAAACCTGACAGGTTTCAAAAACCTGTCAGGTTTACACCACTAATTGATTAGCACAATCCAATCCTTTCTTATATACAATCCTTGTAGTTTTATGAGTTTGATGAAGATTTTAACCGGTAGTTTATATACCATGCCAACCGCCCAAATACCAAAATACCGAGATAATCACTGCCCAAATCTCCTAAATCAAATGAGCGAGTCTCAATAAAAATTTGTGAAAATTCTTCCAATGTAATGACAAAAAATACAATTACACTGCCCTTGAGAAAAGACAATTTCAAAACTTTAAATTCGGCACACTTAAACAGTAGGTTGACGAAAAATGCCAGTAATCCCATCAAGAGAAAATGTCCCAATTTGTCACCATAAGGAATTTTATCAATAAAAATTTTGATAAAATATAGATAATCACCTTGGTTGGCGAGAGTGATGATAAGCAGTATCAATAATATGTAGAGGGCGGTAATTATTTTGATATTTTTCATGGATTGCTGGTATAGTTCAAATTATTTATCTAAAAAACAATAGCTAACTTATCCAATATTAAATTTTTCCCTTACAAAAAATCTTTTTATCGCTTAATATACCTTTACAAAATGACCGATAAAATGTATTTTAAAGGGAATTTTTAATCTTTGGAGATAATAGATAGTATGAAAAGAGCGGAGCTGAGTTATCTGGGAAATTGGAAGGATAAGAAAACACGAAAGCCGTTGGTCATCCGGGGAGCAAGGCAAGTCGGTAAATCATATCTAGTCCGCCAGTTTGCGGGGGCGTATGCGTTAGACCTTTTGGAAATCAACTTGGAACTGAATGATGACTACATTGCTTGCTTTCAGTCATTCGAGCCTAAGCAGATCATCACTTTGCTGGAATTGAAAGCCTCGCATAAAGTGGTGCCCGGCAAAACGCTTCTTTTCCTAGATGAAATTCAGGCGGCTCCACAAGTATTCGCGGCTTTGCGTTATTTTTATGAAATTTTGCCCCAGCTTCATATCATTGCCGCCGGCTCTTTACTGGAATTTATTCTCGAAGAGCATTCGTTTTCAATGCCGGTTGGCAGAATTGAATACATGCACTTGGGGCCATTAAACTTCAAGGAATTTTTGGAAGGCATTGGCAAAGGCCAACTCGGAAAATTTCTTCAAGAATACCATTCGAGTACGCCATTTCCGGTTGTGGTTCATGATGAATTAATGAAAATGTTTAAGCTTTACCTTGCTATTGGCGGGATGCCGGAAGCTATCCAAGTTTATAGCGATACCGATTCACTCCTAGAAGTTGACATGATAAAGCAATCAATATTGTTAACTTATCGGGATGATTTTAGTAAATATGGTCGCCGCTTCAAGCATAGTCGGATGCAAAAAGTTTTTCAAAAACTGCCTTTTCAGATCGGTAAAAAATTAAAATATGTCAATTTGGATCCGAATGAAAAAAGTGCAGAGTTAAAAAAAGCTTTGCGTATGCTTGAATTGGCTAGAATTTACTATCCGGTTTATCATACCGCAGCCAATGGTATTCCGCTGAGAGCGCAAACCAATGAAAAGATGCAAAAGCCTTTGTTTTTAGATGTCGGCTTACTCACCAAAGCTTGTGGCGTGAGCTATGTAGATATTGATGCGGCTGATGAGGTGACATTGGTTAATTTGGGTTCGCTTTGTGAACAATTTGTGGGGCAACACCTTCTTTATGCCAGAGCCTGTTATGAGGAACCGGAGTTGTTTTATTGGTGTCGAGAAAAGAGACAGTCCTCGGCAGAAATTGACTATGTATTGAGCTATGGTTCAAAAATTATACCGGTGGAAATCAAAGCAGGCAAGACGGGAACTCTTAAATCACTCCATGTTTTTATGAAGGAAAAAAAACTTAGTTATGGAGTTCGCTTTAATGCTGAGAAACCTTCTTACTGTGATATTCCCATTTCTTTGCCCGGAGCCTCTGGAAAATTCCGGCTACTTTCCCTTCCTTTGTATATGGTAGAAGAATTATCTAGGATGGTGAATCAAACCTTTGGTTAATTTTATTTGTGATATTCTCACCAATATGGACCACGTATTTCACGAGCCTATTTGGCCCCAAGAAGAAAAACACCCACTTACAAAGGTTACGGTTAATCTGCCGCCCAACCATCTCTGGCAAAAGATGTGCGGATAATTTACAAGCCGCGTTCGATTAGCTCTGCCAGCAAACCATTGATAGTAGCCATAAGAGTGACGTTTGGGATTATCGGCGTGATTGGGTAGTCTCTACAAACCAATGCCTGTGTTAAAAATCAATGAGTTACATTGGAGTGCTGTTCAAAAAATACCCAAGCATTGAAGCACAAAATTTTCTGATTATAACGGATTTGGGGGCGAACACTTATGTTCGCCCCTACAAGCACCAAATTTTGTAGTCAACCTTAATGTCAACCTTAATGTCAACCTTAATGTCAACCTTAATGTCAACCTTAATGTCAACCTTAATGTCAACCTTAATGTCAACCTTAATGTCAACCCTTAATGACGAACGAACCCCCCGTAATTCTTTGTGACCCCAAAATCCGTTACAATCAGATTTTTTTCTAGTTACCTTACCAAATCGTAGGGGCAATTCCTTTGTGTCCATGAGGTTCAAAAGTTCAAAAGGGTTCAAAATGCTTGAAAATTTGTGCTTTGGTACTTATATTGTGTAGGTATCTTTGGTTAATTTGGGATATTTGAACCACTCACAAAAACGTCAGATTAACCAATTTGGGGGCTTGCCTTTGGCTTAAAACTTAATTCCAAATTTATAATCACCAATTTTAACTTTCACAATTTGAACACCTCTGTTGGTTTGTAGGCCAGACTTTGGAAAGCTCAACATAAAAGAAAACACATACATGAAAGTAAATAGCTACACTGAATGGTCGCCCTTAAAAGAAGTGATTGTTGGGTCGCCCATAAATTACAATGCCCATGATCTAGAGTTATCATTTAAGCTCTTTTTCCATGATTATGCCTTTCTTGAATTTTACTATCCTTCTTATCAAGCTAAAGGGGAAGAAAAAAGAATAGATGATGAGCATAAACCTCAAAGCCGTACCCTAAAAAAACAATACTTGGAAGAGTTGGCGGAAGATGTGGAGGAGTTGACCCAAACCTTAGAAAGGTTAGGGGTAAAAACCTTCCGCCCCACGCCGTTGAACGAAGCAATTTTGTTTAAAACCCCCTATTGGGAAGCGACCACCCTACCCGCTTTGAATGTGCGCGACCAAGCGATTATTTTGGGAGACGAAATCGTTGAATCTGCTCCCCAAGTCCGCTCTCGCTATTTTGAAAATGATTTGCTCAAACCGATATTTTATCATTACTTCAAAGAAGGCTCCCAATGGACATCAATGCCCAAGCCGATGATGACCGATAAATCGTTTGACCTATCTTATGTGCGGGATAGTGGGCGGGATATGGTTGCTCAAGAACATATCTATAATCAAAATGTATCAGAATTTGATGTAGGTTATGAGATGATGATAGATGCCGCCCAATGTATTCGTTTTGGCCAAGATATTATCGTTAATGTAGCCACGAAAAATCATGAGTTGGGTTTAGAATGGCTAAAACGACATCTGGGCGATAAATTCCGGTTTCATCGGGTTTATCGCATGACCGATAACCATATTGATAGCATTATTTTGCCCTTACGTCCTGGCACGTTACTGTTACGGGCCCCTTTATTTTATGACATGCTCCCCGAACCCCTAAAAAAGTGGGACATCATTTACCCCCCCGAACCGACTGAAAATCTGTTTCCCCAATACGAGGATGATGATTTGATTTTAACCAGCAAATATATTGACTTAAATTTGCTTTCGGTAGATGAAGAAACGGTCATTGTCAATTCTCTTTTCCCCGAACTAATCAAAACCTTAGAAAAACATGGTTTTAATGCCATTCCGGTTCGTCACCGTCACCGTCATCGCCGTTTATTTGGGGGTGGGTTTCACTGTTTTACCTTAGATACAGTGCGTGAAGGTGGTAAGGAAGATTATTTTAGTTAGGTATACAGCCGGTTGCCCGGTATAAAAATCATCTTAAAGAATTTTAGGTATTGTTTTTGGAGCCAAAGGGTTTTCAAAACTCTTTGGCTCTTACTCAAAAACATTATCTGAAAATCTAGATTAGAGACAAGGAGACGTAATGTTTTTAGTAACGTTGGGTGTTATATCAGCAACCGTATATGTGGGCATAAAAATAGCAGAGAATCTTGCTAAACCAAACAATCCGCTTTTATCACGAGAACAACAAACAGTGCTTATTTCCGCTACAGATGTCCGGCTTGTTATTAGTGATAAAGAAAAGCTGGTTAACCATAATTTAACAGTTTCTTCGGTTGCATTGGGCTTGGCTATACTGGGTACCTTTATTTATCCACCTTTGGGTCTTATAAGTATGTTACCAGCCCTATATGTTACCAAACCAATTCTTGAGGATGCTTATAAAGCTATTTTTCATGACCACCAAGTTAGAGTTTCTATTCTTGATTCGATTCTCATCACAATCTGTGTTGGGACTGGTAGCTTTGTGGCCCTAGCTTTAGGTGTCACCCTTTATTATACAAGCCGTAAAATATTGATTAAAACCGAAGATAATTCTCGTCAGCGACTGATTAACCTCTTTGGTGAACAATCTCAGTTTGTATGGCTCATAACAGATGGGGTAGAAGTGCAAATCCCCTTTGAGCAACTCCAAGTGGGTGATACTATTGTTATTAATGCGGGTGAAATGGTGCCTATAGATGGCACTATTGTAGCTGGGACAGCCTCTATTGACCAACATAAACTGACCGGCGAGGCTCAACCAGCGGAAAAAATTGAAGGCGATCCAGTTTTTATGTCTACTATGGTTTTAGCGGGGCAAATAAAGGTTGAGGTTGAAACGATGGGATCAGAAACAATCGCGGCCAAAATTGGTACGATGTTAAATCAAACTGCTGACTTTAAGAGCTTGGTTCAATCTCGGGGGGAAGCCTTAGCTGATAAATCTACCTTACCGATGCTAGGGTTGGGGGCAATTGCTTTGCCCTTGTTAGGGCCAATTGGGGCTGGAAGCGTCTTAACCTGTACATTTGCCTATCATTTACGCATTTTGGCTCCGATAGGCATGCTTAACTTTCTCAACTTAGCGTCACAACAGGGCATATTAATTAAAGATGGGCGTTCTTTGGAACTTTTAAACCAAGTTGATACCATTGTTTTTGATAAAACGGGCACCCTTACTTTAGAGCAACCCCACGTTGGCAATGTTTATACCTGCCATGGCTACACGGTTAATGAAATTCTTACTTACGCTGCCAACGCAGAAGTGAAACAAACCCACCCTATCGCTAAAGCTATTCTTGAGGAAGCCACCAAGTGGCGATTACCGGTTGCCCCCGCAAGTGAGGCAGATTACGAAATTGGCTATGGTATAAAAATGAAATCGCTTGACGGGGTGGTTAGGGTAGGCAGTGCGCGGTATATGGATATGGAAGGCATAACCATTCCCCTTAAAATTAAGACCATTCAAAAAGATTGCTATCAGCAAGGGTACTCTTTAGTATTTGTCGCAATTGGCAATCAGTTAGGAGGGGCGATTGAGCTACAAGCCACTATTCGTCCTGAAGCCAAAGCTGTTATCAACCGCTTAAAGAAACGCGGCTTGTCGTTGTATATTATTTCTGGGGATCATGAAGCACCGACTAAAAAATTAGCCACAGAATTGGACATTGACCACTATTTCGCCGAAATATTGCCCAAAGATAAAGCTAACATCGTTGAAAGGCTTCAAGAAGCCGGACACTCCGTTTGTTTTGTGGGAGATGGCATTAATGATTCGATTGCCCTTAAAAAAGCCAATACTTCCATCTCTTTGCGTGGAGCCACTACCATTGCCACAGATACAGCTCAAATTATTTTAATGGATCAAACTCTGAATCAGCTTGACCAAATTATTGAAATAGCCCGAGCATTTGATCAAAATATGAATATAAGTTTTATAGCCACCATGCTCCCAAGTCTAATAGGCATTTATGGGGCTTTTTTTCTTAACTTTGGCTTGATTACACCAATTATATTAAACAATGTTGGTTTGGCAATAGGGGCTAGCAATTCAATGTTGCCGGTACTCCAACATAAACTTTTGATAAACGGTAAAAATCAGCCCGTTGTTTGTTAGAATGTGGATCAATAATCCAATATTCATGCACCCCAGCATCACAATATTCATTAAATTTCTTCTGGTTCCCACGCGCCGGCGCAATGCCATTAAGTTAAGGAATGTTTATTGGAATCCAAACCGAAAGAATTTGGATTATGTAGTTTAAAATTAAACACTTCCAAATCTAAAGGTTTGGACTCCAACGCACTTCCAAATCTAAAGGTTTGGACTCCAACGCTTAACTTAATGGCAATCACTCGCTGGCGTGGGAATCCATACGGGACGCGATGCAGAGCATCGTGGCCGGCATTCCCAACCCAGAGGTTGGGAACGAGGTATACTCACGGTACGCTGCAAAGCATCGGTAACTTTCACCAACCGATTGACGGCATCATAAGCCAACGTGGTGGTATGCTGTTCGGCATCCGTCACCGTGATTAAACGCCCCGCCGCATCATAACCCAATGTTGGTTTTTTTACCCGGCGCGTTAGCCACAGACACAACATTATCATTCGCATCATAAGTCAAAGGCGTGGCATTCCCCCCGGCAACATCGGTGATCGTGGTTAGATTGCCATTCGCGTCAGAGCCAAGTTCAAATTATTTTATTCAGTATAGGTGCTATGATACAATGCACACAATTTTTGCTCATCCACCCATTAACTATTAACTCATTACCTTTTACCATTTATTTAATATATACTTTTTATAAATTAATTTTATGTCTACACCAACAAAGCTTCCTGACTACACGAGTTCTTTTGCTGAGGTTTATTTAGCCGAGCTTGAGTACGTGGTAGAACGGCGCAAAAAGATGGAACTTTCGACAAAGACTGTTGAAAGTGAATCGGAACGAGTGCATCAAAACATTGAAGTGCAGCGCGAAAAATTAGCGTATAAAGCATCAGACAGCAATGAAAGCCAAAAATTGCGTGAAGGAACCTCACGTATTAATGTCAATCCCAGTGCCGAAGCAAATTTGGTAGGATTGGCTTTATCGGGCGGTGGTATCCGCTCTGCTACATTTAATCTCGGTTTATTGCAGTCTTTGGCTAAAAACAAAGTATTGCAATATTGTGATTATCTATCAACGGTTTCTGGGGGCGGCTATGTTGGCTCGTGCCTTAGTTCTCTTTTAACAAAGTCAGAAGCTTCAACCAAACCAGAAGAATTTCCGCTTCGCCATGAACGCGATGGTGAATTTGAAGAACGTGCTGAGATCAATCATCTACGTAACAGTAGAAATTACTTAAGGTTGAAACTTGATCCGTCTAGTTTGCATACTTGGAGCGTGATTGGAACGTATCTATCTGGGGCAATACTCATTAATTTCATAGCAATTGCTATTTTATTCCTTACCGCTTATGGGCTATATCTTATTGAAACTCCAATAGCACAATACTCTTGTGTTCCAAAAAACAGTATTACTGTACAAAACCAAGTTCCAATAGATAATGTGGAAATCTGTTCTGATAAGAAGCTTGTGGAAAAAGGAGGTAAATACATCAAGCTTGAACTAAATACAGAAGAAATTGATATGTTGCCCGATTCTAAAGTAGACGGCAAAAATCCAGCGGACCATTATTGCTATATAGATAACTTTTCTTGTAACGATAGTTCAAAGTTCTGCGCCTATGATGATAAGTGTCAAGAAAAAGGGCACATAAGGAAGTTCAATTATCAAGCTACCCAAACCAAATTCATGTCTATGGTAACCGACTTATTTTCTTGGGCAATATTTGCTTTTACACTTATAGTGATTGTACATGGGTTAACCGGATTATTTCGCCTTAAGAATAATAGCACAATTACTTTAATTAAAGGGTTGCTGACAATTGTGATAATTGTACTAAGTATCGTCACTGGGTTGATTTCTTTGACTTATTATTTATTTCTTGATTATACTGGTACGGTAAATCAGCAACTATTTGCCTGGCTGTCCTATAGTTTAATTTTTAGTATCTTGTTTTTTTTACTAGGTTTATTAAAGCCAAATAACCAAGCAATGCAAAAGCTTTTGAAGATAATATCGTTCGTCAGTCTTATTATAGTGGCTATTGTCATTTTTGCACTGTTTCTCCGCTTGGTTTGGGAATATGATTTTTTTAGGATGCCGATGTCTGAATTCTTACCAATACTTGAATTCCTTGATTTTTTGCCTATGCCAATACTTATCCCGGTTACATTGCTAATGTTAAGTTTACTGGTTAACCTTAATAATGTTTCCCAACATACTTTTTACCGTGATAGTCTTGGTAAAACCTTTTTGTTCAAACGCAACGAGGAACAAATTCAGTCCAATGATAACCTAACACTGCAAGAACTCCATGCATATCACAATAGTCCTTATCACTTGGTTAATGCAACTTTAAACATTCAGGCTTCTAATAACCGCTATTTGCATGGGCGTGGAGTAGACTACTTTATTTTCTCAAAGTACTATTGTGGCACAGAATCTACCGGATATCGAAACACCGCCAAATACGAAAAAGGTCAAACCACATTAGCGACAGCGATGGCGGTTTCTGGTGCAGCAGCAAGCCCCCAAATGGGAACTCGTTCCAGCTTTATCACAGCTTTGTTAATGACTATGGCTAATATCCGCTTAAATCTCTGGATGCCAAATCCAAACCCCAGTTGGACTTCTCGAATACCTATTTGGCCTTATTATTTGCTCAAAGAAGTTTTCCAAAAAGGTAAGGAAACAGACGCTCTACTCAATTTGTCGGATGGTGGTCATCATGAAAACCTTGGTATTTATCCATTACTCAAACGTCGTTGTAAGATGATTATTGCCTCAGATGCCGGAGCCGATCCCGATTTTCAAATGGACGATTTGGCTAATATTCAACACAAAGCGCGTATTGACTTAGGGGTAATCATTGAGATTGACGTGATTGACATACGCCCCAAAGTTTCAAAAAAACGGTTGACTAATGCCTGTTTTGCCACTGGAGCTATACATTACCCAGATGGTGAAGAAGGAATATTATTTTATATCAAGACGACAATGACCGGAAGAGAACCTGAATATATTCAAGCTTATCGGCGCAAAAATCCTACATTTCCGGATGAAACTACTGCTGACCAATTTTTTGTCGAAGACCAATTTGAATGCTATCGAAAATTGGGCAATATAGCCGGCGACGAAGCTTCTTCTGAAATTGAAGCCGAGATTAAAAAGATTGTGCAGATTGTTACTGAATAGAAATTAAAGGGGCTAAGGTTCCGATTATATTTCTAGTTCCCACGCGCCAGCGTCAATGCCATTAAGTTAGGGAAATATTTGTTGGAGTCCAAAACTTTAGCTTTGGACTATTTACCTTAAAATCAAACACTTCCAAATCTAAAGGTTTGGACTCCAAGGCTTAACTTAATGGCATTGACGCGCCGGCGTGGGAATCCATACGGGACGCGATGCAGAGCATCGTGGCCGGCATTCCCAACCCAGAGGTTGGGAACGAAGTAAAAAACAAATCTGGTTCACGAGCGGAACCTTCTGGTGTTAATTTAACTTCGTAAGGTGCCAGACATACTTTGCCTAAATCATCAAGATAACTTGTACAAATGTTGTGAATCGATCCTTCGGCACAAATCAATCCTTGGTTTATAAATGTTCAAGTTATCTTGTTACAAGTCGTAAAGGGCCTTAAAATAAACTCATTTGTAAAGCTGATTTTTTTACATATTTTATTAGTTTCGCGGCGTTGAGACATTTAATCATTTCTTGGGCAATGGCTTGAACAACCGGCACGGCAACCGAATTCCCAAACTGTTTATAGGCTCTAGTGTCACTAACAACAATCTTAAATGTATCCGGAAAACCTAATAACCTTGCACATTCACGGG
>Ga0233404_10000171_pt1 | contig 16928 bp, 13 predicted proteins | sample Na_oxic_2_MG_FD_179861 | JGI IMG/M metagenome (GOLD analysis project Ga0233404, IMG submission 179861) | Seawater microbial communities from Saanich Inlet, British Columbia, Canada - Na_oxic_2_MG | ecosystem: Environmental > Aquatic > Marine > Inlet | place: Canada: British Columbia | collected...
TAGCCAGCCAGGTAGCCTAACCCAAAACGAATTTTTTTGAAAACTGTCTGAACCCTTTGAACCTAAAAATTAACAAAAAATTTCCCATACCTTTATATATACTCAGCGCGGGCATAAACTTAACTTTTTAAATGAATTTTTTTGTAGCCCACCATCATCGCTTCGGTGGGCAACAAAAGGACGTTGCCCACCCTACATAAAAGTGAAAATTATACCCGTGCGGAGTATAGACGTGGTTGGAAAAAAAATGTGAGGGTTAATTAAAAAAAATTTCCTAAACGAAATCACCGAAAAATTGATGGCATGAATTTTTCCCGCACGGTTTATTCTAAATGATTTGATGATCACATTTTTTGTCAATCGATGCAATTTATTTATTAATGCGAATTAAGGGTTGAAACTAGTGTATCTATTAAAAACAATGCTAAGAAAACCAACCCATGACATCGCCCAAAATTATCAGTTTTAACCATAAGATTTTAAAAGGATTTCTCAACTCTTAATTCGCATTATTTTGTCAGGTTAGTGGATGTACTAAACACCCCATACCAATATTATAATGGACATAATATTTATGTCAACTCATTTTTAACAATTTTTTTAGACAGGTAATGAACATTTTTGGCTTTATGAACCGTCCATCCTTATTATACGGCGTATCCATTATTTTTGTGAAAATCTAAAATGCTCCCAAAAAATACCACTTTAAAAAAAAATGGTATTTTTCCCAATTAACAATTGTTAATTATAATTACCAACTTATAATTTCCAATTAAAAAATGTTCGTTACCCATCCTGGCTATTATCATTATACCGGAACGTCACACGCCAGTTACCACTCACCTTAACCGCCCAAACGCCTTTGCGATTACCTTTCAATTCATGCAACATAAGACCGGCCCATTTCTTCAGGATTCTCTGTTTGATCCAAATTGGAAAGGATTAACCTCAGTCGTTTGGCGTGTTTTGCTTGAATACCAGCTTTGCTGCCAGTACGATAGAAACGTTTTAAACCTTTATGGATAAAACCTAAAAATGGCAGTTGAAAAAATAAAATTGACCACATATTATTGAAAATAAATAAATTGAAACAAATCATTCCGCTAAAATAGGACACCTAAAAGATGAAGAGATTTCAAGTGAAGTTTACCGCTAAAAATTTAAGGAAAATCAATGGGCTCAGACTCAATTGGTTTAATTGATTTTTGCCCCAATTTATTTTTTTTTATTGATTTCATTTACAATAAAAAATATCCAATTCAGGATATCAAATACTTGCTGTAGATCCATAGTGGCCGATATTTGTTTACGGTCTTTAGTAAACACACTATTCTTCAGTTTACCAAATTCCCAGTATTTACCTGTAGTAACAATAGCATAATAACTAGCATCAACTACTTGCTTGTCATCTTGAATAGATGCAGCAACCATTTCAGCTAAAGCTTGCGCCCACCCTTCTTCAAACTTTTCTTGTTTAGCTTCTATCACACAGAGAGGAGGTATTCCCATCTTTCCATATTTTGTTCTAGGCGCGATTAGATAGTCCGGTTCACCCACTAAACCTTTATCCTTGTCTACGTTATAGGTTACATGCGTCCATACATGAAGAAACTCATATTTTATTTCTATCAGGTTTAAAATAGGTTTGATAATATCCTCACAAATAGCAACATCATTGATAAAGCTCATTTCATCCCCTAACCTTCTCTCAATATCTGAAAATGGGTAGTCAGGAATTTCAATCGTCAATTCGTCAATGAAGGATTCTGTTTTTAATTCAATATCAAATTTTTCAGCTACTTCTGCAACTGTTTTAAAGTCACCATACGACATAAGGATTTTCCTAAATGATCATTGTTATCTTCATCAATAACCAAAAGCTGCAAGCGTCGGATGGGTAGAGTTTTACTGCACCCACCACAACCGTTCAGTTCAATTTTCAGAAAAAGGGTTGCAGCGAAGCTCCCACCCAACGCTCGCTTTTCAGATAGATGATGGTGGGTAGAGCGAAACCCACCCTACTTTAGCCCATGCTACGCTCGCTCCTGTTAATCATTCTATGCAAATATTTTTAATAAATCAAACCTTTTTTGAAAAAATCGGATTTCTTAGACGTTTGAATAAAAATCAGGTAGTAAGGAATGGTCACGAAATAACTTCCCGTTCTTGTATAATGATCCACTGCGGTTCAAATCGATCCGTCGGTGGATAAATGTCCTAGTTATTTTGTGACTGTTCCTTAAAATTAGGTTAGTCGAAAAATCCAAATATTGATTAATTGGATTATTCATTCGTTAATGCTCCAAAGAAATACTATTTTTTTCAAGAAATGGTATTTTTTGCAAATTAAGAAATGCTATTTTTCAAAAATAGTATTTTTGATGGTGTTTATAAACATGACTTCCCACTTTCCCCGTAAACGTTTTGCTCAACATTTTCTCCAGGATAGCCAAGTTATTCAGCGCATTATCGCCGCTATTGCTCCCCAACCGACACAACATTTGGTTGAAATTGGACCAGGCAAAGGGGCATTGACGCTACCTTTACTTCAGCATGGTTGTCCATTGGATGTGATAGAAATTGATCGCAATTTGATTGAACGATTTGAAAAAAACGGTAGTCTATTCAAACAGTTACGTATTCATCAGGCTGATGTTTTAAAATTTGATTTTAATTTATTGGTGAAAAATAAGCCGCTGCGGGTAGTGAGTAATTTGCCCTATAATATTTCTACGCCCGTATTATTCCTTATGCTTAATTATGCTAATGATATTCAAGATATGACTTTTATGTTGCAAAAAGAAGTCGTTGATCGTATGATTGCACCGCCGGCGACTTCTTGCTATGGGCGTTTATCGGTGATGCTGCAATATCATTTGAGCATTGAAAAATTATTTGATGTGAGTGCAAATGCTTTTTATCCGCCACCCAAAGTGGAATCAAGCGTTGTACGATTAATACCTTATGCCACACCATCTGTGCAGGTGATTAATCAAAAACATTTTGCTCAAGTTGTTGCCCTCGCTTTTTCACAGCGGCGCAAAACTTTACGTAATGTTTTAAAAACTGTGCTGAGTGTATCGGATATTCAAACGGCGGGGGTTAATTCACAGGCGCGTGCTGAAACATTGACGCTAAATGATTTTGCACAATTGGCGAATATTTTTACAATGAATACGAAAATAGATTAATGCGAAGAAAGAAGTACCATTTTTTTAAAATATGGTATTTCTATACCTTTTAAAAGAGGTGCAAACTTTTAACCTGCTCAAGAAATCGGATTTCTACTGATTCTAATGCAAAGAAAGAAATAAGTAGGCCGACATAAGTCTTTTAACATTTTTAATCGTGAAGGTGGGCAACAAAAACACTTTGCCCACCCTACCTAAAATGTTAATAAACTTTTGTACACCTACTTACCATTTTTTAAAAAATGGTATTTCTATACCCTTAAACTTGATGTTCATGTTTTTTTTCTAAAGTTTGTGCTCATTACGGGATATGGAGTACCATTATATAGATTTTCAGATTGAAGGCGTAAAAAATACTATTTCTTTAATAAATAGTATTTTAAAAAAAAGTTAAAATACTTTTTTGTATCTACTTAGGGAGTACCCAATAAATAATTATAGGTGATACCATGAAAATGTTAACCATATTCGTAGGTCATTGTATTTTCGTATTGGCTATGTTAGGCAATGCCAGCACTGTGATTGCTGCCGATTGTCAACCTACTGCAACGGAACCATGTCATAGTCAATCTGTTATACCAATTCCCCCTATTTCAAAAAAATTGAGAAGGGAAGCAGGGATAATTAGTGATGATGAAGGTGATGATGAAGGTGCGGAAACTTCTAGCGGAAATCGGGGCAGATTTGCTTTCAAAGCGAATCGAGGTAGATTTGCTTTCAAAGCGAATCGAGGTAGATTTGCTTTCAAAGCGAATCGAGGTAGATTTGCTTTCAAGGCGAATCGAGGCAGATTTGCTTTCAAAGCGAATCGAGGCAGATTTGCTTTCAAAGCGAATCGAGGTAGGTTTGCTTTTAAAGCGAATCGGGGTTCTGAAGTTGCCCTGAAAACAGAAACCCAAGAAGCAAAACTGGAAACAATCAAACTACCACTTACCATTGCGCCACTTGCGCCCCAGTCTTCTGGTTTGACAATGACTGATCAACCAACTCTTTATTGGTATATGTCTTATTGGTGGAAGGGGGATATCGAATTAACCTTAAACGAATTTGGTGCTAGTGAACCTGCCATTGAATATCTTATCAAGCGGAGCGATTGTGATGATAATATTAACGATGATTTAATTTGCCATTTACGATTGGTTGATCATGACGTGCATCTCAAGCCGGATAAAGAATATGAATGGTTTATTTTCATCGTCATGGATCCAGAACAACGGACTAGTGATTGGCTTGCGAGTGCTTTTATCCGTTATACTAAACCCTCAAAACAACTCACTGAAAGCTTGAAATTAAGTTCTTTGGAACAACAATATCAGGTTTATAAACAAGAAGCACTTTGGTATGATGCTATTGATTACCTTAGTGTGCAAATTGTAAAGTCGCCTAATAATCAGGCATTACGAAAAGAATTAGCGACTTGGATAAAACCGGCAGAAATGCCATTGGTAGCGGATTATTTAGAAACAGGATGTAAAGAAGATTGTTATTATGAGATTGATGTTGAATAATTTTGTTAGGAGGTTGAACACATAGTTTATAAGTAGGTACGCATAAGTCTTTTAACATTTTTAGTAGGTGGGCAGCATGTTTTTGCAGCCCACCACAGCGATGGTGGGCAAGAAACCCCCCTTGCACACCCTACAAAATGTTAATAAACTTATGTGTGCCTATATAATGTTCGTATTTTTGTATCCTATCAAAATTTAGTGGTATCTCTAAAGTAGGGTGGGTAGAACGAGAGTGAAACCCACCGTTACGTTGAAAAATAGTGGGTTGTAATGAAATTCCTACCCCACATTTCGATCCTACCACCAAATTTAAATCGGATACGTATTTCTGCCCTTTAAATAGGTTAATTTTTATGAATAATAAAATACCAATCATTTTTTGGTTTATCGTTAGTATAATTCTTCCCGGTGGCACTGTATTCGCAAAGGCACCTGACACTTTAGAGCTTACACACCAGGGAGATACTTATTTTCAACAGGGTCATTTTCAATCAGCAGCCAAATCTTGGGAAAAAAGTTTAGTTGGCATCGACTGTACCCAAAATGCTGCTCACTGTATTGATGTGATGACTCGATTGGCAGCTGCTTACCAGGCGTTAGAGATGCACCAGACTATGCTGGTAACGCTTGAACAAGCCTTATCTATCGCCGATGTCAGCAATGATATAGATCGTCGCGCCTTGGTTTATAGCCAATTAAGTGATGCGTGGTTATCCGTGGGTTTTTCTGAACTAACGCTATCATTAGATGCAACGGCTAATCAAGTTGTTCCTGCAACAGAAGACGCGGACCAACCAAAATATTTGAAACAAGCACTGTTATTAGCAGAAAAGAGCGTAACAGATGCGACTGAAGCCAAAAACTCCAGCATCTTGGCACGGGCTTTAAACACCCAAGGTAATGTATGGCAGGTTCAAGGGCAACAGGCAAAAACATCTGAGGCTTATAACGACAATTTGTATAAAGCCCTTGATGCCTATAAAAAAAGTCGGGAAGCAGCTGAAAATGCGGGTGATACGACATTGGCGATAAAAGCCTCCCTTAACAGATTAAACCTGGTTATCACGAACAACGTGACTTCGCTGAGTGAACAGCTAGTAACGCTGGATGATTTGTGGGAACAAATTGAAAATTTGCCGAATAGCTATGACAAGGCACGTTATTTATTATCGTTAGGTGTCTTTACCTTCAATGTTTTGCAAGACGATAAACTTCTTAAACAAGAGCAAGCAACAACTAAAGCAATGTTGCAAGAAGGCGGTTGTGTGATAACGGATTCGGGTACGATATTGCTTTCTCAAGTTGCAGAAGATTTATATGCCTGTACACCTGATGATCAGCATCAAACATTAGAAGTGGTTCTTCTTATGACAGAAGAAGAACAACAATCAACCCACGCTTTATTAGGAAAAAAAGGCTTCAGTCAATCAGATAGCCAAAAAGCACTTTCTCGCGCCTACTTCGCTTATCAAAATGCGGTGCAAGTTGCTAGGGATTTACAAGATACTAATACAATGTCTATCGCTTATGGACATTTAGGATCCTTATACGAAGAAGAACGTCGCTATGAAGAAGCATTGACACTAACCAGAAAGGCTATTTTTTTCGCAACCCAGGGTAGTCAGCCCTATTCAAGTCAACGCAACCTTGCTTCTTCACAGCTGCCGGTTTCCGTTACCAGTCATTTTTCCCATAGATTGTATCGTTGGTATTGGCAACAAGGGCGAATACTGAAAGTTCAAGGTAAGCTCGATCAAGCGATAGCAGCCTATCATTTAGCTTCAGTCAATCTTAAACCAATTCAATCATTGTTGGATGTGGGTTATCGTTTATCGCCCGATTTATTCCAAAAGGTGGTCAGACCGGTACATTATGGACTGGCTGATCTGTTGTTACAAAAAGCAGAGGCTACCCCTGATATTCAAGAACAGCAATCCTTTATGCGAGAGGCGATAGAGGCGGTAGAATTAGTCAAAGTGGCTGAATTACAAGACTATTTTAATGATGAATGTGTAACTGCTTTACATGCTAAAACGGTTTCCATTTTAGACTACCAAAAAATGTCGTCCAAATTACAACAGGTATTGCAACAGACTGTCATACTCTATCCAATTCCTTTGGCGGATAGATTAGTGGTTCTTATCAGTTTTAAGGGTAAACTCTATCAAAAAAGCTTACTTGTGACGGATGAAGAGCTTAACGAAACGGCTTTAGCATTGCGAATCAATTTACAAACGCGCCCTCATAACCGTTTTCTATTGCATGCAAAACGGCTTCACGATTGGTTAATCTCGCCTTTTGAAACTTTTATGACTGATCATCAAGTCGATACTTTAGTGATCGTACCTGATGGCAATTTACGCATGATTCCTTTTTCAACCTTACACGACGGTAAATATTTTTTGGTTGAAAAGTATGCGATGTCTATTACCCCGGGGCTAAAATTAGTGGCTCCCCAACGCATTAACTGGAATGATGGCAAACTATTTTTGGTGGGCTTATCGGAGGGGGTGCAAGAGCATTCACCGTTAGACAATGTGCCACAGGAATTACAGAATATACAGCTTATCGCTGACCCTATTCCCAGTAAACATATTTTAAACCAAGAATATTCGTTTGAAAATTTTCATGAACAAATTAAGCGAAATCAGTTTTCTGTTATTCATTTAGCCACTCATGGTGAGTTTAGTGCTGATCCAGAGCATACTTATTTACTGACTTATTTTGAAAAAATGCACATGGATGATCTACAAAATGCGATAGGTTTAGGTCGTTTCCGCGATAAACCTTTAGAATTGTTGACGTTGAGTGCCTGCAAAACGGCGGTAGGCGATGATAAAGCGGCATTGGGACTAGCTGGCGTTGCGGTGAAGGCGGGTGCGAGAAGTGCGATTGCCACTTTGTGGTATGTTGATGATGAGGCTACTTCAATCGCTATCAGTGAATTTTACCAGCAACTGCTTTTAAACCCTGGTATTTCTAAAGCAAAAGCGTTACAAGAAATGCAGAAGAAATTGATTCAAATCAAACGTTATTGGCACCCCTCCTATTGGGCACCGTTTTTATTGATAGGAAATTGGTTATAAGTAGGTATGCATAAGTTTTTTAACATTTTCAGTAGGGTTCCTTGCGTGTTTTGGCTGCCCACCAGTTCTAGCAACGGTGGGCAAAAAAACACTTGCCCACCCTACTAAGGAACATGCACAAAATAACTTCCACAATGTCGCATCAAACCTGACAGGTTTCCAAAACCTGTCAGGTTTAGTTGTCGAAGTTATTTTATGCACGTTCCTAAACTAAATGTTAATAAATTTTTGCGTACTTAACTTGATAAAAAATTCGATTTTTTCAAAAATCGGATTTCTCAAGCATCGAGTGTATATCTGTAAATAAACTAAGTTCTTCTAAAAAGTTTGGTTTCTAGCGTGAAGTAGAATAATTATATGAAAACGATACGTGAGCAAATTATTGAACGAATCATGGCTCAATTAGAAACCATTACCGTTAGCAATGGTTATAATAACAATATTGGTTCAGGTCATATTTATCGTCAAGAATCCATTATTGACAAGGGGCTTATACCGGCTGTTTCTGTGTGGGAGTTATCGGAAAACCGTGAACGTAATAGCTATGGCGGTACGGTACGAATATTGACAATCAAAATTGAAGCCATTGTACCCGTTAATGGGAATAAGCACCCGGTAAGTGTTAGCAATGAATTATTGGGCGATATTGAAAAGGCATTAATTATAGGGGATGTAACACTGGATGAACTAATTGATGATATTCAAGATATTGCGGCTGAGATTATTCATTTACCAGAAGGTAGGAAATTAACTCATACTCCAGAAACCATGGCTGAAATTATTCAGTTGCCTATTATAGATAGAAGGATGGCTGGGGCTTCGACTGATTTTGAAATTACTTATACGACGGAATGGGGCGATCCTTATACCCAATAAACTTTATCAATGTTCAGTTATCAGTGTTCAGTTAATACTCAATGTTCAAGTTTTTTTCTTCAAGGCAATAACTACAAGGATTGCATGTAAGCAAGGATAAGGCTTGTATCGATAATTTTGGTAAGACATCCATTAGATATCGTTGAGAAATATTGCCCTACCTTATCGAACAGTTATTCATGCCATCAAGGTTGCTTTATCACTATTCATAAACCATTGCTGGTTTTATCCTTGGTTACATGCAATCCTTGTAGTTGTTGTTAGTATTGAAAAACTTGAAGATCGAGTAATAACAATTAATACCCTTGTATAAATATAGAAATGAGCTATTTTTATTATTTTTGTGCTTAAAAACTTTAATTAAATTAATGAGTTGCTGATTTTCAGCACCACCTGCTGATTTTCAGCACATAAAAAATACTTAAAAATTAATAACTTATAATAAAAGTGCTGATTTTCAGCACCTATTATTTATATTGTGTGCCAATTAGTTTAGCTTCGCTGACTTCGTATCGTGAAAATCGAAAATACCAATCAGAAATGCTATTTTTAAAAATAGTATTTTTTACACACCATTTTCATAAATTTTAAGCACGTTTAGTATTTTAGTGAACAATTTGAAATTTCTGATAACTGATAACTGAAAACTAATAACTGAAAAATCATGTCTTTAAATAGTATAGAAGAAATTATTGCTGATATTCGGCAAGGTAAAATGGTCATCCTGATGGATGATGAAGATCGTGAAAATGAGGGCGATTTAATTATGGCGGCTACCCAGACGCGGGCTGAAGATATTAATTTTATGGCTCGTTTTGGACGGGGGTTGATTTGTCTGACTTTGACAAAAGAGCGTTGTAAACAATTACAGTTGCCATTAATGGTGAACGAAAATAATGCCACCATGGCAACTAATTTTACTGTATCTATTGAAGCCGCTAAGGGTGTGACAACTGGTATTTCGGCGGCGGATAGAGCGGTGACAATCCGTACCGCCGTGAAGTCGGATGCAAAACCGTCTGAGCTGGTGCAACCTGGGCATGTTTTTCCGTTGATGGCACAACCTGGAGGCGTATTAAGACGTGCTGGACATACTGAAGCGGGCTGTGATTTAGCGCGTTTGGCTGGATTAGAACCTGCGGCGGTGATTGTAGAAATTTTGAATGAAGATGGTACAATGGCACGTCGCCCTGATCTAGAACTATTTGCCGAGCAGCATAATTTAAAAATTGGCACAATTGCTGATTTGATCCGGTTTCGGGTTGAACATGAAAAAACGGTGGAGCGTCTAACGAGTTGCCGTTGGCCAACTGAATTTGGTGAATTTCAACTGATTGCCTATCAAGATAGGATTGATGATGTTTTACATTTTGCTTTGGTTAAAGGTGACATTCAATCTGATGAACCCATTTTAGTGCGTGTGCATATTCATAATATTTTGTGTGATTTGACGGCGAGTGTGCGTGAAGAATGCGGTTGGCCCTTACGTGATGCGTTAAAGCGAGTGGCTGATGAAAAATATGGTATTGTCGTGATACTTCACCAACTGGAGGAAAGCAAAATACTGATTAATCGAATTAACTATTGCTGTCGTCAAGATGAAGGAAGTGAGTTGCCAGCACAACCCCCAACATCAGATTTACGTACTCATGGTTTGGGAGCACAAATTTTGTCTGATTTAGGAGTACGTAAAATGCGGGTACTCAGTGCCCCGAAAAAAATGCACGCCTTGTCAGGCTTTGGATTAGAAATCGTTGACTATGTTGATGAGAGAAAAGAACAATGAGTAAAATAATTGAAGGAAAATTGACGGATTGTGATGCGCCGTATGCTGTTGTCGTTGGACGTTTTAACCGTTTTGTAACAGAAAACTTACTAAAAGGCGCGTTAGATACTTTAAAGCGGCATGGTGTTTCCGATGAGAATATCACAGTGGCATGGGTACCCGGGGCTTATGAAATACCCCTGGCGACTCAGCGTTTAGCTGCGAGCCAAAAATATGCGGCGATTATTGCTGTCGGGGCGGTGATTCGGGGTGGTACCCCGCATTTTGATTATGTCGCGGGGGAATGTACCAAAGGATTAGCTACAGTATCCTTAAAATATAATATTCCAATCGCTTTTGGTGTATTGACGGTAGATACCATTGAGCAAGCCATTGAACGGGCGGGAACTAAAGCGGGCAATAAAGGAGTGGATGCTGCTTTGTCAGCCATTGAAATGCTTAGTTTGCTTCGTCAAATCTAAGTTATTGAGTACAAAAATGCTAAAAAAACCAAGATTTTCTCCTCAAGCTCGCACTGCAGCGCGTCAGCGAGTTTTGCAAGCCTTATATCAATGGCAATTAACCGGGCTAAATATGGAATTAGTTTTTCAGCAATTTTTAGAAAATCAAAATATGGATAAAGTCGATCAGCCTTATTTTGAAATGCTATTGCTGAGTATTCCCCTTAAACTTAATCAATTGGATACCGCGTTTGCCCCGTTTTTGGATCGTAGCATTGCCCAACTTGATCCCATTGAACTGGCGATTTTACGGATTGGTTGTTATGAATTGAAATATTGCCAGGATATACCATTTAAAGTGGTTATTAATGAAGCGGTGGAACTGGCTAAGAAGTTTGGTTCTGAAAAAAGTCATAAATATATTAATAGTATTTTGGATAAATTGCGTAGTACAAGAGATTGATGAAATAAGCAGGTACGCAAAAGTGTTTTAACATGTTTTACCCAAAAAGAAATCCGATTTTTTCAAAAATCGGATTTCTACTGATTCGATTTTTTAACCTATACTGCACACGGGCACAATTTAAACTTTTATGTAGGGTGGGCAAAGTCTTTTTTTTTGCCCACCAACCTCATTAAAAAAGTTAAGTTTATTCCCGCGCCGAGTATAAAAAGAAATAGTGTTTGTTGTTTTTTTAACAGTGTTTTGCCCTGGTGAAATTATTTATCTGAAAAACGAGATAATATGAATATGATACGTTTTATTCTGCTCATTCTACTTGTTTGGATACTATGGCGGTTTAGCAAAAGGTGGTATAAAAATGTTTTGCAGAAACTGCAAAACGATGCTCCCCCTTTGTCAAAATTATCTCCAATGGTACGTTGTAACTATTGTGGCTTGTATTTTCCTAAAGAAGAAGCTTATGGTAATGATCAAGTTTACTATTGTTGTGAAAAGCATCAACAGTTATCAGTTGAGTAATCAATAATCAGTTAGTCATTATGCTTGAAGAGACAAATATAACACCAACGTCGGCTCAAGTGGATTTAGATACCGCAACGCCTAATTGGAAACCGCTGTATTTATTTAACTTGTATCGCCTCATGGTGGCGATTTTTTTTGTGGGTACTTTTTTAGTCTCTGATGCTTCCCCCATTTTTTTGGTTCAATTTTATGAGCGTTTGTTTCTAATCACGGGCTGGCTTTATGTTGGTTTTGCTATTTTATGTTTTTTTATTATAGAGCAAAATTGGCCATCCTTGCGTATTCAAATACTTGGGGAAGTGTTAGTTGATATTATTGTCATCACGATCTTAATGCATGCCAGTGGTGGTGTGAACAGTGGTTTAGGTATGTTATTGGTGGTAGCGATTGCTGGGGGCAGTTTACTCACAGAGGGTCGGACTGCCTTTTTTTTTGCTGCGGTTGCTAGTTTATGTGTACTTATCCAGGTTTCTTTAGCGGATCTTTATCACGGATTGTCAGCTGGAAACTATACTCATGCGGGGATGTTGGGTATTAGCTTTTTTGCCACGGCATTTTTGGCTTATACTTTAGCACGACAAGTTCGAATCAGTGAAGCACTCGCTAAACAACGCGGTATTCATTTGCAATATTTAGCCCAACTCAATGCCCAAATTGTACAGCATATTCAATCAGGTATTATAGTCGTTGATATTGTAAGACGAATTCGTTTGTTTAATGAAGTGGCACGACGTTTATTAGGATTAAATGAATCACCGGACGGGCGTACTTTGATTTCAGTGGTACCAGAATTAGCTGAACAGGTTTCTATTTGGCAAAAAACGGGTAAAGCAACCTCATCCTTATTTCGTCCGGCTATGGGTGAAGTTGATATTATTGCCACTTTTACCAAATTAGATCGAACCGGGGCAAATAGTATTCTCATTGTACTGGAGGATGCTACACTCACCACTCAGCGAGCCCAACAACTCAAATTAGCTTCATTAGGACGTTTAACAGCCAGTATTGCCCATGAGGTACGCAATCCGCTGAGTGCTATTAGTCATGCGGGACAATTATTAGCTGAATCTCCTCACATTTTTCAAGATGATGTCCGTTTAACGCAAATCATTGCTAAACATTCACAGCGAGTGAATAATATTATTGAAAGTGTTTTGCAGCTCAGTCGGCGCTCACCCCCTCATACTCAATGTTTCGATTTACAAGTGTGGTTACGATCTTATCTGGATGATTTTATTATCCAACAGAATTTGAACCAATCTGATATTGTTCTGCATACTCATCATTCGCATAAGACAGTTTGTTTTGATCCCGAACAACTCTATCAAGTAGTAGGCAATCTATGTGATAATGGGCTACGTTATTGTCAGGGGACCCCTTTACTAGAGTTAACCATTGGTATGAGTGAAGAATCAAGCCGCCTTTATCTTGATGTACAAGATCATGGTGAAGGCATGACGGAAGAAGTAAAAGCACAAATATTTGAACCCTTTTTTACGACAGAATCTAAAGGTACGGGATTAGGATTATATTTAGCGAGAGAAATTTGTGAAGCGAATCAAGCGTCTTTACAATTACTTTCCCATTCAGATACAGGTTGTTGTTTTCGTATTCACTTTTCTATTAATAAAGGATGAGTACTCAGAGCGTGCGCGTGGGATTGCCCCTACATAAGAATATTGTTGTAAGGCAATCTTTTATGGCTGTCCTTCGTAAAAAATGTTGTAGGCAATACTGTTCGGAATAGTTTTTGCATGAATTGTTAGTTTTAGTTAACATTTTTTTAGCATAAAAGAAATCCGATTTTTTTCACAAATCGGATTTCTGGCTGAGTTAAATTTATTACCAATAAAAAACTGATGCTAAACCCATGATATTTCTATGAATTTTAACCATACAAAAATTATTGGTTTTATTTAGGCAAAAAGTGTTCTGAGCACTATTGGTTGTAGGAGCAATCCCTTGTGGTTGCCCTTGTGGTTACAATAAAGGATGAACAGATAACAGATAACAGAAAAAATGTCTAAACCACTTTGCTTAACTGTAGATGATGAACCTGATATTCTTGAATTGTTAGTCATGACTTTAAAACCGATGGGGGTTGATTGTTATACTGCACAAACCCTTGCGGAGGCAAAAGAATATCTACTATCTAAATCGTTTGACTTATGTTTGACGGATATGCGCCTACCCGATGGCAATGGTATAGAACTGGTTAGCATGATAGGGCAAAATTATCCTAATACACCGGTTGCTATGATTACCGCACATGGAAATGTAGAATCAGCAGTTCAAGCCCTTAAAGCCGGTGCGTTCGATTTTATTGCTAAACCAGTCAATGTACCGGAATTACGCAATCTCGTTAATACAGTCTTACAATTACCCAAACAATACGAACCTATAACTTCCCATTTAAGCACGATTCCAAACTTACCGTGTATTAGACGGGATGAAGATTTGCTCTCATCCAACTTAATTGGGCAATCTAAAGCCATGAAAACGGTTCGTGACAACATCAGAAAGTTAGCGCGTAGCCAAGCTCCAATCTATATTAGGGGTGAATCTGGTACCGGTAAGGAGGTGGCAGCTCGCATGATTCATTTATTAGGGGCGCGTACTAACAAACCTTTTGTGCCAGTCAATTGTGGTGCTATACCAACGGAACTCATGGAAAGTGAGTTTTTTGGACATAAAAAGGGTAGCTTTTCCGGGGCTTATAGTGATAAACAAGGATTCTTTCAAGCAGCTACTAATGGAACGTTATTTCTTGATGAAATTGCAGATTTACCATTAGCTATGCAAGTCAAGTTATTACGAGCTATTCAGGAAAAAAAAATACGTTCTGTTGGTGCCTCCAAAGAAGAATCCGTTGACGTTCGTATCCTCAGTGCGACACATCGTGATTTAAATAAATTAGTTAAAAGAGATCAATTTAGACAAGATTTGTTTTATCGTCTTAATGTTATTGAACTTTATCTGCCTCCCTTACGCGAACGTATTAAAGATCTGCCCGACTTGCTTGCTAAAATTTTAAAAAGAATCAATAGCACAAGTAATCAACAACAAACGCACATCTCAGAAAGAGCAGTAAAAGCCTTAAAAAAATATACCTTTCCTGGTAATGTGCGGGAATTAGAAAATATCCTTGAACGTGCTATAACGCTGTGTGAAAACTATAATATTGAAGCTGATGATTTGCAATTGCCAAATAAGAACCCTCTTTTGCTTAATAAATCAAACAAAGCCTCTCTTGATCCGCTACTTAATGACGTAGAAAAAGAAACGATACTTGACGCTTTGGAAAAAACTAATGGTAATAAAACCAAGGCTGCTCAATTGTTGGGTATCAGTTTTGGCGCATTACGATATCGTTTAAGCAAATTTTTATGAACTCAATTTTCTAGTTTTTAATCTAATAAGAAGGCTTAAAAAATATTATTTTTGTCAAAAATAGTATTTCTATAGACGTTCAGATAAATAACTTTCCAAAACCTATCAGGTATTTAAGACCTGACAGGTTTGTCATGTGAAACTTCGCTCCGAAGTAAATTATTTTTCTGAACATCTATCGTGAATTTCTATATTCCATCATCGGTTCACAAAAAACTAAAATATTGAATATAAAAAAACTAAAATGGCATATAATATGCCTTATATTTTCTGAATCTTTTTTGACAATAAGTATTTTTGGCTAATTTTCTTAACTCACTGAAACCTGCAAGGAATCAAGAAAATGATGAAAAGACAAGGTGGATTTAGTATTGTTGAATTGATGATTGTCGTTGGTATTATTGGTGTTATAGCCAGTATTGCAATCCCTATCTATACCAAATACGTGACTCGAGCCAAGATTGCAGAAACACTGACTCTACTGGGAGGTCTTAAAACGCCTATGGTGGAATACTATGATAACTGGAATGTTTGGACATCTGTTGCCGCCGTAGGTGGCAAAACTAGAGGTCGCTATACCAGCATTATTACTTCAGGCGAAGTTGAAAATGAGGATAAGTTTTATGTCGAAGCCATTATGAAGGGACCTGGAGACCTTGCTCAGAAACGCTTAAGGATGACTTATGAGCCATCTAGCCTTGATTGGGAATGTACTGTTAATGGTGTTACTGATCCTATAGATAATAAATTTTTACCTAGTTATTGTAGGAGCAATTGAAGTTTCTCGTAGCCCTAGAATATCAGAAATACGATTTTTCAAAAAAATCGTATTTCCAATTCGTGAATGGGTTCGATTAAATTTTTATGATGCAACTTCCAAACGCACAATAGCTAAATCATATAATTGCAGCAATTTTTCATCTTCATATAAAGCTGCCTCCGGTATTTTTTTGGACATTTCGATAATCATCTCATAATCTTGTTGCCCCCAAGCGTGTTTAAAACCGGCACGCATTGCTTCTAAACGAAACGTTTTTAAACGTTTATTGGTATTTTGGCGATATTGTTTAAATTCGCGCAACAAATGGGCTTCACGAATTTTTTCTAAATCCTGCGCTTTGTGTGGATCGGGAACATACCAACGTTTTGTTGCGTATTGTTGTAAAACGGGATCATCTTTTTCCAGATTGCGACATTTTTTAAATTGATGAGATAAGTAAGCGTGAATTTGACTCGGCACTGCACCTTTGCCCTCATATTTTAAGAAGTTAAATTCTAAAAGCGCGTCTAATTCTACTATGAGTTCATACTTTTTCCATCCCCCAGCCATGAGTTTAGTCAATTCGGGGTGAATATCCTGGCGAGTTGAAGGGCGTTTTTTTAGGAAATGCTGTAACCAATCAATAGCACTCCGTTCATCAGAGACAAATAGTTCCATTTGGGGTGGCTGTTTAGCAACTTTGCGTTTTTGTTCATAGCCTTCAATTTGATCCAAACGAAACATCATGCCATCACGTTCTTTAAAATGCTCCCGTAAACCGGCTTGAAATTGCTGACTAGACAAGGGCACCGGGTAACCGTGTCCAATAAAATAGGCGACAGTACGATCATATAAAATGCGCGGATCGCGTTCTGCAATTAATTCTAGTTCGCCGCCCTTCGTTTT
>Ga0233404_10000172_pt1 | contig 16926 bp, 11 predicted proteins | sample Na_oxic_2_MG_FD_179861 | JGI IMG/M metagenome (GOLD analysis project Ga0233404, IMG submission 179861) | Seawater microbial communities from Saanich Inlet, British Columbia, Canada - Na_oxic_2_MG | ecosystem: Environmental > Aquatic > Marine > Inlet | place: Canada: British Columbia | collected...
CTATTTTGAAACGGTTATTTTTTAGTTTCATTTCCAGCGAAAAACTGTCTTTTCTTCATTTACCGTTAGGCTTCAATAACCAACCGCAAACGAATTTTGATGATTTCCGACTTTGGTTTAATGAACAGGTTAGAAATTTACCGGCATTAGAGGCATTTATTAACGACACCCAAAAAGAATGGTTAGATTTTTTACGAAGGCGTGGGTTTATCCCGGAACAATTTCAGTTGCTCACCAAAATGAATGAAAAAGAGGGGAGTGCGGATGACATTTTAGCCATTACCAAAATCGAACAATTTCTTGAGCTTGTTCTGACACCGCTTATTGATCCGAATACGGCAAGAAATCTGCCCAGCGTTATTGAGCAACATAAAGAAAAACTGAAGAAAGTACCAATACTCACACAAGAAAAGGCACTCGTTGAGACACTACGCAATCGCTTTATTGCCCTTCAGGAACCCGCTAATGAATACCTTTCTTTGCTGGAACGGAAAAAGGAAAATGCTATTGCACGTCAACAAATAGCGGCAAGGGTTATAAAGACTGATATTTCAACACGACATGCTCAGAATAAGTTTAGGACTGATTTTAATAACCTAAAAGATGAGCAAACTCGTAACCGGCAACAGATAACGAAAATATCAGCGGGGATTCAATGGCTGGAATCCGAAAAGCTGCGCCTTATCTATGCTAAGGAAATGGCAACACATCAATCTGCCGTTAAGGTTCTCAACGCGCAAAAACGTCAATATGAGTTACATCTTGCGGCTCAGCATCTTGAAAAACTACGCCAAATAGAGGAGAGATGTACTACTTTACAGAATGAAATTGAACAAGCCAACGCGCCGGTTGCGGAAATCGCAGCTCACCTTCATACCGTTGGTTTGGTTTATCATGGGATTGTGGATAACAAAGCTAAAATCATTGAGGCGGATTTAAGCCAGAAATCTGAAAAACACCAAAAAATCCAGAACACGATAGCAGCCACCCAACAAAAACTGGGTAAAACGAAGGGGCGCATTGACACACTAGAAACAGAATCCAATAAGTTATTAAAATGGTTAGATAAAGCTGATAGCCAATTAAATCAGCTACGAAAATCGGGGTATATTCAAGCTGATGAATCCCCCAGTGTAGCAATAGCGCGTATTGATGAACAGATTGCCACAACAGAAGAAACGATTAGCGAACTGAAAACCTCCGAAGAAGAAATTAAGGAGAGCATCTATAAGTTTGGGTTAGACAAGCAATCTGTTACTGACAAGATGGCTGCGCTTAATAATGAGGCTGAAAAAGCCTCAGAAAAATTGTTGGCGTACCAAAATGAGTTACATAGTTTGTCTCACAATCAAACGTTGTGCGATTTGGTAGAAACTGACGCAATAAATCCCTATTCTCCTGATTTGGAAAATAGTCTCAAAAATGCTCAAGAAAAATTGAACCAAGAGTTAAGGCAGATTCAAAATCAGCTTGAATTGGATCAGGAAGATGTTGATGCGTTATCCAAATCAAGTGTTTTACCTCCGGGGCGCGATGTTCGTACTGTCTTACAACATCTCAAGGATCATGGTATCGGAGCCTATAGTTACGGTGAATACTTAACCGAACAAGGCGATGTAACGCTAGATACGATAAGAAAACAGATGAATAATGATCCGGCGCGGTATGGTGGGATTGCGGTTCTTAGTCCGGAACATTTTGAGCGTGTTAGGCAAGAATTCAAAACGCTTAAAAATCTGCGTGGGCCAGTGCAAATAACGCTCGTCAGTTGCTCAGACACAGTCAATCAGCATGATGGCATGGCGACAGTAATGCCTATGAGCAATGCAACCTTTGATAAAGAAGCGGCTGCTATTGAAAAAGTGCGCTTAGAACGTAATATCGAAAACAACAATACTCGTTTGGCTGAGATTAAAGAAGAGGACACCGCTTATGGTGAAATCCTAAGTACACTCAGACAATTTTTGCAAGCGCATCCTGAAGGTGCAGAAGCACGTTATCAGCAAGCCATTACCGATATCCAACAGCAGATAGCGAGCGATAGTGAACACTTGGAAAAGCTTGAACGTGATATTGGGATACTCAAAGAACGCCAAGAAAGCGTTTCAGCCTCTTTAATGGAAACAGAGGCAAAAGGAAAGAAACTGAATGACTGTCGAAAAGCGGTTGAGAAATATATTAACCGTTATGAGGAACAACGCCAAGAAAAACAACTTGAATTGCAACAAGCCAAACAAGAACGATCCGAAAGACTGAAAGAGGTTGAGAAGTTGGGAAACGCCATTACCCAATATAAGGCGGAGGAGCTACTTGTTGTTGAGGCGATCAAGAAACAAGAGGACGATCTTAGAACTTGCAGAGACGCTCTGAACAAGATTGAACACCGCTCGCCTAAAGATCGTTCTCTGCTAACACAGTATGAGCATAACACCGAATTGCAATTACGTGAGATTTATTTTGCGAAAAAAGTCTCTTATGACGAAGGAGTAAAAGCTTCAGATAAGTTGAGAGGACAACTGGAAGAATTGACTAAGCAGCGAACCGTGGCTCAAAAAGAGTATCATGCCAAACGTGGTTCGTATGGTGAACAAGAGGTTAATGATATTTTAGCCCATTGTGAACAATCTATAGGCGATAGCTTACTCGAAACGTTGAATGAAGAAGTTCTCAAAGCACGGGATATTGAAACCTTAGCCAAAGCTGATAAAAAGAAAGCCAAGCGTAAATTTGATGAGTTCAAAACAAAAGGTGTACCTCAAAAACCGGAGGAACTTACTTCTTATAAATCATTAGACAGTTGTAGTGATGCACGTCACCAATGGGATAAGCAACTTCAAGAGGCGCAACATACTGAAGAAACGACAAAGGCATCAATTATCACTACGAAATATAAACTGAATCAAATCAGCGAAAGTCTTGCCTTGTTGAAGACAGCCGTCAAAGCCGCCAAAGAAGAATTTCCGGATGAATCGCTTTGGAAAACTTACAACCCCTTTGGCTCTGCTGAAGATGCCGAAAAAGAATGGAGTGATATTGGCAAACTGACGAAAACACTAATTGAGCAACTTAGTGACGCTAAAGGCAAAGTGACTAGTTTGCAAAATACAATCACCAAGATACTCAACGATGACACTTCTAGAGATGTTACGCCGGTATTACGTTCCCGCCTTTTGGATATGCAAGAAAGTTACTACCACAACGTGGCTGAGAATATCAATGCTTTGACGAATATAATTGAAGTACTCAATCACTCACTAGAAAGAGCTGAGAAAGGACGTACTGAACTCGTGGGATTTTTTAGAGGCTTAGTAGAGTCAGCCATTCGCCAACTGAAAGGTTTGAACACCGCCTCCAAATGTCCTCCAAATTCAGGTATTTGGAAGGCATGGAGTGGCCATCCTTTTATTGATGTTAAGATTAACCCCAAAGTGCTAAAGGTAGATTATCTCCAGCAGACGTTAGAAGAATACCTGCATCATCTGGTTAACAACAAAAAAGGAATCACCGAAAATCCAGTATTGCTGATCCAGCATGGTGTTCATAAGCTGCTCCATAATAATATTTCTATTCAGATATTTAAGCCATCCGATACTCCCACCTTAGAACGGACATCGGTTGTCGATGTTGGTAGATTTTCGGGAGGTGAGAAGCTCACTACTGCTATAATGATTTACTGTGGTATTGTGCGACTTATAGGTTTTCAACACAGTAAAAATCAAAACCCCTCCAACTTCCTTTTGCTTGATAATCCGTTGGGAAAATGTAACTACATTCCCTTTGTGCAGATGCAACGAGAAATGGCAAAGCTAACGAATACCCAATTAATTTACGCAACTGGTATTCAGGAAAAAGAGTCTCTGGGAGAATTTCCCCGCATTGTGACATTACAAAACCAGCATAGAGATCAGAAAACCGGTGATCGTTATGTGAAAGAACTACCACTGCCTGACATTAAAACAGTGGATGCTCAGTTTCAAGAAAATATTGACAAGAGTTAGAAACGTTACGGACAGTTCCATAGGTTTCACCTATGGCTATTTACGTTTCACCCCGTTGGGGTTATGAATATGCGTTGATGTGCCAACCCCGAAGGGGTTAAATGTGAATAGCCACCGATGAAATCGGTGGAATATAATCGGTGGAATATAACAAAGAAAAACGTTTCCAGAAAATATTGATTGACAAATGAAAGTAACTAATGCCGCCATTGCTCGCTTTGAGCAAGCCTTACCGTTGGATAAACATCGTATTCCTATAGAGTTATTATGGGAGGCGATGGCAAAGGCACTGCCTTCACCTATTGCTGGTGATTTACGACAAACCCTACATACTTTAATTGCTGGTATTGAATTACGTGGGTTTAGCTTACCAAAAAGTAAGAAGTTATTTGATCATACCGCACAACCGCCACTACCAAAATGGGTTCAACGATCTGAAAAGACAAATGACGATAAAAAGTTTTGGTTGGATCCAAAGACATATTTATGGGCGAGAGAATTAACTTTTTTGGCTGAAGGCAGACGCTTACCCGATTACCAGCAATGGCAGATGCTAGATAACTGGTTAAAGTCTGGGGGACGTAACGCACCCATTGTACCAGTACGGGAAAGATCGTTTGAAATATTTAATGACGAAAAATTATTAGATGATTTTTCAAAAACTCAACCTTTCAAGCAGGGGCGTATTGAGCTATCAGTATTACGTTGTGTCATAACACCAGAGCCACTGGCTTGGGAAAAAGGCCCATCAAGCTCAGAGTCAAAACCCGGCTTAGTCGTAGAAAACAGCGCGACTTGGCGTACTTTATCTGTGTGGAACCGCGACAACGGAGTCTATTCATCCGTTGTGTATGGCGGTGGCAACAAATTCTCACAAACTTGGCAGGGTTTAGACTTAGTGCGAGAAATCGCACCATTTGATTTGCTCCATTACTTCGGGGATGTCGATTATGAAGGACTAATGATACCATTTAGGGCAGCTCGCAATATACATGAGTCACTGGATGTCTCCCTCATTCTTGATACTGAACTCTACGAGAATCTCCGAGGTGCAGTTCCCAAAGAACGCTGGTGTAAAAGTAAGCAACGGACGCTAAATGATGATCTTTTGAATTGGCTCCCCAACAAGCTAAAAGATTGGCTTGTCGAAGTGATTTCTAATGATTTTCGTATTCCACAAGAAGGACTGCAACGTAAACATATAGATAACTAAATTATCGGAGTTTTTAACAAAACCTTCAAAAATTTCACCGGCGAGAACCAGTGAACCTTTACGCCACTTTATATAAAATAAATGGTTGACGCGGAATTTACCAGAACGGTTAGGTAAATTCCGTGAAATCTGCTTAAGCACCGACTTATATCGCGGAAAATTTGACCCAATCTTCATGTGAAAATTACAGCTAGAAATCCGATTTTTGCAAAAAATCGGATTTCTTTACTTATAGTAATCCCAATTAGTTACTCTTCTTCAACTTGATCCCATAAAATTTCAATTTTAGTCAACAATGGGGCGTTAACCAAAGAAGTCTCAAGAATATCTGACAAAGCCTTTATGAAATGTCTTGATTTATGACCACCAAAACTGTGAGATAATTCATGGAGGTATGTACTCAGAGCCTTGCCATAATTGCCCTTTTTAAAAAGATGACTCTTAATAGCCACATAAGGTAAATGGTAACTCATTTTATATCCAGAATCAGTTTTCACCGGTTTCTTGAGTTTAATGCAGTTAGCCATACCTTGCCAGACACTCTTTGTGTTCTTAATTATATAACAAGGTGGGATTTTCTTATTATAGATAAATTGGCTATAAATAATCTCAACAGTCTGTTCGAGAATCTTAATATATCTTCTTTCCAATTCTGTTGGGGCTCTTGTTAGGGTAAAACCTCCATTTTCCTCACATAAATCCTCTAATTCCGGATAATCCAGTTTCAAGAATCCATCTTGGACTAAATGATACTTTACCAATTGGTTTTGTAACCAACTCTTGGCTTGGCTGCGTTTATTATTTCCGGGAATATCCTTCTTATCAATTTTTCTGGCAACCAATAGATTTGGATATTGCTTTTTCCACTTTTCCTTATGTTCAGGAGAACTGCCAACAATGCTGGTTAAATTTTTTACCATTTGGTACCAAGACTCAAAATCGTATCTTTTTTTTGGGTAATCGTACCATCTGTCTTTTAATGCAACCAGTACCTTATATGCAGCTGCCGGGGGAAGCTCTGTACTTATTGAATTAACGAAATCAATGACATGCATCCTAAAGAAGTTATTACGCTCGCGGTCTATGCTGCGGTAATTGTGGATACAAAATACCAAGTCATAAGGATGTGAGCCGAGGGCCTGAAAACCCGCAAAGATGATTCCATTACCATAATACTGACTAGTCTGGGGATAATTATGAGGTTTTGGGGTATCTGAACGGTAATATAAGGCTATTGGGCCAGCACTCCAAATTTTTTTCCCTAACAAAGGGTTGCCTTTATAGAAAAAACTTAGCATGGCACACTCGAACATTTCCATTTCCTTATCGTCAATCGGATAAATAGTGAGTACTGAATCACGTTCCTCGCTATTCTTACGCCAAATTCGATAAGCAAGAGACTTTAGATATAGTATAATAATCTTACCGGTGGCTATTGCAGTAGCCTACATATTTTTAGATTAGTAGTAGCGAGTCAAATTATACTCTAATCCCAAAAAAAATCAATTGGGAGGTGCCCCCTGGGTGTGATTAAAAGTGCATGGAATGCGAATTTTTGGTTTCCAAAATAAATTTTGGATTCCTTTACCCGGCTAAAGGAGTCCAAAATTTATTTTGGATGACTCCCACCCATGCACTTTTAATCACTACGCTTGCTTTGAACTCCATAATATTTTATAATCTGCGCTTCAGTATTTACCCTTTCACGAAGTTGAGCTTTTAAGTGGTACGAATAATCCAGTTAAAGTTTCAATTTCCTTTTTATAAACTTCTTTAAGGATAAAAGTTAATGCCTATTATTTCTACGGTTACTCCCACAGAAGCCACTGGCAAAGTCGCTGATGTCTATAGCCAGATTGAGCAAACCTTTGGACGCATACCCAATGCCATGCAAATATTCAGTAGTAGTCCCGAATTACTGGAAAGAAAGTGGGGAGAATTGGGTTATTACATGCAGCATCCTAAACTCAGTATGCCACTGTTGGCAACCATGCGGATGCTCATCTCTCAACATAATCAGTGTGATTACTGCATTGGTTTCAATGCGGGTTTGTTAATCAATATGTTCGGGCAGACACCGGAACAAGTGATGGCAACTCAACAAGATCCCAATCAAGCACCCCTCGAAGAGAAAGAAAAAGCAATATTACTGTTTGTGCTAAAATCCGTCAAAAACCCAATTGAAATCACCGAGCAAGAAGTCCAAGCATTGTTAGCGTTGGGATGGGAGCATACTGATATACTTGATGCCACAACGCACGGCGCACACCATGTAGCGATTGATATTTTGTTTAATACCTTCAAAGTTGAAAAGGATTTCTAAGATATCTCAAGAAACCAAGTTTTTCCACAAAAATACTTGGCTTCTCACCATGAATTTCAAAACGCTCTGCATCCAGTAACGCAGAGTGTTGTTTCAGTCCTTCCCAACGAAGATCACGTTCTAAAGACCTCAGAGGTTTGGCAAACCTCTGAGGTCTGGGCCAAAAATTAGATATTGTTGTAACAACAACTGCATTTTGCGGCTCACATTTTGATCAGCCACCACAATTGCCTTTGATTGCGCTTCTTTCCCATCTACCGTCACGGCGTACTGTTTTTTTCCAAAGATGTCATACTCAAATAAAGTCGAGTACATTTGGTTATCAATCAATTCCGAACAATTCCACTCAACATTATCATCTATTCGCAGTGTCAGAACCGAAGTATCATCGTTCGGCATTCTCGTTATTTCCTGTTTGACAATTCCGACTTTAAGATAATTAGCCATATACTCTCCTCATGTAATAATGGTATTTTCTATCCAGTCAATTTCCCAGCCTTCTTTTCTGAGTTGCCGCATATATTTTTTTTTACTCGTTCCCAACCTCTGGTTGGGAATGCCGGTTGCGATGCTCTGCATCGCGGGAGGCAGAGCGTCCTTTCATGGATTCCTTCACCTCGTTTGGGAACCAGAATTAGGTGTGTGGGACACACCCTACGCTTGCTGGCTCTATTCAATAGAATACAACAAGCTACCCCGATCTATTTCAGTTACTCCATTAATTTCGCCCAAAGCAATACTAATATTTTTCTTGCCTATAAGAGAGTCACTTATCAAAACTTCTCTCACATTAGCATCTATTACTTCTTTACCACTTGGTAACACGATTCTTACTTTGGTGCCAATCTCAGCTTTCACTTCATCTTTACTTAAAGCATCAACTTGATAATTAATGCCACTGACGATTAACCCAGTTTCCTCAATCAAGAAAGAATCTTCTATTTTCATAACTTCTTTCATCAGATGCTCTCCTCATTTACAATATTCATCGAAGTGAGTGAGATAATCATAAGCCAAAGCGAACACATCGGTTCGCCCCTACAGCTTAATACGCGGTTTTTTGTAGGGGCAGACCTGCGTGTCTGCCCGATACGATATGGCATTGTACAGCTTCTACCCACCCCACTACTGTCGCCGCTAGTAAGATTGCGGTTGTCAGTTTGGCTCGTTTTCTCTCGGTTGGGTTTGTAACAAAATGACTTGAGTTGATAAATTAAGTTTTTTGGCTTTGTTGGAGATTTTTTTGTCAAAAGTTGCAAAAGCAGTTAACTCTGAGCTTGAAGAGAGATGCAAAGCATCAGCGAAATCCATTCCCGCTTCATACCAGTCAAGCGCAAAGGCTACATGATCAGCATCTTGCATGACCACATTTGGCAATCCTAAAATATGCTTAACTCTTTTCAACACTAATTCCCGTGATAAGGCGTAACCACTACTTGAGCCCAACACCCAAATCAATTCTAGCAATACGGTTTTTAAGACAAAGCAAGAATGTTTGGCTAAAAAATCGGTGGCGATAATCGTTTGTTGTGGTTCATCTTTAACCGCATAACGCACTAATATATTCACATCAACACCAATCATTTCCGTTTCCCCGCTTCAATGTCGATAGCCTTTTCCATATCCTCCAAAGTCAATGGCGCACCTTGATAAATAGAAGGCGTATTTGGCGGCTCTAGTTGAGAAACGGGAAATGGCGATACTGGTTTAAGTACAATTTCATTACCGGTATCCCAAATAAAAAAATTGGTTCCCTCAACCCATTGGTGAATAGCTCGAATAGTTTCCGGTAACACCAATTGTCCTTGATTTCCAAGCATAACGGTTTCCATAATATACCTCAAATATTGAATTGTCTAAATCAGAATTTCCAGCAAAAAGCACACTTTACTCGTTCCCAACCTCTGGTTCAATGCCATTAAGTTAAGCCGGGCGAACACATAGGTTCGCCCCTACGGCCCTTTAAATATGTGGTTTTTTGTAGGGGCAGACCTGCGTGTCTGCCCTTAACTTAATGGCAGTGAACCTCTGGTTGGGAATGCCGGTTATTATATCAATTGTTCGACGCGGAGCGTCGAGGAAAAATTTTTGAACAAGATTTAACGGATTAAAGGATATTCAGGATTAAAACATTGTACGGGGCGCATTCCCAATTTTCACGGTTGAGTACAACGAATGACGTGGATAAACGAATAAAGCTCAACAACTTTTGATGATTTTGGAAAATTATCAATTGAACATACCAGAATGGCAAAGATTTTAATTCAAAGAGCCTTATTCGTTTATCCACGTCATTCGTTGTACTTACATTTTTTTCACCTTTGTTCCATCAACCCCTTCAGGATATTTTAAGGAACAATAATTCATTGAATGCAAGTAATAGCAACGCTGGCGCGTTGGAACCAGAAAAGGCTAACTTATGTTTGCTTTTCATGGTTTTTTGCTTCGTTTTTACCTATCTTATGCTCGCTCTTTAAATTTGAAATTAGTAACTGGTATTCTGTTGGGATTATCCCATAATAAAGAAAGATTATAACCGGCTTTATGTTCCTCTCCAGCCGCCCATTTTTCCTCCCGTTTTTTTCTGACACGCTCTGGCAGACTTTCCAGTGGCCCTGCTGCTAGTAAAGCATTGAATTCTTTTTGAATATCATCAGATTCATCTATTTTTCTTGCCCAAAGTGCTATAGGCATACCTAATTTAATAGCATGTAACAGCACGGCTTGTTTTGGATCAACAATCGTTTCGTGTGGAAACGTCATCACAAGACATATAGCATCAGTTCCATTCAACTTAGAATACACAGCTCGAAACCGATCTTCATCCATCCATCCAACATCAGTATCTGATATTACTTTATGCAATTTATCATTATCCCAATGTGCTTTCCAAGAAGGCCAAAATCTTTCATTCTTAAAACGATCTAATGAACGTACTACAACAGGATAAAGGATACCAAGAGGAACATTCATGGAAGGAACATTCCAATGTTCAACCGGATAACACAGCAAATGGAATGGCAGAAAAAATTCTATTGTCAATTGATCATTTGCTGCAATTAGATCGTTATTGATAGAAGCAAGTAATTTATCTAGCAATTTTGGCATATCATCCAAAGTAAATGTTTTATCATCCTCTATGCTAACATTTTTGATGTCATTTGGAGATTTGACATACCAAGCGTCAACGATGAATTTATCTTGTTGGGGATTTAATTCAATTAATTCAATAAGTAAATGTACAGGTGTAATTGGTTGTTGCGGAGATTTATCGTAGTTAAGTAATCCGTTTATTTGTGTATCAGTAAGTACAAAATGTTTGCCAACTTTCGTGATCCATGCCTTGAGATTATTTTTATTTTTTGAAATATTGGCATAAGGTATCAGTTGAACTACAAAATCCAACATGGGAACATGCCCAGTACTTATTAACAGTCCCATATCAGCTAACCAATCTAAAATACAATCTATCCTACTTTTATCATGATCATATGGCGGTGCAGACATATTTTGAGGCACAGATTTATCATAAATGGCTTTTAATTTATTGTCATCTGGCAGTGAAAATGATTTAAGTAACGATCTGAGTTCTTTTAGTTGAGTATTGGTAATTGGTTTGGATGTTAATATATCTTTCAGAGTCTCCTCAAAAGCTTGAACCGGCGTTTCGTCCTCTTCAAAATAGCGCAGTAAGTCAATCAATGTTTCAATACCGCCCTTATCTTTTATACAAGCATTAACAATATTGTGTACATGCAGTATAGAGCTTTTATTAAATCCAATCGGAGTAGAAAGGCTGGGTTGCAACTCTTTCAATAAACGCCCACGGTTCTCCTCATTCTTAATCGTTGGACATTCCAACAAAAGTGTTACCAATTGTTTTTTATCATCTTTGTCGATTTGTAAAAATGTTTTTGGTTTTACTGGTGTTTTTTTGCCATCATCAGTTGGATAAATTAATGTATCACGTTGTACACATAAATCGTCAAAGCTCATTCCAATGTTAAGCTTACGAGTAATCGCATTTAATTTAAAAATCACCCTACGAATATCGGAATCCAATTTTTCATCCGGGTCATATAGATTTTTGTCCTCTAAAATACGGCGCAATTGAAATTTATGTAAATCAAATTCATCGCGTAATTGTAAATCTTGAATTTTTTCTACATATTCTGCTATATATTTACCAAGCTTTGTTAAACCGTTTTCATAGTTTACTGGTAGACGAATATTTTTTAATCGTTCATCCCAAGATTGAACAACCCACTCATTAATAAGTTTCAATTCAGACCATTTTTCAAATAAGGGTACAAATTGTGTTGCCACCCCACTGTTCATCATTATTTCAGCTTTATAACCTCCTGTTGCAATTCCAATGACGCGGTTAGTGGCGTAATGATAGACGGGTGCTCCGGCTTGTCCTGAACTTCTGAGAGCCCCAGCAATTTCAATCCTATTACCAGCACGGAACTTAGAAATATTACCCAAATAAATACCTATTTGTTGATTATCATTTCTATGTCCTGCGGGATAACCCAGAGAAACTATATCATCAGTAATATGCCGTTCTGAAATCATACCCAGTGGTAAACAATGCTCAGTATAATATTTGCGGTGTAATACTTTTAAGACGGCAATATCAAGCTCAAAGTGTTTCAATGATTTACCTTCATCAAGCTTCACATTAAATCTTTCACCAAAGTATGTTTCAATGAAAATCTCAGGAGCGTAATCTCCGATACAATGATAGGCTGTTAATATATGACCATCTGGAGTAATAAAAAAACCGGTACCACTAAATTCATTCGCAACCCAGATTTGAACAGTGGCATTGGCTATTTCGTTATGAATGCCGTTATGAATGCGTTTTTTCAATGCTTTATCCATCGCACCTTTCGGTTTTTGTACTACTTGCTTTACTTCCTTTTCAGATCGATTTTGTTCATCAATTAGCTCAATAGAATCATTTGTATCTGCTGATGTCAACAAACTTGCTGCTTTAGCATAACGCCCTCCCAACCGCCGCAACACCTCAACCGACACCCTAGCAAAAAACTCATTTCCAGAACCACCATCGGCCAACAACTCTGGATTCTCCAATTTAGCTTGAAAATCATTAGGTTGACCATAATGAATCGCAACATATTCAGAAACAATCTGCTGCACCCGAATCGCATCCGGCACCAACCCCATATCAAGCAACTTCCCCCGAATATCAAACCCATCCACCAAAAAATCGTAAGTAATTGCATCAGAAGCCGAAAAATCCGTATCAACGCGCCGCAACAATCCACTCAAAAAAAACTCAGCCAAGTGTATCTGCTGTGACTCCGGCAACATGGTTTTCTGTACCAAACGCATAATCGGCAAAGTCAACGGAGTAGCCGCTAACAAACAAGCCAATTGCAAAGCGGTAGGAGATGCATTCGCTTTAAAAGCTATAAAACGTTGTTTTGCTGAAAGTTTCGCTTTAGAAGCACCAGTTTTTGTAACCGATTCCTTAAAAACCAAAGCTGGCATCTTCTTATTAGCAGTTGGACTCGCGATGAATTGGACCCAAACCGCCATAAAATCAGGTTCTAAAGTCAAAATAGGAGTAGCCATCCCGCCGCTCGGTATTTTATTTCTTGCCCAAGGCAAACTAACCTCATTTAGGCGTTTATTCGCTGCTCCCGAATAAGGTGCGGTAACATGAAGTAAATGAGCCGCCCGTACTTGAGTTTGAAACCATAATTGCTGTGGCAACATTTGCACCAAAGCCACCGCATGTTCATGTCCCCATACTGTCAACCAATGGTTCATCTTGCCGTTATGCCATACAGACGAAATACAATCCGTCACCACCAAAATCACCCGCGAAGCTGCTGGATTAATTAATTCCCGATAACTATGCTTAACTGAACTAGTCCCCGTAGTTAAAACCATCTCATCCGCAGTATCAAGATGCCAAAGCCGAACATCACGAAATGCTCCCTGCCGTTCCAATAACTGGCATAACTCTTGAACCGTTTGTTGCCACAAGCACATAGAAGGCGAATCTTCAACCACCACTGCTACATCGAGCCAAGGTATAGAAACCGGCTGTAGCACTGGCATCCAAATATCCGTTTGAGCAATCTGATGAGCGGTGGCTGCTTCATCCAACCTAACCTGATGCAACGAAGCAACCCGACGCATAAGCGGACGTAATGCCCGTACCAGTTTTAATGCTCCCGGCAAAGCCGAACCACTCGGACTACGAAACGGAATACCTTGGTTATCTTTAGCAGCCGGATAAAGTTTTAACTCCTTTTTAGCGCGGCGTTGGCCCTCAATAAATTGCTGAACCGGCGGTTTTTGTATAGATTCGGATGGTGCAACTGTTGGCGATTCTGAACTTGAAGGCGCGGCAAGCTCCCGTTTCGGCGGCAAATTAGCAGCAGACGCTATAGGAAGCTTTTGAGCAGCATACCATAAAATATCCGCTACCTCTTCCGGCGTTGGTTCAAGCTCCAGTTTGTGGAGGAAAGCGATAAATTTTTCAATCATAAACTAAGTACTGAAGCATAAGATATTATGAATAATAATGTAGGGTGGGCAACGTCTTTTTGTTGCCCACCTTAAGCTTAAACAGGTGGGCAAAAAAAACCTTGCCCACCCTACAAAATCCTAATTTGTGGAGGAAAGCGATAAATTTTTCAATCATAAACTAGTGTCGGAAAGAGTTTGAAACAGAATATCTCGTAATTGTTCCCGTTTCATTGGGTCAATATCTTGCATAACCAAATACACTGCATTGAGTAATTGATCGGTAGCTATTTCTTTATTTTTTGTATCACGCTGCACTAAAAATTCTTTAAGTAAATCATCTACTTGTTTTTTATAGCTAGAACCGGGGCCTAAGCGTTCGGTGACAATACCAAGTAATTTTTTATCATTAGGCGGTTCTAAACGTAAGCGCAAACAGCGGCGTAGAAAAGCCGGCGGAAAATCTCGTTCCGCATTGCTGGTCATCATTACTAATGGAAAAGCTGCACAACGAACTCGCCCGCGTTCAATGTTCACACTTTCTTTCCTATCACAAGGACAAACCCCAACAGTTCGATATTTATCTTCTTCTGGCAAGCGCGATAATTCTGGAATTTCAAATTCCCCTTCCTCAAACAGATTGAGTAAATCATTCGGTAAATCAATCTCACTTTTATCAATTTCATCAATGAGTAACACCCGAGGTTGTTGCGATTTAGAAGTTAAAAAAGCCGTGCCAAGCGGCCCCAAACGAATATAATTACCAATAGCCGGCATTTTGCCTGTGGAGATATTCCCCTCCTCTAGCTGTGATTTCAGTAAGGAAGCATCTTGTAAACGTGCCAGCGCATCATATTGATAAAGCCCTTGTTGAAGGGTGGATTTTGAAGTAATCGACCATACTAATACCTCACCTAAATCAAGCTCATAAGCCACCGCATAAGCCAATGAAGATTTGCCAGTTCCGGGTTTACCAGTAATCAATAAAGGACGGCGTAAGTATAACGCCGCATTAATCGCCTCAATTGCCTTTTCATCATTTTCATCACCTTGGCGAAATTGGTACTTTTCACCGCGTTCTGCCCGGATTTCCGGATTAATAAATTCACGCCAAGGCGGTGGTTCCGGCAATATTTTGAGCCGGTCAGGTTGCTTTTCATTATCGCCACGAAAAATACGTTTGTTCATGTTGTTCAAGTTCAGTTAATTTCAGGTGGAGTCAAAAAACCATAATACTCCGGTGGGAGTTGCTTCGGATTATCCCAGAATAGGTTTATGTTATGCCAAAATGATTCCGATTTGCGACATTGCATAATTTTTTGAGGCCAATTTTCCGGAGTGAATTGCTTTAATAGACTATAAATCTGCTCACGCAAGTTTTCTACCGGCTCAGATTCTTGAAGAGTCCAAAAAGCAAAGGGTATCCCGGCATCTAACATAGTCCTTAAATTTTTAAACATTTCATCTCGTCCATTATCGAATGGTGTCAATGCCAACAAAACTTTAGTTTCTTCCAAATTTTCAAGCGTCACTTTGCAATAATCATGTTCACTGGATATGCAGCAGACTTCAGTATCGATTAATAAACGGGAGGCGCAAAGCTCATCATCCCATTTTGATTCTAACAGGCTTCTGGGATAAGCATAGTTGTTTTCATCTAAACGTTCCAATGAACGTATAATTAACGGAAAACGACTACATAAGGAAACCTCTGTTTCACCTTGTTTAAAGGCTAAAGCATTAATATTCCAATCAAACCATATTAATGGCAATATTATTTCAACCGTCAAATGCTTTGCGGTTTTACCAAGTTTTGTGGCAACTTGATTAAGAAGTTTTTGGATGAATATATCAAACTCATTAATCATGTATTTCTCTTTCTCAATTTTTCGAGATTCCCATTCTTGATTTTTATAAAGCCATGCTTTGACTATAAAAGCTTTTTCATTGGACGCATCTGACTGAATTTTAATCAGCAGAACCGGAGCAGTTTGATTTACTGAATGAGTTGGTTTGATTTTGGCACAAATCGCTTTCAAGTCCATTCCTAATCTAAGAGCAACCTTGTTTTTCCATGCCCCCAATTCCGTCTGAACTCGCTCACTGATAAATGGATTGCAGCGTTCCAAAAATTCTAACAAAGGTGCTTTATCCGGTGGTGTATATGGTCTTTTTGCCAAATCATCCAGTAAAAATTTAAACAAGTCGCCCGGTAAACATTCGTTAGGTAAAATATACTTATCAGGTAATTGGTTATAAGACTCGTATGCCGGTTCATCGGCAACCTTGACAAATTGAAGTATTTGTTTTAGCTCAATAATTTCATTAGGGATGATAGGATTTTGTATACATAAATCATCAAAAGTTATTTCAATGTTTAGCTTACGGATAGTAGCATTTAACTGTAAAACTATTCTATAAAGATCAGAATCTAGCTTTTCATTTGGGCCATATAGTTTTATGTCATCTACAATACTACGTAACCTAAATTTTTGTAAATCAAATTCATCACGTAATTGTGTATCTTGACTTTCTGCACAATATTCTGCTACATATTCACCAAGTTTTGTTAAACCGTTTTCGTAATTCATAATTATTTAATGTCAATTTAAAACCAAGAACTACAAGGATTGTGTATAATAATAAATAAGATGAAACAAAAATTTAAATACCCACCATTTAATCCTTTCTTATATACAATCCTTGTAGTTACTATTCATGAGGCGTAATCATGCCCACAAATAACGCATAAAAAATCAGTGATAACGAGCCATATCCCGGATCATACCAAGATAACTCGTCAAATGGCTCACCCAATGCAAACACCAACACCACAAATGCGCCAATTGAAATAATGATTTGGGTTTTGGCAATGGGCTTACCCG
>Ga0233404_10000173_pt1 | contig 16890 bp, 22 predicted proteins | sample Na_oxic_2_MG_FD_179861 | JGI IMG/M metagenome (GOLD analysis project Ga0233404, IMG submission 179861) | Seawater microbial communities from Saanich Inlet, British Columbia, Canada - Na_oxic_2_MG | ecosystem: Environmental > Aquatic > Marine > Inlet | place: Canada: British Columbia | collected...
CTGTGAAAAAAAAATCAAAAAAAAATAAAAAAAAAAAATAAAAAAAAAAAAAAAAAAAAAAAATTTTTAAAAAAAAAAAAAAAAAAAAAAAAAAAAAAACAGATTAATGTTAAAAAAAAAAAAAAAAAAAAACCAACCCCTACAAATAGAAAAAAAGAAAAAATAATTAAATTGAATAAATAAACAACTAAATAACTCGAAAAATTGAAATGTATAATTATAAAAAAAAATCAAATTAAATATTAAAAAATTCAAATAATATCAATAACAAAAATTTATACTCTTAAAATTTATACAAATATTATTTCAAAAATAATTTTTATATAAAAAATAACCCAGATTGTAGTTTAAAAAAATAAAAATAAAAAAATAATTATAAAAAATAATTAAACTATGTTTTGTTATATTTAAAAACATTAGTTTACATAATTTAAAGAAACCGTAAAAAACATAAAAACAAATTAACGAAAAAAAATGATTTAAAAAAAATTTATTAAAAAAATGCAAATGAATTAGATAAAAAAATAAAAAAAAACAAACCATTAACTCCTCTAAATCCTCGAAAAACCACCAAAAAAGCCATAATTCATTAAACGAAGATCAAATAACTCCAGAAACTAATAAACTTATAAATAATAAAATAATAAAATAATAATTTTGCATAAAATTAAATTTATTAAATTGTGCTAAATAAATAAAACATAAAAAAATAAAAAATTTTAAAAAATTATGAAAAATTTGAATATATAAATATAAAAAATCAATTTGAAAAATTCAAAAATAAAAATAAAATAAAATAAAAATAAATTTATTAAAAAATAAACTTAAAATAATTAATCAATAAAAAAAATTTATAAAAAATAAAAATTTTAACGAAAAAATAAAAAATAAAAAATAAAAAATAAAAAAAATTAAAAAATTTTTGTTTTTAACATCGAATACTGGCTAATTTTTCCAGGTCGACGATGCAGTTTTTGCCTCGCTAGCCTAAAACCCCTACTGGTATATTTATCTCAAGGAAAAGATGAGGCAATTAATTTTGTAATATTTTTTAATAAAAAAAAATCTGTACCCTTTACTAATAATGTATTATAAGTAAAATATTTTTTTTTTCGTTTTAAATAAAAATTTTGCATAAATAATATTAAATAATGTGATTTATTCGTATCAATTAAAATATGAGGTATTTTTTGCATATACATTTTAATTCATGAAATTTTATGACGAAATTTAACTTTTATGTTTAAAAGTGTAGTTCAGGTTATTATTAAATATTGAAAATGTTTAATATAATAATCATTCAGAATAAAAGCGTGCGTTTGTCAATAATTAAATTTAGTAGAAAATGTCGATATAGATTTTAATGGCAAAATATAGGTGTAATTTGTCTTATTGGGTTTAAGAAGCAGATAACGAAACGAAAAAAAGGAACAAAATCAAAAAGTTGAAAATTTTCAAAAATATAGGTAAAACATTATTTAATTTTTTTAAAAAACTTATTAAAAAACGAAAAATAAGATAATTTTTTTGAGCCTGCGTGAAATCATAATAAAATTAAATTTTGTATATAATAACAAATACTTAAAAATCAGTCACTAAAATAAGTAACAGTAAATATTTTATTTATTCTGTTATAATTTTTAATTTTAAAAAAGGGGTATAGTGCTGGATTCCAAAAATGAGAAAATAATAAGGTTAATGCGATTACGCCTATTGTATAAATAATCCATTTAATCATTTTATTTTATTTAAAATGTTCAATTTAAAGCATAACGGTCTCATTCATAATAATAACTTAAACTTAAAATATATAAAGATAAAAAAAAAATTAATAAAATACAGAAATCACTGCCCCCCAAGTTCAAGCAAAGGGGCACCAAAATAAGAATTTCCATTTCATAGATCAAAAAAATTAAACCTACAATTGTGAAATGAATATCAATAACTTGGTTAGTGTCATATGCTGCGCGAAAGCCACATTCATAAAAATCTCTGTAATTTATATTTTTACCCTTTCGCGAAAAAAAATAATTATATAGGGTTACACCCAAATATAAGATCAAACCAAATATGCTCATTGAAATAATTGAACTAAATATTGCTATACTACCCATTTTTTTAATTAAATATTCAATATACTAATAAAACTAATAACAACTCTAAAAAATAAAAAAAATATGTTCGCCTTATCATTTGTAAAAAATCTATTACTGTTGTTCTAGTAATGCCTTGTTGTGCTAATAATCCAGCAATATAGTTGCGCCATTTTCGGTGGTTTGTTCTAGAACTATAGTATTTTTCTTTTGTTTTGCGCCATACATATTCAAAAGTAATTGCCTCTCTCTTTTTAGTTAACGACGCCAACCAGATATTACCGTGCTCACCAGTACGGATAACATTCAAAATAATAAGAAAAATAGACCCAAAAAGCCATAGTGGAAAGATTCAAAACACAAATACATGAATCATTTTGCTTACAAAAGTATCTTCCATTACTTAAAAAAAATGAATTGAATATACAAGAACAATGAATACAATAGTATAAATTATTCAAGCAAAAAAAAACTTAGTATAAGCTAGACGTAGTTTTTCACTTTTAAGTAATGCTCTATATAAGGGACTTCCTTGCGTTGCAATACGGATAATATTATAAATTACAATAAAGAAAAAGGGAACAAGCCATCATCTTAATTGTCAGAGTATATTTTTTCAATGATCTTTGTCATTTGAATAAACTAAATATGCTCAATTAACAAACGCGGAAAGAAAAGTAAAAAATAATATACAAGCGATTAATTGAATAATTAATTTTTTTCACATTTTTTTATTTAATAATTCTCATATACTGTTTAAAAAGGGATGAATTAAAATTATTGAAGCTATCATAAAAAAAATAAATAAAACGACCTGTTAAATGACTAATATCATAAAAATTTATTAAAGATTGAATATAAAACACATAGCTTCACCTTCGTTGCGACGCTAATAAAAAACATTTTTTATACTCATAATTACTTTTTTTTTTTTTTTGAGTTTTTAATTAGTTTAAACACATGCGCATAACTATTTCGAGTTATTAAACCGTATAATATATAGTTTAAGCTTCCGGTTAATTTACGTAAAAAATTTAGTTTTGAAAACCACATAAGCGTATGTAATAAAAATTTAAAAATTTTTATTTTTAGACCTTTTTTATTAAATTTATTAATAAATTTAATTAATGAAATATTAAAGTAAAAATATGTTGAATAAGGTGCGTAAACATAGTTTAGCTCCTTTAATTTATAGGGCTTGCATAAAAATCAATTTTTATTTAAATTTTGCATTAATAAAAGTCTTTTTTGATTTTCTTAAAAAATAATAATTTTTATTATTCAAATGATCAGTATTATTAACTGAACTATTTATAATCATTTTTAAAATTAAAATAGCTAAACCTATTGTTGTTTCGGCAGTCGCTAAGCATAAGCAAAATAAACTAAATAAAAAAATAAACATTGAATCATAAATTTGTGTTTTCAAACCAAGATAAATAAAAATTGATACTCATATAACTTCCATATATACTAAAAGATTCAATAAGTTGCATATAGATACAAACATGAAAAACAAGGTTAAAATAATCATTAAAATATAGCTGTCGCTTATCGTTGACATCATTTCATACAATCACATTATCTTAAATATCTGGGAACACGAATTCTATTTGAAGTAGGTACACCATAAATTGAACGACGACGCGTTTTTTCAAAAATAGGAATACACTCAAGGGAGCCTCTAATTAACGTATATTTTACGCCTGGTGTGTCCCTATGGCCTCTGCCCTTAGCCAGCACAATAGAAAATTTAGTTGGCAATACTCCAGAACCTGGAATTTTTGCAGTTATTCTTTTTCCATTATACAAAGAAACTTTACCGACCTTTCTTAAAGCAGAGTTCGGTTTTCGGGGCGTTAAGATTACAATTCTGTTAAAGCGACCCCTGACTTGTGGGTTTTTTAATAAAGCAGCACTATATGGATAATGCCTTTTACGTTTATAATTTAAAGCGCTTTGGTTTAAAGTTCCCATATTATAATAGCATAGCCAAATAAGTTGTAAAAATTAAAAAATCAGAAAAAAATATATAAGCAAAAAAATTAAAAAAAATTAATAAATAAAATAAATATAAAAAATATGAATTTTTAATTAACAAAACATTAGCTTTATACGTTAATTTATTTGGTTGATAGTCTAGAAAACGAAGAAGTTGTCAATAAAAATAAGCAGAAAAATAACCACCAATAATACCAAATAATGCTAACATATATTCTGTTGAAAAAATTAAAAAAGAAATTACGGATAATTTCGTAAAAAATCCTAAAAATGGAGGAATTCCAGCAGAACCTAAAAAGAGTACCACCAATCCTGTTAACAAATATCTCTTTGAAGACAAAAATTGTAAATCAGTTAAATATCAAATATTCCAGTAATTTAAACTAAATATAATTATAAAAAAAAGTATCATATAGCTAAAATATACGTATGTATATAAAAACATAATGCTTAAAGCTTGTTTACTAAAAAATAATAATAAAGAAAATATATATGTGATCTGAATAACTGACGAGAGTGCTAAAAAGGTTCTAATTTCTGTAATTGAAAAAAAAAAAATTGGAATTAATATAAAAGTAACCAAAGAAATAAAATAAATTAATATAATATATCAATCCTTTATTAATACCATATAATATGTAAATAAAAAAATAACAAAATTAATTATATTAAAAATATAAATTGTCATGTATAAACATAAAACAAATATATTTAAATATTTATAAATTTCTGGTTTTCATAAAAAAAAGGGTAATAAACCCAATTTTAAACTTAGAGACAAACATATAAATAGTCAACCCAACCAAATCGTTGTCGGGAAAAAATTTAAAAATGTACTAAAATAAGAAAAAATCAAAATATTTTCTCATTCATTAAAAGTTGTGGATTGTAATAATAATAAAATTCCAAAAATAAATAAAATTGCACTAAAAAACGAAACTCAAAATTGTAAAATTAATGCATTAAAGTACCAAGTTGTGTTTAAGTTTGTATATTGTAAATAATTCAAATTTGTTTGTAAAAATTTAGATTTAATTTCTCAATTTACAATAATTAAATATAAAAAAATTAAACCCTGAACTTCAAATATAAAAAAAAAGCTAACCATATTATTTAATAAAAAATAGTATACAGTAGAAATAAAAAAATAGATTAAACCTAGCCAAAACTCATAAGAATTAAAATAATTAAAATTTATTAATTGATAAAAAATTAATAATAAAATTAAGCACAAAAAAATAGTAATAGTAATATATAATCAAATATAATTTGTTAATTGAAATGAGGAAAAAATAAATAAACTAGTATAAGAAAAAAAATATGAAGTATTTAAAAATCAAAATATAAAATATAAAATATAAATTCTAGCTAAAACAATTAAAAAGGGTTTATAGCTTTCAACAAAAACATTAAAAGTTGTTTTAGTTATTATCGTAGATGTTTTAGTTGAATTATCAATTATTAACTTTTGCTGAACTTCTTTAAAAAAAACAAATGTAAATGAAGTTAAAATTAAAAAAATTATACCAGGTATAAAAATTATTTCATATTGTAGTAGTGTCGTAAAATACAACATCATCTTCAGGGGCGGATTACAGGAGTTGAACCCGTAAAGCCAGAACCACAACCTGGTATTTTACCATTAAATTAAACCCGCCTTTTAAAAGTTTTAACTTTATGAAATTTTCCTGAAATTTTATAATTTTTATTCAATGTGTATGTTTGGTATGTTGACTCGTAGTCTTGAACAAAAAAATTTTGTTGTTTATAAATAATTAAATTTTGTAAATTTTTCTTTAATTGAATTAAACTTAAATGACAATAGAACATTCAGTACTTAATTTTTTTTGCATTTAGTATAAGAGCAACAGAAGAACAACAAGCTAAAAATAAAATATATGTACATAATAAAAAATTAAATGATGAATACATAATAATCACATAACCCAAACCATCTAATTCCTCATTTAAATTTAAATATAATAATTCATAATAATTAATATAAGAAACGGATAAAAACTCTAGATCCATGGGGGTTGTAGCGCCAAAAATAAAAATTAAGAAGAAGAAAAAAAAAAAAGCCAATAAAAAGTATAAATTTAAATTATATAAAAAATAATTTTGCTTTAATGTTTTATCGCTATCATATCAAATTAATGAATAAACAAAAAAAATTATTAAAACCCCAAAATATATAATTCACAATAAGATAGCAATTAAGTCACACTCAAAAAAAATTAAAAAAATACCGTTAAACAAGAGAAATAAGAAAAAATATGCTAAAATATAATAAAAGTTTGAAGTTGTTAAAATTTTTCAAAAATTGTAAAAAATAATAACTTGAAGAAAAAATTCTAATATACTAAACTGCTCTATTATTGTAATATACTCAGTAATCATATTTTTTTTTAAAAGTAAAAAATAATTTTATTTTTTTATAAAGAAATATTTTATTTTTTTTTTTTTTAAATTGTTGAAATTTTTTAGATTTTGGAGCTGCCATTAATGCCATAAGTAATAAATTATACGTTTAAACGTATAATATTTAGATTTTAATTTTCGAATTAAATCATATCTAATTCAAAGATTTTCTAACTTTTCAAGCCCAAATGGGTCATGTTTATATATGAATTGCTTAAATGCAAGCAATTTTTTTCGAGTATAGTTTCGCAATAAAAATTTGTAATATGTAATTTTTCATTTAACGTTATGTTTTTGTCATCTATACTCAATTGAGCGTAAAATAATCAAATCATATTTATAACGGTATTTCCGGTTACTCCACATTAAATTAAAAAAAATAATTTAGTTTTTCAAGTCATTTGAAGAAGAGTAGACTTTATATAGTATAATTTTATAAATTTTAAATTATCTTTATAGTCTAGATTTATTATATTCCTAAAATTAATATAATATAGTTTAAAAAATAATTTAAATGATTTATTATAAATAAATAAAATTTTTTGAAATCAATTGAAAAAAAAAAATTTTTGTAACATTAAAGAAATTAAAAATAAGTCTGAATAAGTAATAAAAAGGTATTTAATTGTTGTATTCATTGATAATCGAATTTTGCAACCAGATTAAGCCATACATTAGCGCTTCGGCGGTAGGAGGGCAACCTGGTACATAAACATCTACTGGAATAATACGGTCACAGCCCTTAACGACAGAATAAGAATAATGATAATAGCCACCACCATTTGCGCAACTTCCCATAGAAATTACTCATTTAGCTGTTGGAGTTTGGTCATATAATTTTCTCACAGCAGGTGCCATTTTATTTGTAACTGTTCCTGCTATAATTAAAGCATCTGCTTGCCGGGGACTTGCCCTAAATATCATTCCTAACTTATCCATGTCATATCTAGCTACAGCAGTATTCATCATTTCAATGGCACAACAAGCTAATCCAAAAGTAAGCGGTCATAAAGAGTTTCCTCTTGCTCAATTTATTATAGATTTAAATCTAATCTTTAATCAATCTAAAAACATTTTTTTTTAAATAGCCTTAGTTAAATGGAAAATTCCGTCTCAATAAGCATAATAGCTATATTCTAACAGTTTTTTAATAAAATTATAAATTACTTCTTGATAGCCGGTTGTGGGAAACGTTGATAACATAGGAAAATGTATAAAATTATAATCTAACAGTAAATGCCTGCCGTCTAATTTTTCAATAAAATGCATACCATACATCTCAGCAACTTCTCTTTCTGGTCAACTGATATTACTAAATAGTTTTGCGCTCGATGTTACTAAGCTTTCTTTGTTGACCCATGTGCCCAAACATAAACGCAAGTTTAATTTTGGTAAAATAAAATAATATGATAAAAAAAAGGACATCAAAGATTCTATATTTACAATTAAATGCTCATTTAGTGTAAATTCGTTTAATGTTGTTTGGGACGTTAACGAATTTAAAGATAAAAATTGTAAAAAAAATGCAAATATTAAATGCGACACAAATATATATTTATAAGTGTGTTTTATGTCCATTGAAGAAAATAAAATTAAACTATTATCTGTTAAGGTCATCATTAGACCAAAAAAATCTCTTCTCATTTACTTTTATAAAATAAAGTAAATAACGATTAAAAAAATTGTCATTAAGCTTAAAGTTACAAAATAGTCTTTTCAAGTTAAAGTAAATATTTGATCAAGCCTAAATCTAGGGCCTGCTGCTCGTGCTCAAATCATCAAGATTACAGAAAAAAGAGTTTGAAATAACAAAGTTACACTTGCAGGTAAAAAAGTTCATTTTGAAACTATTGAGCTTGTTGAAAGGGATAGCTCTAAAATATACCACCAATAATCGTTTAAATAAGAAAAATAAATTAAAGCAAGTGGTGTAACAAATGTAATTATATTTGAAAAATAATTAATACAGTTACCCATAAAATCTAAAGATAATCACTCAACGGTTGTTAACATTAAAAATAAACCATTAAAAATAATTTGCATTCAAAAAATCTTAAAATTTGTTGAATATAGCTATTACCATTTAAAATAATAAAATATTTTAACATTGTTAAATATTTATAATATATTGAAAAGTTAAGATAAGCAAAATTTACAACGAAACAATTTGTTAAATAATAATGGGCAAAAGAATACAATTTTATTTGTAACATGAATGCTTTTAAATTTTTTTGGAATTTAATAGCATTATATATTTTTATACTACTTAAAATGAATTTAGAAAATAAAAATCATTGTCAAATTTGTTGTCAGTTAAAATGAACTAAAGCTTGTAGCAAATCCTTTACAAATATTATTTTATTACCAAACGATTGGTACTGTGTTTGGCGTGATGTATATCAAATTGAAGATCAAAGTTGTTTTTGTTTTAAATTAAAAAGTAAAAAATTACCGCGTTGACCCATGAAGTAGCCTTAGTTTACCGTATTTTGCGCCTACTGAACGTCTATTTTTTTTATAAATTTTAGTTTGCCTACCGTCGTGTCTAACTCATTCAGGGAATTTCAAAAAACTATAGCAAACGTTACCTCTAGTTTCAAATTCAAATTTTAAATATGTAAATTTTTTATATTGACGTTGTAAGTACACATTATGCAAAAAAATTCAAGTTTTTTTTGATAAATACATTACTTTATAATTCAACCCCAAGGAGAGTGTTTTGGTATACCACCCTTAGTTCTGCCACCATGTGGGTGATCAACTGCATTTTGTGCTACGCCGCGAACTACTGGTTTTAAACCAAAATATTTCTTGTAACCAGCTTTTCCATAATTTTCAAATTTATGCACAATATTGTCTGCTCTGCCTACAATAGCTTTTGCTGTACTAGGAAATTTTTTAATTTGTAATGAAGGCAGTTTTATATAAACTGTATCCTTTGAAAAATGCATTAATAACATTGCGTAAGTACCAGCAGCTCTGCTATATGTGGCTAATTTTGTATAAAATGACGTTAAATTATGTAATTGCATTCCTGGTTGCAAATATTTTAAGATAGTAATTTGACCTATTTCCAATAAATTTGAATTTTTAAAAAATTCAAAATTAATTTGTTGATTGATTTTCAATCCGTAAGATGAGGCAAAATATGAATAAGCACCTGACTTAAACCGTATTAAAACTAAAAAATTACTTCGAAAGTTATCCTTATCCCTCCCTATCACAGTACCTGACTGTAACAATAAATTTAACGTTTTATTGTTATATCTATATTGGTTATAAGATCTATTTGGTCTTTTTTTTATAGACATTAATAATGGTTTAAATTTAACTAAATTTGGTTTTTGAATAGTTAATTTATGCCTACAACCATTAGTTTTTTTTTTTGCAACTTTAAATAACATTTATTTTTTTTGAAGGTAATTTTTTAAATTTTCGAAAACCAAAATTTTTTCTCGCTTTTAAAGTAATCTTAAACATTTTTACGAAAATTTTAATTTTTAATTGTTTTTTAATTTTTCTTAAGCTACGAAAAATAGTTGTTAAAATAAACGAAAAATAATTTGTTAAATTGTAAACTGTAAAATATCAATTTGACGTCAATTGAAAAGTTAATAAAAAAATTGTGTTTTGCAAAACCTTTTTAAGATATCTAGTATAGAATACATTTTTATATTTAGTTTGGTTTCTAGAAAAAGAGATTAAATTTTTTTTTTTAGTTAATAATAAAAAAAAATTAGTTAATTTAAACGATAAAAAAAAACGAAATAAAAATAAATCCTTTTGCATAATATAATCTTGAAAAAAGTCTAAGGATAGTCGGAAATTTTTGAATTTTATATATTTATATATGTCTGCTCATGTTAAAAAATTTAATAAATACGGTGAAAAATAAATAAATAAACGATAATTTTTTAAAATTAACGTAGAAAAAAAAAATAAACTTTTTTTACGAAAAAAAAAATAAATATTTTTAATTGATAAATATCTATTTAATTTATAATATGCACGAAATTCAATTAAAAAAACTGAATAAAAAAAATGCAACAAAGTTAAATTATATGTTACTGATAATAGTCTACTTCGCTGTTTTTTTAAAAAATAAATAAAAATTTTTACATTTCGTCTGAGTTTTATTAATGTTTGACGTTTAATTTCATCCTTTTTCATTTTATTTTCATTTGTGATTTACAAAAACGATAATGTTGCCCTTTTTTTGCTTTAATAAAAAAAGAATGATATTTATTATAATAAATAGTTCGTTGTTTTAACAATTCTTTTTCATCATGATAAGCAAATCATGTATCTGGCAATTTTTTTCCGTATTTTTTTTTAAATTTAGCTAATATAGAGGTTTGCTTTATAAAAAGAGGGCTAAGAAAACGTTTTCAAACTGTTGGGTATTGGCACATTGATACATGAAAGTGCTTGCCTGTAGTTCAACTTTTTGGTAAATATACTAAAGCTTTAAAGTCTGAACTATTAATATTTGAATTTAATAATAAGCCTAAATGGTATAAGTTATGTAGCGAACGGTGCCTTAAAATAAAATGTCAAGATAAATATTCATTATTAACTCTAAGGTCAATTGTAGAATACATTAGTTTATAAAATACTTTATCTTTGTAACTACTATTATAAAATAGTATTGTGGGCATAGTATTATATTCGAGTTGTAGCATATGGTTTCGCCAAAACCATATTCAAGGTAAAAATCAACATATTTTTAATGGAAAAATACTAAAAATTCTAACAAGCAGTTTATAAAATGTTTCTGCAGATTGAGTTAATCCACAGGCAAATATATAAAAAAAAAAAATTCATAAAACAATACACCAATTACCAGAGTAATGCTGCCTAAATATTTTATATTTTTCAGGTTGCATTTGAAAAGCGAATCAATTAAAATTTAGGTTATACATTGTTTTATAAATTAGCTCTAAACATGTGTACCATTGATTTGTGATTAAATTAGATATATATATAAAATCTCAGCCTAAATATGAATATATTAAAATCGTAGATGATAAAATACTTCATATAGTAATAAAAATAATAATTAAAGGAAATAAAAGAAGTCGGGGCATTATAACATAGAAAAAAATTAATTCTTCAAACAATAAGCTTACTAAAAATACGGTTAATAGCACATAGATTGAAACAACCGAATAAAATACATATCAATTTTTTCGTTGAATTGATATATATTTGCAAATAACATAAAATAAAATTAAATTAAAAACTAAGCAAATCATTAATTAAGAGAAAAATATATTGATAAAAACATATATAGACCTAATTTGATAAAAAATAATAAAAATACTATGATAAATCAATAAGCAAAAATTAAAAATTCACTACTACCAAGTGAAACAAAGTAGCGTCCTGTTGGTACAATTAAAGTGGTATACAATAAAACCATAATAAATAATGAAAATAAAAAAAATAAAATCATATTCAGATCTTGCGGTAATTTCATAAAAATAAAGTCAATAGTAGTATCTGGAAATGTAATACCACCGTTGACATCAGTTCATGGCAACATAAATAAAAGTAAAAAAAAAAAAATAACGTAAAAAAAACCTAAATAATGATGAGGTATTAATACTAAAGAACCCATAAGAGGCCTTAAATACCAATGTGGAATAGCTAAAACAAAATCAATTTCTTCAGTTAATGGCCAATATTCAAAATTAGACATAGCGTAGGAAACAGTAATAAAACTAGGATAAAAAAAGTCAGCGTTAAATCGTAAAAATAAAAATAAAACAAATACTTCGTATCAAAAACCTGTTTCAAGTCAAATAAATTCATGCCAATATTCATGTCTAAATAAAAAAATTAATTCCATTTCGTCGTCGTCCGTATATTCTGTACTATGTAAATTGTTTATATGATCTAGAGAAATAACGATAGCTAATACAGGAATTATCGCGTGAATAATAAATACCCTTACGGCAGTCTCGTCTGTCAAACCCAGACCGGGTATTAGAATTGTTTCTAAAAAGTCAAATTTTATAAAAGATAAAGAATTAATAGCATAACCGATAACAGTTGCTGTAACTTCACTAAGTACAGAACACGGCATAATTGCGCCTGTAATACCTGCAACATAAGTAAATGCCATAATTAAAATCCCAGAAATTCATGTATGATCTAGTTCTGCTTGGTATGCAGAAACTCAAAGTTTTAATAAAATATGTATATACATGGTACAAAATACAATATTACCAAATTCAGAATGAATTCTTGCCAATATTGAACCTCAAAAAGTTTCCCATCAAAAGTAAACTACACCCGGCAGCCCACTATCAAAAACTCAAGAATAAACAAGTGCAATAAGTAAACCGCTAACAACTTGAATCAAATAAGTTCAAAGCAAAACGGAACCCCCAATTAAAGAAAATCTAACGTAAAATGGCGAAAAAGCAACTAAGATTTTATTAAATAAAAGATGAGTGTTTGTCATAGGTAAAAACACATTAATATATAATAACAGCACCTGTTAGTAATGTTGGTTGTAAACCAAAAGCAAATTGAAAAAGAATTAAAAGACATATTAACATTTTCATTTTTTTGAAATAAACTAAATTTAAGGCTTTAGTGGATGCACCAGGGGTACCATATAAAACGCATCACCAAACTTTAAAAAAAATTGAAATAAAAATAACATTAGAAAAAAACAATATTATTACCCCCAACCAAAAAAATTTAGCTAACAGCACAACTCATAGTCAAAGTTCACCTCAAAAAAATAAAGTACAAGGAAATTCTAAAAAGAATAACAAACTTCATAAAGTTAAATAAGCTGTAGGTGGTGATACATACCACAGTCCTGACACGTTAAATATGTGTCTTGAGCTGTAAATTGATTCAATCAAATTAACACATAAAAATAAACAAGCAGTTGCTAATGAATGTCCTCAAACATATAATAATGAATAAGAAACAATTTTAAAATGATCTAAATGAATTAAAATAATTAATAAATTTGTGTGTAATACAGAACTATAGGCGATTATCGCTTTTAGATCTTTTAAATTAATAAAACGGAACGTAATATCAATTGTACACAAAATACCAACTAAAATACAAATGTTTAATGAAATTTCAGAAGATAATGTTAGTTGAACTTTAGTTAAAGCAAAATAAGCTAATTTAATTAAAACACAGCTTAAAAAAATTGAAATTCCTGTTGAAACTTCAACATGAGCACGAGGTAATCAATACCAAAACGGTCAAATTGACAATTTTGTACCAAATCCAAAAAAAAATAATAAATATAAATAATAAACTTCATTGGCCGATAAACTTTGTTGTCTAAGAGTTAAAAAAGAAATAGAATTACCTAAAATAACTAAACCCATAAAGCCTAGGCCTACAAGAATAGAGCCTACTAAAGCTCATGCGGCATAAAATAGTGAACCTTCGATACCGCCACGTGCATTAGAGGATAAATAAATAACTCGAAAAATTAAAATTAATAAAATTTCATAAATAAAATAAAAAATTACAACATTGTCTAATAATAATAATAAAAGAGAAAAGAAAAAAATAAATAACATGTATGTATACATTTGTAGTTTATTAATATTATAATCGTAACCTATTAATCAAAAAATAATAGGATATAAGAGACTAAACAAAGTAAAAAATGATAAAGCATAAGAATTATAATAAATATTTACGTCTGAAACGACGTGAAACATGTCCCAAAAAATATCAAAATGTACTTCTCTAACATAAAACATCACTGGAGTAGGCCTAACTTTCATTACTGTTAATGAGACGGTATACATAGGAAAACAAACTAATTTTAAAAGAAGTGCCACACTCATAACTACAATTGAGCAAAAATAACAAAAAGATTTAATATAAGTTTTACAGAAATTTAAAAATTTTAAGGGTAAAAGATTTAAAAAACCTAAACCGGCAAAGAGGACAAAAATTGCAAGAGTATAAAAGCTGCCTGATAAAAAATAACTTAAAATTACGTGTGAGTACGTATTTAAACCTAAAGGTATTAAAGTTGGTCCCACTTGTTAATACTACCAATATAATAAAAAAACAAAGTTTCTTATAGAAACAAGTTGATAAGTAAAGTTAAAGCTTAAAAATTGATTAATTAAGCTTAAAAAATGATCGAGATAATTTCAAATGTTTCATCATCCCCCAAAAAAAATTAAGACTAAAACAATACTGTTTGTAAATAAGTTTACGTATTCACCTAAATAGAATAAACCAAACAGAATACCCCCGTATTCTACGGTATAACCCGCCACAACATCAGATTCAGCTTCGGACAAATCAAACGGTGGTCGATTAGTTTCTATCATAGTAGCTATAAAAGCAATACAGCTTACTATAGGGCAAATTAAAAATAACGGATAATTGTCTTGTAAATCAGTTAAAATTTCGAAATTTGTAGTGCCTGTTAATATAAAAATATGCATAAAAATAGCACTCATTAAAATTTCATATGAAATAATTTGAATAGCTGCACGTATACAGCCTAAAATAGCGTATTTTGATACTGAAGCCCAACCAGCTATTAATCAACTTAAACTAAAAATTAAAGAAATGCATACCATAAAAAATAAATTATATTCAATATCCATAATATCTTCTCCAGGACCAAAATTTAGATTACAAAAACTAAATCAGCTCATCCAGAAAGCTCCGAGGGCAGAAGCTTGAAAAAACGAAGTATTTATATTTCGTGGACTTAAAGAATTTTTAGCAACTAATTTTAACGCATCGGCTAGAAACTGTAAACGACCGCGATCCCCAACAACATGTGGGCCAAGCCTTCTTTGCGCTAATGCTAATAGTTTTCTTTCACATGAAGTAAAGAATAAAACCTGTAAAAACATAAATAAAAAGGATAAAAAAACCATAATTCAACCCAAAATAAGCTTAAAATTTAGTAAATTTATAATTATAAATAAAATAAGGCAGATCGTTAACACTAAAAATCTAAAAAAAATAAATTTGTGTGAATTTTCATTTGTAATCTATGCTGAAAAAAATAAAGCGTAGATAATTTTATAAAAAATTGTTTAAAAAATAAAAAAAATAAAAATAAATCTTTTTTTAAAAAGATAAGTTTGTTTATATTAGCACTAATGCTATATTTATAAAAACTAAATTTGTATAGCCGTTTTCCACGTTTATAACATTTAGGACTTTTCACAAATGTAAAAATTTTTTTTTTTTCAAATGATTTATAAAAATTAAATCAAATATTTAAAGATAAAGATTGTAATAAATAAAAAAAAAAATATATATATTTTAAAAAGATTTTAAAATGTTTTTTTATTCTTCAATAAGATAAAAAGTCTAGTTTAACCAGTAGCATTATGAAAAAAATAATTGAAATTTTTGAAAAATTAGAGAATTTTTAATAGTATAAATTTTTAATTTTTGTCTAGATTTTAAAAAGAAAAATAAGCTAAATAATTGATAATTTCGCATTATAATATAAATTAGAAGAAATAATAATAAAGAATTCATATCGATGATATAAGGAATACTAATTTGTCAATCGGCCCCCTTTACGGTACCATTCCAGAAGTTTCCCACAAATATAGAACTTAAAGCACATCCTCCAAAAAAAGATGATCTGGAGTATACTCTTGCTTTACTATATCGTCGTTTATTATATCTTTTTTGAATTCTTAAAAAATTTAGTTTAAATTGATTTAAATTGAACTGTGTTGTATTGGTACTGTTTAATGAAAAAAATAATAAAAAATGTTTTAACTTAGACTGGTATAAATTTTTTGGTGTAATGTATCTTTGTTTAATTAAATCTAAAACAAAATAATAATATTTTTTATTATTTGTTAGACAAAAGATGTTTCATATATTTTTAATTGAATTCCAAATAAGGTTAAAGGGTGATGTAAGAAAAAGATTATTTTTTATTAAAAACGAAAAAAATCGATAAAAATAATATTCACGTAAAAATAAATAAATATTTTTTAAATTATTAATAACTTCAAGATGATATAATTTTGAAGTGCATTTATTATAAAATTGTCGATAATTTGAAAAATTAACCATTTTACTTTAAAGTATATTTTAAATAGATTCTATAACGGCATGTGGCTTGTTTATCGTAATTAAAAATAGCTTTTGTAACTGTCATAATTGCCCTTCGTTGTTCAATAACATTTCAATTTTTGAGTACTCTGTTCTTAAAATCTATACGACCTTTTGCAAGACGAACTATAAAAAAATGTAAAGAAAAAAAAAAAACAAATGATCAAATGTGAGTATAAATAGGCCATTAATTCTAAAATAAAACTCGTTAAAAAATGATATTGCAGCACTAAAATTCTTAAAAAATAATAGTTAAAAAATATAATATAAA
>Ga0233404_10000174_pt1 | contig 16870 bp, 16 predicted proteins | sample Na_oxic_2_MG_FD_179861 | JGI IMG/M metagenome (GOLD analysis project Ga0233404, IMG submission 179861) | Seawater microbial communities from Saanich Inlet, British Columbia, Canada - Na_oxic_2_MG | ecosystem: Environmental > Aquatic > Marine > Inlet | place: Canada: British Columbia | collected...
AAGACATAAACTTTCCATTTCTTTTTGAGTCACTTCATCCACGATTCCGCTGTTATAAAGATCATTCACCGTACTTAAAATGGTTTCCCTAATGGATTCTCTCATATTATAACTCCACAAAATCACCATTTTCTTCAGTGAGAGGGTAAAGGAGCATCGCTTCTTAATGCCCTTCGTTAGGAAATACATTCATCTCCTAACTTCACCTAGATGAGGCATTTTCTAAGTGATTGTGATTGACCAACGTTTGCACCCTCGGAGCTTCGTCAGGGCTATTGGTGCGAAGTCACTTTTAGCTTAAAATTTCAAAATCTTTATATTGATATCCAACTTGGATACGGTAAATAGAAAAATCTTTACGGTCAACGGTAAAAATTTTATAGCATTTCAATTTCTGAGCGGCTACCACGAGAGAAGCATCAGCAAAATCCATTGGACAATCTTTATATTTTTCCATTAATCGCAGGGCTAAAATTAAAGTGTCATCATCTAAAAACCAAATATTTACGCCATCTTTAATAATGAGCTGTTTAAGCGCACAACTACCTTGACTATCTGATAATAAATGAAAAGCCTCTGTCAGCACCGGTACAGTTGTAACAAGTGAATCGCATAAATTCTTTGCGATAGAGCAACACTGTTGGTGGTAAGGATCCTGCTTATTAAAAAGCGCGACAAAGGCACCTGTATCAGCTAAAACCATTAGATTTGACCGTGACTTAATTTTTGTTGCAAAATCGCTTTCACCCCCGCTTTTGCTTCAGCCGCAGAATAAGCGCAATTATTATCTTCCCCTATATCTAATTGACTATAAATATCAAAAAAACGGACTTCTGGTTTTTGAAGCGTTAATCCAATATTGTTTTTAAGCAATAATAATCCTTCTATCACAAGTTCATTGAGTGATAAACGAGTTTGCCCAATGAGATTTTGCAATAAATCTTCAGTTTGGGTATTTAATTTAATTTGATAGGTTGCCATGTCATTTATATCAATTTATCTCAGTTGATTATAAAATAATGAATTGTTCGATTTTTCAAACCCGATAGCCAATTCACCCATACCGCTACCGTCGTATTCCCGGGAGCATCGCCTCTTAAAGCCTTTCGTTAGGAAACACATTCATCTCCCAACTTCACCTAGATGAGGCATTTTCTTAGTGATTGTGATTAACCAACGCTTGCACCATTAAGCTTTACAAAGCCCTTATTCATTAATTTCTAATTAGACTGTACTGGTAAAATATCAATATAACGGTTTTAGATCAAAGTACATAGTACGATAGCCATTAGATACGGGCAGTGTTTCATCAGAATTTTACATAGCAGCTACTCTTGGCTCATGCTGCCAGTGTGAAATAGCGACTGTTTGATAATTTATTTTTGCAAATTCAACTCGTTGCTCAAGTTTTTCCGCAATAGAATCCTCAATCCAATCAGCACCACATAAATCACATACATTAGCCGGTACCTCTCTTACCAGAACCACGCTAAATCCTAAATCCACCGTAAAAGTCGTTTTCCCTTTGACAAGAGAACCTTTACATAAAGGACATTGGTTATTAAAAGGTTTCATTGTTGCCGCCTTGTTTTGAAATCTGCTTCAAAATGAATTAAATCAGGTTGATATGCAGTAATAATATAAGTCTTATGATTAGTTTCATTATAAGATAATACAACATGCAAGGGTTTTATATCGTTATAAAGCATTAAACAACTCGGTAAAGGATTAATTTCCAACACTTTTAGTAATTTTTCTGCTTTTGCCTTATAATCTGCTTTAGCTAGTTTTTTTGCATCTTTAATAGCTTGTCGGCTTAATCTAACTATCCATTTCACCAATCTAACTCCTTTAGTGGTACACCGCCTTTTTCTAAAACTTCTTGATGCGCTTGATGAATACTTTCGACCAATCCAGGTATTCTATTTAAAAATAGTGTTTCTTCAATCGCTTGCCAATCTTCAGCACCTATAACTACAAAAGATTCCCCTTCTGCTTGCTTGACATGTAAAACCTCGTGACTTTCAAGGGAACGGGAAACTTCTTGTTGTAGGTTTTGACGAAGATAATCAGCAGTCGTTTCTAGCATAGTTGCTCCTCATAAGAAATTATATTTAAAATCCTTATATCAATTTATATCAGTTGATTATGAAATAATGAATTTGCCAATTTTTCAAATCCGATAGCCAATTCACCATACCGCTATCGTCGCATTCCCGGGAGCATCGCCTCTTAAAGCCTTTCGTTAGGAAATACATTCATTTCCCAACATCACCTAAATGAGGCATTTTCTTACTGATTGTGATTGACCAACGTTTGCACCCTCGGAGCTTCGTCAAGGCTATTGGTGCGAAGCCAGTTATCAGTTACCCGTATTCATCTATTCAACCCATTTTGCCCTACCGAAACTAGTTTTTTTGAAAAAACTCTGTTTCCAATTGTTGGAATCCAAAGCTTTAAAGTTGCCACCCGGTATTGCTATTACCTTATATAGAGGGCAACCCTGGGGTGGTGAAAATGTCACAGACAGAATGACTGAATGTGCTCCAGTTTTTGTTTTCCCTCATTTTTTTGATTTGAAAATCAGTCATTTACAAAATGCAGGGGAATAAAAATAGGATCAACTTTTGAGAACATTGGTAACATTTTCACCACCCCAGGTGTTAACCATAGCAAAGCCACTCCATTTTTATCCTCCGGCAATAACGCGGCGATATTACGCATAGCCAATTCTGGTATCCAAAGCAATTAGTTTAAAACCAATTCCAAGCAAATTATCAACCTTTACCTGCACGGTTTTTTTACATGCTACCACCACATAAATCATTTTTTCTTGCCGATGAGTAGCGGGTACATCAAATACGTCAATGATAGCATCTTCTATATTAAAATCAATTAACTCTTGTACTTGCCACCGGGTTGCCGCGACTAACTCAGAGTCAAGCACCGGCGGTGCTTCAGTTAACAGTATTTGATAATTGCCTATTCCCATTACCCCGACACATGGAATCCGTTTAAGTGAATGACGCTTGATAAATTTACGCAAAACGGTAGTAGAGCGTTTATTGTTAGGCAAAGATTTATAAAAGTCTAAACGTGGCATGGCATCATTGGTATGTGAAAGCCTTACCAAACGAATACTGTTATTATACCAACCAACACCTAATTGGGTATGGGGAGGGGATTTATTCCAAAATAGTGAAAATAGCATAGATTTTATTATGTCGGTTTAGAAACAAAGTTTTTTCAAAAAACTTTGTTTATTTCTGCCCTTTGGGGCAAGATATGGAAAGCCCTACACAAATAGTCTGTTGAATAGTTCGTGTCACATAATTGCCTCGATTAACCATTCCTTGAAAAGCCGTCACCTTTAATACATAAACGGTGTAATTGTTGTTATCGCCATCAGTCATGGGTGTGGCAACACAATGAACAGTTACGGTAAATCCACGAGTGCCACCGCCCGTCAAGGTAAAAGTTGGGGCGACAAGTCCACAATTTAAGTGGTTAGCATTATGGTACAGGGCATCATTAATTGCCCATTGCATACCACTATGCGCCGCAAACCATGCCTGAATACTTTGCTGTGATAAGCTAGTATTCATTCGCTGATTACCCACTAAATTTACCATATAAGTACCCATTAATATCATCAAACCCGTTATGACGATTACCGTAGAGACCAGGATAAAACCTTGTTGTTTGGGGTAAGTATTCATTGTCGAATAGCAACTTGTTGAAATAATGTAATACTCGTATCGTTATCGGTTAAAGTGATAATCAATTTAACTATTTTTCCCTGCGGTGCTATCGTAAAATCACAAGCACTAACTTGATTAACTAATAAATTCCCAGCCGGCAAGATAGTTTTTGGGATTGTGGAATAAAAATAATTAGCATGATGGGTGATTTCTCCAGTGCTGAGATTGCAAACATAACTAACTGGATATCCACTTTTAAGAAATTCTAGCGCGACGATTGTATCATTCAAGGTAATGCGTGTGCTATTAAGGGCAGCCAATCGGATTTCGCGAGTCATTTGTTGCAAAACCGTGTTAGCAAGATAGGTTAGGTTAGCATTTCGTTCAACTTTCCGATAGATTTAAAAACTAAAGCTGATGAGTTGGGCTAATGAACTTACCAAAATGCCAAGAATGAGCATGACAACAACCATTTCTATCAAGGTAAAACCACGATTAAATTGTTTGTTATTCATTTGATTTTATATTAATTGTCTGAATCAGAATTTTCAGAATTTTAGAATTAACAGAATGTTTATATGAACCTATCCCACTATTCATTTTTGAACTAAAAAATTCTATTTTTGGAAAAACCAGATTTCTTAAACCTCGTTTTTTTGTCAAAAACCAAAATATTTTTATTCATTATTCTGCGTTTTTGAATAGTGGGATAGGTTCATCATTTATTTTGAAAATTCTTGAATTCTGAAAATTCTGATTCAGACAATTAACGATACCCACTTAATAAAATACTTATATCTGGATGACGGCGATGAGTCACGCGCATATCAACACGCAAAGCCGGCGCAGCATTGGTACCTAATACATCATGATTGACGCTGACTGTCACCGCATAACCGTCGAAAGCCGATATGCTAGTACCGCTATAATCTCGCACTACCGTATCCGGCAAACTATTATAATCTTGCGCATCATCAAAAGTGGCGCGAATTTCGCCAAACTCTGCTAAACCTGTTTCCGTTTGAGTTGGATCAGAAAAATGCTGGGCGAGGATTTCTTCGAGATAGGATTGTGCAATGGCATTAGCTTGTTGTTGGAGGATAGGCTCCTACCATTTCCCGCCTGTCTTAACAGGTAGGCGGTTTTTTTTATCCATTATAAATACTATTTTTGGCAAAATAGTATTTTTTGAAGCCTTTTGATTAAAAAAATATGCTTAATAATCAACAAGGTACAAGCTTGCTGGAATTGCTCACAACGATAACGGTCCTGGGTATTGGTATGGCTGGCGTGTTGCCATTAATGCTCCAAACCGCCACCCGCAGTATTGAGAAGTAGCATGTAAACTTGTAATGTCAGCCCTAAAGACCTCAAAAAATACTATTTTTGGAAAATAGTATTTCTAAAAGGTAGTAAAAATGGATATAATCTTAAGTGTTTTTTTGTATAATAAAAAAACCTGTTTTTTTGTTCGGCTTGTTGGTGATGTGAATTAAGAATTGAAATTTGTGTATCTACTAAAAACAATGGCTAAGAAAACCAACCCAGGGCATCGCCCCAAATCATCAATTTTAACCATAAGATTTTAAAAGGATTTCTAAACCCTTAATTGGTAAGTTCTTAGAAACCAAGTTTTTTCAAAAAATTTGATTGGATTGAAACGAAGTAATTGTTAAATTCAATTATTCATCTGAAAAACTATAGGGGGGAAACTTGAATTTTGACTCATAGCCCCTTTAATTATCAAGGGCTGTCAATGATTGGAGCCGGTAACAGGACTTGAACCCGTCACTCCTGATTACAAATCAGGTGCTTTACCAGATAAGCTATACCGGCTAAATGAAATGATATATTGACGTATATAATAATGCACTTTTGAAAAAAATGCAAGCGAAAATTAAAAAAAATTTAACTTTTTTTATAAAAAATAGGGTAACTAACTGTTTTTTAAGTTAAAAAATTTTAAATTTAAATATATATGTTCAGAAAAATAAATTATTAGAAACCAGGTTTTTTCAAAAAAACGGATTTTTTAAATACTATTTTTAAGAAATAGTATTTTTTACTATCTTCCTATATGTGATAGTTTACCAAGGCAGATTTTGGAAATAGATAAGGGGATGGATAATCCACGCCACAAAAATATAATCCGGTAGCAGGTGCCGTTATACCACCTACTTTTCTATCTCGTGCTTCTAATACAGTACGTGCCCACTCAGGGGATTTTTTTCCACAACCTATTGTCATTAATACACCCGCAATATTGCGTACCATGTGATGTAAAAAAGCATTGGCTGAAATATCTATAATCACTCTTTCGCCAATTCTAGAAATGGCGAGACGTGATATGGTGCGTACCGGATTTTTGGCTTGACAAGCATAAGCACGATATGATGAAAAATCATAAGTGCCTAATAGATAATTAGCCGCCACTTGCATTCGCTCAACTTCTAAAGAATTATGTTCCCAAGTAACTCTTTTTGCTAATAAAGCCGGGCGGGTTGGACGGTTTAAGATCACATAACGGTAATGGCGAGCTTGCGCTGAAAAACGGGCGTGAAAATTATTATCAACTTCTTGAACCCACAGCACACTCACATCATCCGGTAGTATACTATTAGTACCTAACCTCCATGAGCGCAGGGTACGTTGTACAGCCACATCAGCATGTATAACTTGTCCATACGCATGTACACCGGTATCAGTACGTCCGGCACAAACAACCGTGACAGGGTGATTAGCTATTTTAGAAAGTGCTGCTTCTACACAACCTTGTACACTACGGGCATGAGGCTGGATTTGCCAACCGAAAAAATCATTTCCCGCATATTCTATACCTAGAGCTATTCTCATTATTAAAATAACTAGTTCTAATTAGACCTGACAGGTTTCAAAAACCTGTCAGGTCTGCCATTTCTTTAACTTATTGATAATAATTTAGTCTGCCGTTTCCTTACTCATCATCTCCTGACTCCAATTTTTTCAGCAGCGCATCTAAATCATCATTTTCTAAAGCATCGTCCATACCCGTCATGTCGCTTGTATCATCACTAGTGTCAAGTTGACTTAGCAACGCATCCAAATCATCTGAGCTGTCTAAGTCAATATCCGACGTATCCAGGGTGGTTTCGGTGCCACTATTAGTATCAAGCTGCTGTAAATTTATCTCTAACTCGTTTGCAAGTTCATCATCCAAGCCCAGAGTACCTAAATCATCACTGCTGTCCGTAGCTGTTAGTTCTTGTAAATTATCTGTGTCATCACTGTCAGACTGGCTTAGTAATGAATCATCTAAAGATAACTCATCATCACCAGCGATTTCTTCAGAACCTTCTAAATCAAATGATAAGTCATTATCTAAAGATAAGTCATCGTCACTTCCGGCGATTTCTTCAGGAGCGTCTAAATCAAATGATAAGTCATTATCTAAAGATAAGTCATCGTCACCGCCGGCGATTTCTTCAGGAGCGTCTAAATCAAGTGATAAGTCATTATCTAAAGATAAGTCATCGTCACTTCCGGCGATTTCTTCAGGAGCGTCTAAATCAAATGATAAGTCATTATCTAAAGATAAGTCATCGTCACCACCAGCGATTTCTTCAGAACCTTCTAAATCAAGTGATAAGTCATTATCTAAAGATAAGTCATCGTCACTTCCGGCGATTTCTTCAGAACCTTCTAAATCAAGTGATAAGTCATTATCTAAAGATAAGTCATCGTCACCACCAGCGATTTCTTCAGGACCTTCTAAATCAAGTGATAAGTCATTATCTAAAGATAAGTCATCGTCACCACCAGCGATTTCTTCAGGACTTTCTAAATCAAGTGATAAGTCATTATCTAAAGATAAGTCATCGTCACCACCAGCGATTTCTTCAGGACCTTCTAAATCAAGTGATAAGTCATTATCTAAAGATAAGTCATCGTCACCACCGGCGGTTTCTTCAGGAGCGTCTAAATCAACTGATAAGTCACCATCTAAAGATAAGTCATCGTCACTTCCGGCGATTTCTTCAGAACTTTCTAAATCAAGTGATAAGTCATTATCTAAAGATAAGTCATCGTCACTTCCGGCGATTTCTTCAGAACTTTCTAAATCAAGTGATAAGTCATTATCTAAAGATAAGTCATCGTCACTTCCGGCGATTTCTTCAGAACCTTCCAAATCAAGTGATAAGTCATTATCTAAAGATAAGTCATCGTCACCACCTGCGGTTTCATCAGGACTTTCTAAATCAAGTGATAAGTCACCATCTAAAGATAAGTCATCGTCACCACCTGCGGTTTCATCAGGACTTTCTAAATCAAGTGATAAGTCATTATCTAAAGATAAGTCATCGTCACTTCCGGCGATTTCTTCAGAACCTTCCAAATCAAGTGATAAGTCATTATCTAAAGATAAGTCATCGTCACCACCAGCGATTTCTTCAGGACTTTCTAAATCAAGTGATAAGTCATTATCTAAAGATAAGTCATCGTCACTAGCTGTTTCATCAGGACTTTCTAAATCAAGTGATAAATCATCATCTAAAGATAATTCATCGTCACCGTCTGCGGTTTCATCAGGACTTTCTAAATCAAGTGATAAGTCATCATCTAAAGATAAGTCATCGTCACCTCCGGCGGTTTCTTCAGGAGCGGCGTCTAAATCAAGTGATAAATCATCATCTAAAGATAATTCATCGTCACCGCCGGCGGCTTCATCAGGACTTTCTAAATCAAGTGATAAGTCACCATCTAAAGATAAGTCATCGTCACCGCCGGCGATTTCTTCAGAACCTTCTAAATCAAGTGATAAGTCATTATCTAAAGATAAGTCATCGTCACCGCCGGCGGTTTCTTCAGAACCTTCTAAATCAAGTGATAAGTCATCACCTCCGGCGATTTCTTCAGAACCTTCTAAATCAAGTGATAAGTCACCATCTAAAGATAATTCATCACCTCCGGCGGTTTCTTCAGAACCTTCTAAATCAAGTGATAAGTCATCATCTAAAGATAAGTCATCGTCACCACCGGCGGTTTCATCAGAACCTTCTAAATCAAGTGATAAGTCATCATCTAAATCTAATTCATCGTCACCTCCGGCGGTTTCATCAGGACTTTCTAAATCAAATGATAAGTCATCATCTAGCTCTAAAGATAATTCATCATCACCGCCTGCGGTTTCATCAGGACTTTCTAAATCAAGTGATAAGTCATCATCTAAAGATAAGTCATCGTCACCACCAGCGATTTCTTCAGAACCTTCTAAATCAAGTGATAAGTCATCATCTAAAGATAAGTCATCGTCACCACCGTCTGCGGTTTCTTCTGGAACGTCTAAATCAAATGATAAGTCACCATCTAAATCAAAAGATAAGCCTTCTTCACTGGTAGAAGCAGATTCTAGCTCTTCACTTTCTAAACTAGGCACAGTTTCTTCAGCCGCTTCTTCTCCACTACCTAAATCAATAGAAATATCATCCAAATCTAAAGATAAACCATCAGGTAAGCCGTCTTCATCACCAATGTCAAGTAAAGTACTTCCTTCTGTTTCAGCAGTATCTGTTTCGGCGAGTGTTTCTTCAATGTCAAAATCTTCCAGACCTTCCAGTGTCGTATCAGTCATTGACTCTTCAGTTTCATCTTCACCAAATGTCGCCGCGGCAATCGCCGCGCCTGCTACTGCACCTGCTGCCGCACCTGCCGCAATTTTTGCACCTGTGCTGCCACTTTCTTCTTGTTGCAATGGCGCAATTGATAATTCTCTGCCGGTGGATAGAGTTTGCCATAATTCGAGAGCTTTATCCCATAAAGATCCCTGCCCGTTTACGCCATCATGTAATTGTTTAGCCTGTACCTCGAATTTATCAGCATTCTTAGCCGCAACGTGAACTTCCAACAATTTCAAACGATATTCGTAGTGATGCGGATATTTCTCAATGGCTGATTCTAAAAGTTCTTCAGCTTTATCAAAACTTTCATAAACTATATAGGTGTCGACTTCTTCACGTAAGTCTTGATCATATTCCTGATCAATTTCATCATCACGCTCGACCTTTTCTATTTGTTTAACTCCACCTTTGAGTGTGGCATCATCATCAGAAATTTTTACTAAGTCGTCGTCAAAGTCGCTTTCTGCCTTTAAACGTTCCAATTCTTCTTGGATTTCTTCATTTGTCAATACGGTTCCGCCTTTCCATTCAGCGGTTCCAACAGAGCCACTTGACTTACGCTGCCGTCGCAAAAAACCCATTACCATGAATAACGCGAGTGTGCCACCCCCAACACCCCCTACTGTTATCCAACCGCCTGGCACATTTTCTTTAACCAGTTCATTCACTTTATTGGTAGAAGCTAGGACTGTTTCTATGACATCAGTGTCGTTGGGTGTTTCTTTCTCTATGGGTGGTTCTGATACTTCAGTTTCGGGTTCGTCAGTCGAAATTGTTTCAGTTTCATCAGTCGAAATTGTCTCAGTGGACCCACTAGCTAAATCGCCTCCTTCATTTTTCACAGGCGGGAATGTCGGAGTAATTTTAATTCTAGGTTTGCCAGGTGAAGCTTGTAAAACAGCCACTTGCTCTTTTAGTTGCTCGTTCTCCTGCTCTATTCTTTCCAATTTGTCTTGAAAATCAGATGGTAGTTGCTGGCTTTTTCCTCGCGCTTGTTTTTCCAACTGAGTTTGTAACTTTGCCATCCGCTTGTTTTGAAGTTTCAGCATTTTATTTAGTTCATCCAACTGCTCCTTCATGGTAGAAACTAAACTATCAGTTTTTTCAAATTTGATTTTTAAATGCTTATTTTCAGCTTCAATACTCGCATTTTTTTCCGTCAGTTGAGAGAGTTCACGACGCAAATTTTTAATGTCTGCTGAACTGTCTTGCGAGTCGGTAACGGTACCAGAACTTTTGACCAGCGAGCTGGGTGCCTGAATGACCACTTCTGGTTCACGAGGTGCCCTTACGGTTGGCTTTTGTTTTGGACTGACACGGCTTTGGGGGGCAGTGGAAGTCTGAATACTAGATTGTCGTTTAGCAACACGTACCGGCTGCGTTTTCCACCCAGGGACACGTAATACCCTTCCAGCCTTGAGCAAATTTCGATTGCCTCTAATAAAAGCGCTGGGATTGGCATTGTAAATGCGATTCATCTGTTGCCGTATAGACACGCCCCTTGGACGAGTCCGTTTGGCAATAGCCCATAAGGTATCATTTCTAACGATTCTATAAGAACCGCCTTTACCTCTGCTTGCTTTTTTACCTCTGCTTGTCCCCCGCCTCTTTGATGTTTTTCCTTTCGTTTTTTTGGAGGCTGAGGTCTTAGGACTTTTAACGCGCCTTGGTTTATCTGAAACACGTTTTGCTTTAGATTGAACCGATGGCGCAGTTTGACGGCTTGATGTTGTTATGACGGGAGCGGGTTTATATAAAGGCGGATCCAATAAAGCCGTATATTCACGCAAAATCCGTCCACCTGACCATTTTACTTCAATTAAAAAGTTAAGAAACGGTTCTTTTATGGGCTGTTGGCTGGTAACATTAATAATGGCTGTCGTTTTACTTTTCTTTTGAATAGCAAAACGCATTTTCGCCAGTTCATACGAACGCTCTATTCCAGCCCTACTGAAAGCTCTCTGCGTAGCGAGTGAGACTTTGAGAGTGGAACTATCCTTAGAATTGATAGATAAAACATCTATTCTAGCCTTTAAAGGTTCATTGAGTTTTGAATTGACTCGAATATGGCTTAGCCCAAGTGCTAATGCACCCTGTGTAAAGAGTGTGCCTATCAGAGCCAATATAATAGTTCGTTTGTGCATCATGATTTACCTGTTCCTAAAAAGTTGGACAAAGTTGCCCATTAGGTAATTCGCTCTCTGTTGATAACCCTGAAGGGTTGCAACTAGAGTCCTGGTTGAACAGTTCCAACCGTAGTCGCTCAGTCCGTTTTAACAATATAGACTTAACCTTTTGAAAAGGTGTCCAACGATCTATCTCCTGATCGTGAAGCCTTGCTAAAACGTTTCGCGCAGCATTCTCATCAGCTTGTAACACCACCCCGTCGAAACAATAAAATGCATCACCATTACGTTTTCCTAAAAGCAAACCATAACGAGAATCCATTTGCGAAGTGTACGCGCTATTGACAAGAATGACCGAAGAACCTCTCCGGCGAGAAATTGTATCTAAAGCGTTTGCTATCACACCTTTTGTCCAGGCGGATAGTCTTCTGGTAACGTTTTTTCCCATTTTTTTGGAAGCTATTGGAAATCTCAAATCCTCAGCCGCAATAACTGTTGCCTGATCAACCAACTTATGCGTCGCCTGACAAATTTTATCTCTTATTTGGCATTTAACTTTTTTATTCTGGCGATTGAGTTTCTTTCTACCTAAATTATTTTCAATAATATTTTGTTTTTTATGATATTTTTTATTTGCAATCGCCCTTAGTTTGCTTCTCTTTTGATATTTATTCTTTAACTTATCCGATTGCTGAGTCAATATTTGACCTAACCTATCACCATATCGTTCACCATTAGAATCAACAAAAACCTCGGTATAACCCTTATCTATACCAAGTGTGGCTTTACCACAAGTTTTTGGTTCGATTATATCTATTGTGTAATGAACTTCAACTTCTCCATCAATTAAAATTAATCGTAAGGTACCAGTTGGTTCTTTTGTTGTATTTAGTGGAATTGCAAGGCGTTTGCCTTTTTGTAAGCTAGGGATTTTTATCCACGCATGACCACCTAATTGAAAACGGGTATAATTATCAGAACGAACAATAATTTGGTTATTGGTGTGATTGCGACCATGCTTCCAATGCTTACGCATCAAACGTCTCAAATAATTATCGGAAGTCCAATTATCATCTTTGAGTCTTTTGTATAGTTTTGTACGTTTCGCATTGTTAGAAACGTCTTTATGAAGCACCTTTCTGACTTTTTCTTTGGCTGCTTCTCTGTTCGCTTTTATGTCACTAAAACTGTCCCGTAAAGTTTCTTTCCAAGCATTCGCGGAAACATTAAATTGACGTTTTTCTTTTAGCCATTGAGCACGGATTTTTCTATCACTTTTTAAAGCCACACCTTGGATTGAACCATAACAATGCCAAACATCCGAACGAACTTGACCTAATCGTTTGCTTTGTTCTTCTAGCTGTTCAAATTTACGTTTGTTTAAGTTTTTACTTTTTAAAATTCGAGTCACTTTCATTGCTAATTACCTTCTTTATATCTTTCTTGTATTTTCTTAAACCATACAAACGACAAGAGAACGTATGAATGATTGCCATTAAATCTTCTGCTACTTCTTGTTGAGGGCTTAATGATTCTTGATTAACAACTATGATTTCGCAACTATTTTCTTTTGCTAGAAATAAAAAATACTCAAAACCAAAACGGCATAAACGGTCTTTGTGCGCTATCAGTAATTTAGCAATTTCCCCCTTCTGAATACGAGACATTAGTGACAAAAATTTTTGACGTTTAAAATTCATTCCGCCACCAATTTCTTGTATCCATTCATCAACAGCAATACCAGAAGCCAGACAAAATTGTTCCATTGCAATGACTTGCGACTTTAAATCATCTTTTTGTCTCGCACTTGAAACACGACAATAAACTATGATTTTTTTATCTGGTTCTTTTATTCCATATAACTGCCGTAAGTCAACATCATCATAATAACGATGGTTGGATGGGGTGCGTTTAGCAATTAATTTGCCATTTATATCCCATCTTCTTAGTGTCTTTACTGAGACACCTATCTTTTTTGCAAATTCATGCGGTTTATATTTATTACCCATAATTATACATTATGGGTATTTTTGTCTAGTTTTCAAGTAGCAGTTTTTACCTCCTGCGTGTAATTGGTAAATCTTTAATTCTAATCCGAATTTTAATTATTAAATGTATAAGGATTAGCATCAAATTATAATTTAATTAATAATTAATATTTATAATTAATACAATAGACATTATACCGATTTAATTTAAGTGTTTGATTTCATTAGCTTTACCAAAATAGGAATTTTAAGTAAATCAATGAGTTACGTTAAATCGGTATAATGTCTAATACCTTCGCCAATTTTAAATTTTAGCGATTTTCAAAAAAATACTGATTTTTATTTCTAATAAAATCAATAAGTTAAAAAATTACATTGGTTCAAAATTGACGATTTTTACAATCTGGCGAAGGTATTAATATTAACTATTAGGTTTTTAATTAGGGCAACTACAAGGGATTACCCCTACATGAGGGCAACTACAACTCGATCATCAAGTTTTTTCTAAAGCCAAACAATAACTTACAAGGATTGTATATAAAAAAGGATTTAAACACTAACTACAAGGATTGTATATAAAAAAGGATTTAAACACTAACTACAAGGATTGTATATAAAAAAGGATTTCAACCGGATACTATCACGATTCAATCCCTGTTACTCTTATATACAATCCATGTAGTTACCGGTTTTAATCCCTTTATAAAATCGCTTTCCGTTATTATTGTCAGACTAAAAACTTGAACATCGAGTACAAGGGATTACCCCTACATGAGGGCAATTCTTTATGGTTGTCCTTCATTAATTCTCGAAAACACATTATAACACACTCTTAAGTATAAATTACATATCATTTTTTATTAAAATTTCTGCAATTTGAATACTATTAAGCGCCGCACCTTTGCGAATGTTATCAGCAACCACCCAAAAGTCAAGCCCACGCGGATGGGAAATATCTTCGCGAATACGCCCAACAAACACCGGGTCCTTATTGGCAGATTCAGTGACAGCAGTGGGATAGCCACCCGGTTTGCGTTCATCCATCAAAACTATCCCTGGGGCATTTTTTAATAGCTCGCGTGTCTGCTCGACGCTGATTTTTTCACGAGTTTCAAGATGCACTGCTTCGGAATGTCCATAAAATACGGGAACGCGAACGGTAGTGGGATTGACTAAAATGGATTCATCCTCAAAAATTTTGTGCGTTTCCCAAACCATCTTCATCTCTTCTTTTGTATAGCCATTTTCCATGAAAATGTCAATATGTGGCAAACAATTAAAAGCGATTTGTTTGGGGTAAACATCAGGGGTAATAGGTTTGCCATTGAGTAGAGCTGCCGTTTGAGTGGCGAGTTCTTCGATAGCTTCTTTACCTGTACCTGAAACAGATTGATAAGTAGCAACGTTAATGCGTTCAATCCCTACAGCATCATAAATTGGTTTAAGGGCAACCAACATTTGTATAGTAGAGCAGTTAGGATTAGCGATGATATTGCGTGGCTTATATTGTGCTATGGCGTGTGGATTCACCTCCGGCACAACCAGTGGGATATCCTTATCCCTGCGAAATTGTGAGGTATTATCTATAACCACACAGCCGGCTTCGCCAGCACGCGGCGCATGTACGGCTGAAACGGATGCACCGGCTGAAAATAAACCAATTTGCGTTTTGGAAAAGTCAAATTGTTCTAAATCGCCTATTACCAGGGACTGCCCTTTAAATTGGATTCGTTTACCGGCTGAACGGTGGCTGGCTAAGGGGTATAAATTCGCTATGGGAAAATTGCGTTCTTCCAAAATAGAAATCATGGTTTCACCCACAACACCGGTTGCACCGACAACTGCGACATCAAATGTTTGACTCATTTTTTTATTTTCTCCTTTTAGGATTCACTATTCAGAGCTGCCACCACGGCATCACCCATTTCACGGGTACTAACCGTTTCTTTTCCTGGTTGTTCAATATCTTTGGTACGTAAACCATTACGTAAGACTTGACTCACCGCATTTTCCACCACATCCCCTAATTTGGGTTGATTAAGGCTATAACGTAACATCATGGCGATAGATAAAATGGTAGCTAAAGGATTAGCTATATTTTGTCCAGCAATATCGGGAGCGGAACCATGTATGGGTTCATACATCCCTTTATTATGGGCGTCTAAAGAAGCAGAGGGCAACATGCCGATGGAGCCTGTTAGTTGAGAGGCTAAATCCGATAAAATATCGCCAAACATATTAGTTGTCACCATGACATCAAATTGTTTGGGGGCACGTACCAGTTGCATAGCCGCATTATCTACATACATGTGGGTTAGTTGGACATGGGGAAAATCCTTGCCGACTCGTGTGACGATTTCGCGCCAAAATTCAGTTGCTTCTAACACATTGGCTTTATCAACTGAGCATAGACGTTTTTGCCGTTTTTCGGCACTTTCAAAAGCGACTCGTGCAATGCGTTCAATTTCGCTTTCATTATAAACCAGGGTATTAACGCCTTGTGATTCGCCATTATCAAGAACACGAATACCCCGTGGCTGCCCAAAATAAATTCCGCCGGTGAGTTCACGTACAATTAAAATATCTAATCCATCAACAATTTCCGATTTGAGCGTCGAGGCATTAGCTAATTCGGGAAATAATATAGCCGGTCTTAAATTGGCAAACAGTTTCAGTTCAGAGCGTAAGCCTAACAAGCCTTTTTCGGGACGAATTGCGATGTCCAATGATTCCCATTTAGGACCACCGACTGCCCCTAATAATACCGCATCTGCTTTTTTAACCAGTTCCAGGGTTTTAGCGGGTAAGGGATGCCCGGTGGCATCAATTGCTGCACCGCCTACTAAACCTTGTTCCAACTGCACATCCAAACCATAGGAGTTCCATAGTTTGTCTAGTACTTTAATGGCTTCGGCGATAATTTCCGGTCCAATACCGTCGCCTGGTAATATTGCGATAGTTTTAGTCATTTCAATTCAATTATCAGTTATCAGTTATCAGTTCACAGTTATATTGTTGAATATATTAAATTTGCTTGCTATTGTCAATATACTGAACGTACTTAAAGAATGAGCATATAGTTTTTCATATAAATAAATTCACATTCTAAACCTGACAGGTCTCGAATACCTGTCAGGTTTTTGGAAGTTATTTATCTGAACATCTATAGTATAACTATTGCATAAAAAACTCGCATTTTTTGAAAAAATGGTATTTCTAAACGATTTTTTTCTTAAATGTTCATTCCCAATTCTCAATTGTATAATTATAGATGTTCAGAAAAATAATTTCATATCAAAAAGGAGGGCAGACACGCAGGTCTGCCCCTACAAACCCAAACGTATTCAGAGGCTTTCGGTGCGAACCTGCGTGTTCGCCCTTTGTGAAATTATTTATATGAA
>Ga0233404_10000176_pt1 | contig 16834 bp, 8 predicted proteins | sample Na_oxic_2_MG_FD_179861 | JGI IMG/M metagenome (GOLD analysis project Ga0233404, IMG submission 179861) | Seawater microbial communities from Saanich Inlet, British Columbia, Canada - Na_oxic_2_MG | ecosystem: Environmental > Aquatic > Marine > Inlet | place: Canada: British Columbia | collected...
GGCCTATGGGTGGTAGTGGAGGCCAGTCACTCACGGCATCATCTAAAGTGAAAAACGTGACGACATGGCTCTCGGAGGGGCCATAATGATTGTGTAGTGTGCAATCTGTTAATTGCTGAAACCAGTGGACAATAGGGGAGATGATTTGCAACTGTTCACCAGCCGTAATGATTTCACGTAAATTAACTGGCAGGTGTTCAGACTCTGTAGACGCTTCGGCAAGATGCTGTAAAGCCACAAACGGAAGAAAGAGTCGAGAAATATCGTGTTTGCTCATAAAACTTAACAAGGCCCGGGCATCCCTTCGCAATTCTTCTGTAATCATAACCAAGGTACCGCCAGAACACCAAGTGGCAAACATTTCTTGAAACGAGACATCGAAGCTGACAGGTGCAAATTGTAATGTTTTTGTCCCATAGCCCGCAGTAGAATGTTTTCGCTGCCAACTAATCAGATTGACCAGAGGTTCTTGTTCCATAGCAACTCCTTTGGGACGACCAGTAGAACCAGATGTATAAATAACATAAGCCAAATTCGTCGGTGTCACTCCACTGACTAGATTTTCTTCAGCGAACCGTGATAGCATTTCTGCCTCAACATCCAAACAAATCAGCTGCGCTTCAGTTTCTGGCAATTTCTCTTTAAGGCTTGATTGAGTCAACAACACTGGCACCCCAGCATCTTCCAACATAAACACCAAACGTTCTGCTGGATAAGCCGGGTCAAGTGGCATATAAGCACCTCCCGCCTTGAGAATCCCTAATAGCCCAATCACCATTTCAATTGAACGCTCAACGCAAATTCCTACCAAGACTTCCGGTTTGACTCCCAAGGTTTGTAGATAGTGGGCGAGTTGATTGGCTTTGGTATTTAATTCTCTATAAGTCAACTGTTGATCTTCAAATACTACCGCAACCGCATTTGGCGTGGTTTCTACTTGAGCCTCAAATAATTGATGGATACATTTATCCTTGGGATAATCCGTTTGGGTATCATTCCATTCCACCAATAATTGATGCCGTTCACGTTCCGTTAGCAGAGGCAATTCTGAAATGCGTTGCTGCGGATTTGCCACAATATAGCAATTCCCGTTTGGGTTAAATACAAAAAAAGGGCAAACACGCAGGTTTGCCCCTACGAATAATGTGCTGATAGCAATCGGAAAACGCTATAGCCTTGATATAAATCTATTGTTCGGTTTATCTCAAGGCTGAGTAGTTACCAAATTTCAAGTACGTTCAGTATAAATCTCTTTCTTGTCAATCCTTTTTTTACTTGATGTTCAAGCTTTTAAAGTTGGAAACTTCAAGAAATTTTTGACAAAAATAGTATTTCTAATGCTGCTCTATAGATGTTCAGAAAAATAATTTTTTGATCAAACCTGCCAGGTTTTGGAAACCTGGCAGGTTTTGTGAAGTTATTTATGTGAAAAACTATAGTTCCCGATTTTTGATAGCGGAAAAAATGCGCCCATCTTATGTATCCTCTCATTGCCTAAACCCGACAGGTTTTTGATACAAAGTAACTTCGCGTAGCTGCGATCAACCTGTCAAGTTCCACCAAATTTAGAAAAGATACCATTATGTCTATCGAAGTTTACGCTTGTATGACATCCTGTCCATCTTTCAAAGCCTCGGTCCAATTATTAATAAGGCTGGCGCATTTGCGGAGATTTTTACCATAATTTTCACTCCAATCTTCCAAGCCTTGCATGAGACTGTCATTCGCTGGATCACCTACCATCAGTCTGACTTTAGTTAGTACTTGCTGTAACAAGACGATATCTAGCGCATCCCATCTGCTATTCATATCCAAGTCTTGCAAATTATCTATGCAACGTTTCAAAGACTCAGCTGCGCGTAGAGAAAACATCCCATTTTTATACTTGAGCAATGTGTCTAATTCTTCTATTGACATGATTTGCTGTTCATCTAGTTCGAGTTTAATCCGTTCTAAGGTGTATCTCGGTTCTAAAGTCAGCTCTATGATAGAAGCACGATCTAAAACACGGGGCGATAATGACAAAGTGGTATGATCATTATTGATCGTTGCTACAAAACGCAACGCCGGGGATATAAAAACCTTGCTGCCAGTAGTGGTTATACCCCGTATACTTTTACCACCGAGTTCAATCATTCGCAGTTTTTCCTGTTCATCGGGATATTGTGAACGTACCAAAATATCCGCAAACCAATACTCCGGTTGGCTGAGGTTAAACTCTTCAAAAATAATCATCAAAGTGCGTTTGTCGTTTTTTCGCCAAGCTGTTTCGGCTTTACATAAAAAACGAGTAAAATCAGTCGGTTCAAATTCATTACTGATCGGATTGACGTAACCTAATAAATCTTCACGACCTCGCCAAGTCGAACCCACCGGGACAATCAGCTTGCGTTCCTGATCGTCAATCAAATCAATCGCTAAGCTGCTTTTGCCAACCCCCGGGTTGCCTGTCAAAATGAGAATATTTTTAGTCAGCGAGACCGCCATAACCGCATCCAAAACTTCCTTGCTATAAATCGTTTTGATTCTTTCCTTGGCTGCCTCTTTTTCTATCAAAGGGTAAATCGCTACACCATTTTTGGGTGTGTGTTTTAAGGTGGTGGTGACTACCTGATGTGAGGGTTTTTTGAGCTCTAAGTTTTTTAGACTATCAACAAAAGGGCTTCGATTAAGAACTGATGATGTACTTCTGCTGGTGTAGGTACGCACCATATTTTGTTGAATCTTGAACGCATTTTCACGAGCGGCTTCAAACCATTCATGTAAATGGGAGTGGAAATATTCAAACCGTTCGGCATCTTTGGGACTGGTCCAATTGGGATGAGGACTGCTGGCTTGTTCGGCGGCTTTTTCAAACATATTTTCCACCGCAACACGATTGACTTCTTTGAGATAAACCCCACCTATGATGCTTTTATAGTAGACGGTTAGGATATAGGGCTGTTGAAAGCGTGTCCACCCATCTGGATAGGGTTCTATTTGCCACAAGGTCTTAAATTCATTGATTTTTTGTGGAGAAACACTACGCACACGATAGGCCCCGAAAACGTAATCTTTGGGCCTTGTATTGATATCACTTATACCCCGAGGTTCTTGAAAACGTTTACCCCAAAATAGTAAAATCTGGTTATTCAAGGCCTCTGGATATGGTTCAAGCAACCACCCGATGCCTAAATCGTCGATGAGGCAATAGGGATTACCCTCTTCAAAAATATGAATATGGTAACAACGTGGATCACCTTGTTGACAATAATCAGTACGAAATTGTTGTTTTGCTGAACAGTTCCAAGTTTCAGCATTTTTACAAATACCGCCATCCCAACCTCGACGGTGTGAATTAATCGTGCAACCTAAAGCGTTACCAACGGTAATAAAACTCATAATATAATGTCTCCTAGTGAAAAATAAAAAGTAACTACTCAGAGCTTGAGTAAAAGATTACCCCTACAACAATATTCTTTCTTATGTAGGGGCAATCCCAATCGCTCTATAATTTTTTGTTTAAAATTAATATATTATAAAATATGCCCATAAAACAAAATAGTTAGTAACTACTTGAAATATAATATATTTTATCCAAAAAATGCTTCAAAAAAATAAATTTTGTTAAAATATGACTTTTTGATTGCTTATAAATTATTGATTTTAATAATATTTATATTGAGCGATAGCCCTAGAGCAATCCCACGCGCCAACCCTGAGTATTTACAATAAAAAATGAATTTAGGTGATTTCTTATAAAAAATATACCATCATATCAAGCGTATTTATAATACTCAATCTTTGAGTTTTTTGTAAACCATTGATTTTAAAAGAAATATAATTTTAGGTCTAAAAACTAAATAACCTTAAAAATCAATGAGTTGTATATTTCAAGATTCAAAAATAAAGCTTTACAAAGCCAAATAACATCAAAAACTAGAAGATCGAGTAATACTATTTTTAAAAATAGTATTTCTTTAAAACAGGTATATTCCTTTAAGGTGATTTTTAAAAAAATATACCACCATATCAAGCGTATTTGTAAATACTATTTTTAAAATAGTATTTCTTTAAAACTTGTATTCCTTGTAAAGAAATCACCGTATCTTCTCAAAATTTAGAGGTAGGATGGGTAGAAACAGAGGTGGAAACACACCGCTTTTCTTTCAACAAAACGGGGGATTGTAATGAAATTCCTACCCACCCTACATATCGATCCTACCACCAAATTTTAATAGGATACAAATCACCTTATAAGGGTAAAATGTCAATGCGAATTAAGAGTTGACATTTTTGTACTAAAAACAATGGCTAAGAAAACCAATTCAGGAGCATCGCCCAAAATCACAGATTTTAACCATAAGATTTTAAAAGAATTTTTCAACCATTAATTCGCATTGTCAGCAAAAATTAACCATAAAAAGTTTTATTGATAATAATTATAAATTGTAATTCAAAATCTTAATTGGGAATTTGGATACGAAGTGATCGCCAGATTCATCAGGAATTGATAAATCAAACTCTAACTCAATAATGATTTTAAACCTTTCCCTTTGGAACGAGTAAAAATTAACTTCCCCCCGATGTTCTCAAGGTACATCAATAGTGGTGTACAAGAATTGAGGAAGTTATTTTTGAACCGATCCTTTAAAACATTTTCCTTATTTCAACATTTTTTTTGCCCAAACTTTTTAAAAAAGCTTGAGGGTTTAAATTTAACGAAATTCAAGTACACTCAGTATAACACGCTTGCTCTATTTTTAAAAAATAATTTATAGTACACAAAACCATGTTATCATTAGTCGTTTAGAAAAATCATTAAGATGTTATTATAGCCCATAAAAGTATTAATAAGTATTAATATCCATTTAACGTACTCATGGCTTGCGCGTGGGATTGCCCCTACATAAGAATATTTTCGGAACGAAACCAATAGAGTTAGGAACACTTTTTGCATAACAAGTTTCTCTCCAACTGGGTACCCCATTTTTTGTGACTTGAGCCTCGCTTGAAAATTTTGAACCGAAATCGGAGGCGGGCACTTTTTAAAAAAACTTTAAATAACAAGAGGTTCAATATTTAAGCAATATCTATTCCGATCTCTATTGGAACGAAACATAAGAATATTGGTATCCTATCAAAATTGGGTGGCAGTAGGGTGGGTAGGAACTTCGTTATAACCCACCATTACGGTGGGTTGAACCTAAAACGGTTACTTCTAAGTGCTATCGCTCTACCCCAATGCCATTAAGTTAAGCTTTGGAATCCAAACCTTTAGATTTGGAAGTTCTTTAATTTTAAACCGAATAATCCATTACTTACGGTTTGGATTCCAAGAAATATTCCTTAACTTAATGGCATTGCGCTCTACCCACCCTACCTCTAAATTTTGATTAAGATACGAATATTGTTGTAGGGCAAGATTGAAGGGTTGCCCTGAGTAATTAGCATTTAATTTGTTATTTGTTAGTAAAGTAAACAAAAATCAATACACTAACGGGAACGGGATATTTTATAACATCCTTTAAAAAAACTTGACATTTATAAAAATGTCAAGTATATTTCAAAAAAGCTCAAGAGTGGTTAGCCTTCCACGTTAAATTAAAAAATGGGAGCTTTGTAAACTTCAAGCTTTCATTAGGCAAGGAGATAAAAGGCTGTGAAAAACTGGTTAGCTTCTGTTAAAGTGTTAACTCATTTGTTAACATGTTAATAGTTGTTAACGGAATTGTTATCTAATATAAACGACTCAACCAACTAATGAGGAAAAATATATGGCTGATTTATTTTCAGACGCTTGGATGAAAAGCTACATGGAGGAATGGAATAAAGAACCGGAACTGGCTGACGCATTAGCTAAACTTAATTTTAGCTCCAAGATTGCTTATGGGTTTAAAGATGAAGACAGTGCCAAAGGTGTTTTGGTGATTGAAAATGGCAAAGTCACTTCCGCGGGTGCGTATAATGGCGAAGAAGTCAATTGGGATTTACGAGCTACTACCGAAAACTGGCAAAAATGGCTTGATAAGGGGCTAGGCATGGCAAGCTTAGGTGCTGCCTATGTGGCTGGCAAGTTGAAATTCAAGACTGGCGACTATGGTGCCATGATCAAAGATCCACGCATGGCTGGACCGTTTGTGAAGAGTTTTACCGTAATGGGGCGTGTTTCTTAATAATGGTTAATGGTTAATGGTTAATGGTTAATGGTTTTTAATGTTTAATGGTTGTAACTACTCAGCCTTCGCGTGTTAGAAATACTATTTTTCAAAAAAACAGTATTTCTTTCTATTAAAAGCTGAGTAGATGGTTAATGTTTAACAGGGGGGATAATTCACCATTAATCATTAACCATTAATCATTAACCATTAACTATTAACCATTAACCATTAACCATTAACCATTAACCATTAAAAATAGCATGTTAAAAAAATTTATTAGAATCGCTACTATCGTTGGAATATTTTTAGGCACGGGCGTAACTGTCAAGGCAGAAAGTTATTATGAAGTACGTGTCCACGATCTGAGTCCACCTGTCACTTTAAGTGGTACCGTCATACCTGAAAAAGAAGTCACCTTATCCGCTCAACTCCCAAGCCGAATTAAAAAAATTGCAGGTGAAGAAGGTGAAGCATTTGAACAAGACACGGTTTTAGTGGCCTTAGATGATAGGGAATTACTAGCTCAACGGCGTTCAGCCGTCGCTAAATGGCATCAGGCTGATTTAGCCCTACGCAATGCGGGTATACAGTACAAGCGTGAACTCTGGTCACCTGATTCTCCTAGTAATGCCCCGGGTGGTATGGGATTGCCACATTTATTTGACCAATTTATTACCAAGCCCCTTAGTGATGTTCTTGGACAAAGTGATGAAGGGCTTGACCGTCGCGCTCAACTCCATAATCATGGTACTCGGATCGAAAATGCTCGTGCCGCCCTATGGCAGGCTGAATCGCAGATTGAACAAATTGATTCTAAACTACGTGATGCCCAGAGCCTGGCACCATTTGATGGTGTTATCATCCAAAAGTCGATAGAAGTGGGTGATACCGTGCAACCCGGCCAACTTTTGTTGAAGTTTGCCAATATCGAAAAACTGCAAATTGAGGTCAATGTGCCGGCCCGTTTGGTTCGTGGTTTAGAGGTTGGACAACGGGTTTCCGCTAAATTGGATGTGCTTGATGAGCGCGTGATTGTGACCGTAGACCAAATTTTTCCCATCGCGGATGCACAACGTCACACCGTCAAAGTTAAATTTAACTTATCCATAGATGTCGAGCGTGAAGACGCTCGATATGTAGGTCCCGGTCAATACGCCCAGATTGATGTGCCAGATGTCAGAGCAGGTAAACAAGATTTACTTTTAATTCCCAAATCCGCGGTAGTTAATGGGGGAGGGAGTTTGCCAGGAGTTTGTGTTTTAAGAGCTGATAATCAATATGAACGGCGTATGGTGCGGCTTGGTAGAACCATTAATCCGGCACTCATTGTCGAACTTGAGCCCTCGCTTGGTGATTATGTGACCATTCTCAGTGGGTTAAAGGTGGGTGATACTGTTGTGATTCTAACGGGAGTTAGAAAACAAACCTGTTGACTTTAAAATGTATCCCAGATTCGCGTATGGTGAGTTTTTCCAAAAATACTATTTTTTATGCGAAGTTTTTTGAGGCACAAATACCATTTTTTGACAAAATGGTATTTGTACCCTTTTATAGAAATACTATTTTTTCAGAAAAGTAACTACTCAGGGCTTGAGTAAAGGATTGCCCCTACAACAATATCCATACATAGAATGACGAAAATATTCATACGTAGGAGTAATCCCTTGTGGTTACCCTGAGTAGTTACTCAAAAAATAGTATTTATAATATGTTAAAGCTGAGTAATTACGATCATTTTTAATTGTAACTACTCAGGGTTTGAACAAGGGATTGCCCATACGTATGAATATTTTCAGAATGAAGCATAAGAATATTAGAGTTGTCCGAAAGCTTTTTTGAATTTAACTATTTGTTTTTATTAGCTAAAAATTTATTTACGGACAAATCTATTGTTGTAGGAGGCAATTCTTTACTCAGGTTCTGAAGTAGTTGCTTTTAATTTTTCACTTTTAATCTTTATTTTTTAATTTTTAACATGACAGACCAATATTCTTCGATGGAAATGGAGAGTCAGCCACATCAATCTTTAGGTTTAGCAGGGAAAATGGCGCAAACTTTTATCCACTCGCCATTATCTCCCCTATTTTTCTTCGCCATGCTATTTATGGGCATTATGGGCTTGATGTTTACGCCCCGTCAGGAAGATCCCCAAATTTCTGTGCCGATGGCGGATATTTTTATTCAATATCCTGGGGCATCAGGAGAACAAGTTGCCAGTTTAGCTATTGATCCACTGCAACGCATTATGAGTGAAATTCCGGATGTCAAACATGTATATTCCGCCTCGGAACGAGGACAGGGCATGGTGACAGTTGAGTTTGAAGTGGGTGAACAACTAGAAGATTCTATTTTTAAAGTTTACGACAAATTACAGTCAAATATGGATAAAATCCCCCCCGGTGTCATGCAACCTTTGGTGAAACCAAAGGGCATTGATGATGTCCCGGTCGTGACTTTAACTTTATGGTCTGATAATTTGGATGACGGTGCTTTACGCACATTATCTTTAGAGGTGATGCAGCGTCTCAAAGGTATTCGTAATACAGGGCAAAGTTTTGTAGTTGGTGGACGTGCTGAGCAAGTGCTTATTGAAGTTAAGCCACAAGATTTGTCTGGTTTTGGTATCAGTATCGGACAAATAGCGAATACCATACAAACAGCTAATAATGAAATTCAAGCTGGACTGGTGGAATCCGGTAATAAGCATTTTACTGTTTATACCGGTCGTTTTTTACGCAACGCCGAAGATGTTAAAGAATTGGTCGTTGGTACTTTTCAAGATGCGCCTGTTTATGTGCGTGATGTGGCAAACGTTGTCCAAGGACCTGAAAAAGAAGCCTATCAAATAGTCAATTATTATTCGGGACCCGCCTACGAAAAACATGATACCTTTTGGCTGGCTCAAGATGTCGCAGTTCCGGAGGTCAATGGTGTCCCAGCCGTTACTATTGCCATTTCAAAAAAAATTAATACAAATGGAGTCCAAGTTGCTAAGGACATTTTGACACACGTTGATTCACTGAGAAAAAAGGGAGTTATTCCGGATAATGTACATGTGGAGGTGACTCGTAATTATGGACAAACTGCTAATGACAAAGTTAATGGTTTAATTAAAAAATTATTCATTGCAACCGGGGCGGTGACCTTTTTGGTCTGGTTTTCATTAGGATGGCGACCCTCTCTTGTGGTGACATTAGTGATTCCTGTGGTGATTTTAATCACTGTGTTTTCAGCCTGGGTTTTAGGTTATACCATTGACCGCGTGAGTTTGTTTGCTCTAATTTTTTCCATCGGTATTTTGGTCGATGATGCCATTGTAGTTATAGAAAATATTTACCGCCGCTGGTTGCTTCACGGTGAAACCGATACGGAAACGGCTGTCGATGCAGTACGCGAAGTGGGTAATCCTACAATATTAGCTACATTTACTGTGGTAGCTGCTTTGTTACCAATGGGATTCGTTTCAGGCATGATGGGACCCTATATGGAGCCTATTCCCGCTCTAGGCTCAGTGGCGATGATATTTTCCCTATTTGCGGCTTTTGTTTTTACGCCCTGGTTAGCCATGCGTTTTAAACCTTCTATCGCGGCACTTGAAAGGGCTGAAATTAAAGAACACAAGACAAATCAAAGGATTGAAAAATTTTTCAGCAAAATTTTACCGCCCTTATTTACTAACCGTTTCCTCGGGTGGGGATTTTTGATTTTGCTGATTTTCTCATTTTTTGCCGCCTGTTCAATGTTTTATTTCAAATCAGTTGAAGTTAAAATGTTGCCACTGGATAAAAAGCCTGAATTTAATGTCTTTATTGATATGCCCGAAGGTACTGCCTTACCTGTGACAGCGAATCTAACTGGTCAACTAGCTGAACGTTTGCGTGATCCTGAAAAATTTCCAGAGGTCATTGCTTTACAAACTTATGTAGGTACTTCACAACCTTTTGATTTCAATGGGATGGTGCGTCATTACTATTTGCGCCAGCGGCCTTGGCACGCGGATATTCATGTGCAACTTGAAAAGAAAGCCTGTGGTATCAGCTTATGGAGTAAAGAAACACTCAAATGTTATCTTGAGGAGCATCGTACTAGCCATGAAATTGCTATTGCAGCTAGAGAAGAGTTAAAGGCACTTATTAAACAGATAAAGAGTCATGGCAAAATCACCGTAGTAGAAATGCCGCCGGGTCCGCCGGTACTCCAGTCTATTGTAGCGGAAGTCTATGGGCCGAATGATAAGACACGTCGCGAAGTGGCTCAAAAAATGACGCATGTCTTTGAACAAGCTAAAATTTTAGATGATGTCGATAATTACATGCCCGAACCACATAAAATCTGGCATTTTGAAGTCGATACTGAAAAATCCGTACGACAAGGTATTTCGGTTGATACCATCAATCGTAATTTGATGATGGCATTGGGTGGTTTCAAATTGGGTGATATTAAACAGGGCAATGTGCTTGAACCAACTCATCTAATTATTCAAGTGCCACTGACTGAACGTTCACAGTTAAGCAGTTTGTATGATTTGCCGATTCCAACACCAACTGGTGGCATAATTCCCCTGGCTGAACTAGGACAATTCGTTGAAGCGATGCAAGATCCCGTTTATTACCAAAAGGACTTACGTTCTGTTGAATATGTTGTAGGGGAGCCGGTTGGTCTTTACGATGAAGAAATGGGTGAATATAATTTAAGCGCACCAATTTATGGTATGTTCGAAATTGAAGGTTTATTAAAAGACTATGAAACGCCTGATGGCATCAATCTGGTCGATTCTGGTTGCGTCAATTTAGGCATTATCTCCTTCTGTGATCGATATATTGGTCCACCTGAAGTCGTTGGACAATCGGGTTTTGAGTGGACTGGCGAATGGACTGTCACGTATGAAACTTTCCGCGATATGGGATTAGCATTTGCTGTCGCAATGGTCCTGATTTACATATTAGTGGTGTGGTTGTTTGGTAACTTTCTCGTACCGGCTATTATTATGGTGCCGATTCCGCTAACGCTACTCGGTATTATCCCTGGACATTGGTGGTTAGGGGCTGAATTTACGGCGACTTCAATGATAGGTTGGATAGCGTTGGCGGGCATCATTGTACGTAATTCTATCTTGTTAGTAGATTATTCTATCCAGGAAATAGAAAAAGGTACGTCCATACAAGATGCGGTGATTTTAGCCTGTAAAACTCGTACTCGTCCTATTTTGATTACTGCCTTTGCCTTAGTCGCCGGTTCATTTGTTATTCTATTTGATCCCATTTTCCAGGGTATGGCGATTTCTCTGTTGTTTGGAGTACTGGTTTCGACCCTACTGACCTTAGTTGTCATTCCCTTGGGCTGTATTAGTATTGGTCCTGAGGCACTTTGTAGCACTGGTACTGGGGGAAGGCTAGGTGATTTACCCCCACCACAATTGACTGAAGAAGCGTTGGTTAAGGAAGAATCAATCCCACCAGCACCAGGGCTACCTTTATGGTTGCGTATTTGGATGTTCAGCATTGGACTCATACTGGCGATTGTTAATATCATTAATAAGATTGTTGGGGTAGTGAAGGTAATATTTTATGTTATCCGTGCTATCTTCATTCTCATTTTCAGTGCCTTTAGTAATATGGGGCGGAAAATATCGGCAGAGATGACAGAACCCAGTCAAAAAACACCGCATCAAAAGCCACCACCCAGTGTTGCGCCTAGCGAACCAAAAGTGGAGAGTCCGGCACCATCGATAGAAGCTGCACCAGAAGTGAGCCAGGTTGCCCCGGCAACTGTTCAGCCACCACAGGTTGCGGATACTGCGCCGATTGAACCAGCAGAACCTGTACCCTTGACACCAAATGCTGAAACAGCCGAAGCATCTCAAGTTGTTCAGAACATGGAATCTCCAGGTACAGAGAACTTCGCCGCCAAGCCAACCACATCAAGAAATTCAAGGAGAAAGGCAACTTCTCGGCGTGGTGTCCAGCTTAAAACGGATTTGCTGACACAATATCAACATGAAAAAAGTGACAAATGATTAATGGTTAATGATTAATTCTACTTTGTCACATTTCATAAGCAATTACTTGTAAGGCTCCTAAAAATTTGCTAATCCACCAAAATGATTGGTTAATCAGGTGGATTAGCATAGCTTTAGAAGCCCTACATTAAATTTGACAAAGTAGAATTAACATTAACCATTAACCATTTTTTTTATACTAAAACTGTCGTTTAAATGCAATGGTTTTTAAAACTCCCAAAGATAGACAATGAAAGAATATACCTTGAGAGATTATATTGCTCACCTTATCATTGGTACACATCTTCAGCAGCCAGTACAATCTTTCCTGAAGATGGTGAATTTCAGGAAACGTTGGAAACATTCTGAATTAAAAGACATATACTTGGAAAGTTCACGAATTGATCAGATGATGGAACGCATGATAATTGAACCCATGAATTGTATTGACGCAGGATGTCATCTTGGTTCAATGCTAAATCGAATGTTACAGCTTTCACCTAACGGTAATCATATTGCTATTGAACCGATTCCATATAAAGCAGAATGGCTACGACGCAAATTTCCAAATGTGGAAGTTCTACAAATAGCACTCAGTGACACCCCCTGTGAGACAACCTTCTATTTCCACCCTCATCGCTCAGGTTTCAGTGGATTCAAGCCGAGACAAAAATTTGGTGATGACGTAAAACAATTAACGGTTAGGTGTGAACGATTAGATGATGTGGTACCATCGGATAAAACTATTGATTTTATAAAATTTGATCTAGAAGGCGCTGAGTTAGAAGCTTTTCGTGGTGCTAATAATCTGCTACAACGTTGTCAACCTCACCTATTGTTTGAATGTACTCGTTCTGGGTTAAAGTCTTTTGGTTTCACGTCGGATGAAGTATTCAATTTTTTAACCCAGCAGCATTCCTATTCAGTATTTCTTATTAAAGATTGGCTTGACGGTAAAGAACCCTTGGATTCTGAAAATTTTTCTAATGCAATGCGGTATCCATTTAAAGCCTTCAATTTTTTTGCAACAAGATATAAGTAGGTACTCAAAAGTATTTTAACATTTTCTATTTTTATAAATCCGTTAATAATCAGTGCTTTAGAAGAAAACAAAAATGTTAAAATATTTATGTGTACCTACTTAGGCGACTTCTGATAAAAAAATACCGGGCGAACACATAGGTTCGCCCCTACATCATCCTGTGTTGTAGGGGCGAACCTACGTGTTCGCCCTTTCATACCAGTATATTTATTTCTGGAAATCGCCTTACTAAACGGAAATAAAATCTGTGAAAATGTTGATATGCTTTGGTAGAAATAGGGTAAAGCACTCATAAAATATTTTTACTGAAACGCACTAAGGAACGTGCATAAAATGACTTCGACAACTAAACCTGACAGGTTTGATGCGACATTGTGGAAGTTATTTTGTGCATGTTCCTAACGAAGTAAATGATTGCAGATTAGTATATACTGTACACGGACATAACTTAAACTTTGATGTAGGGCTCCCCAGTGTTTTTTTGCCCACTGACCTCATTGAAAAAAGTTAAGTTTGTTCCCGCGCTGAGTATAAAGTAGCTGGAGAAAGGTGATTTCTTTAAACTTGATGATCAAGTTTTAGCATAAAAGCCACAAAACTCAATCTCATGACGAAAGTTCAAATACCCAAAAAGGTACTAAAAAAATGCAGATTTTTGTAGTCTCCTTTAGGAGACTTGAGCTTTTAGCTTTGAAATTTATTTCAAAGCTTAGTGTCCAAGAAAAAATAAAATAGACATTTTCCTTTAGTTTACCCTTTTATTAAAAAGGGGTTAGGAGGGATTTTTTGGATAGGTTATTTTTGCTTGGACACTAACAGGATTCACCATCAAAAACTTGAACATCAAATTTAAAAGAATACATGTGATTTGAAAAAGAAATACTATTTTTAAAATCGTATTTCTAACTTGCCTGATATGATGGTATATTTATTGCTATCAGTTTGTTTATGAAGGAATCTAAGCTTTAGTTTTGCATAAGCACAAACAAAAGTTTATACTCCAAACTATCAAGCAAGGTTTTATCAGATAATAATTGATAACCGATAACTGATAACTGATAACTGATAACTGATAACTAAAATGATGCTAAACCTCTCCCCCTATCGTTCATGCCTATTTGGATTCACTCTATTAATGTGGTTGGCGACTCCCGCCTATTCACAAGAATCTTCATCACTGAACCAAAATATTGATAATGCATTGAAAACCCGTTGTTTAGATGACAGTCAAACTTCTGTCAGTATAGTAGCTATGCCGAGCGGCAAAGTCGTTTATGCCTACAATACCGAACAGCCCTTATTACCCGCTTCGGTGATGAAAATCATTACAACCGCCGCGGCACTGCATTACTTAGGGCCAGAATACCGTTTCAAAACGCAGTTTTTGTATCGTGGCGAACGGAAAAATGGTACGCTCCTTGGTGATTTAATCATTCGTGCTGGTGGTGATCCAACACTTTCTACCGAAAAGCTCTGGCCAATTGTGAGACAAATCAAAGCCAGTGGTATTAATGAGATTACTGGCAACCTAATCATTGACGCGCATTTTTTTGATCAATATGACAGGGCACCCGACTGGAAAGTGGAACGTAGCCAACGTGCTTATGATGCCAAACTGAGTGCCTTATCCTTGAACTTTAATTCCCTTGCTATCCATGTCCAACCAGGACAAGGCATAGGAAATAAGCCAAATGCTTGGCTAGAACCCTCACTCCCTTATATAAACTTGCGTAATACCGCTAAAACCATTAAGCGGGGCAAAAATACCGTATCAGTTCGCCGCAGTGAAGAAGTGCCTGGCACGGTTGAAATGCTTCTGAGAGGAAAATTGCCCTTACGTGCTAAAGAAAGAATCATCCGCTTGAATGTTGACAACCCAATGCGTTATGCCACCGAAACTTTCCGCGCTTTGTTAATTCAAGCTGGGATCAAAATAAACGGCAGCACCAAAGTCATCCATACCCCCATTGTTGCAAACGAGTGGTATGAACACTTATCTGATCCTTTATCATTAGTTTTAAAGACATTGAATACTTACTCCAATAACTTGACTGCGGAACAAATTGTCAAAACCATCGCCGCTGATCGATACGGTACCCCAGGGACTCATGCTGAAGGTTTAAGATTAATAAAAGAGTTTTTACACCTCAGTCATGTTAATATGCAGGGGCTCGTATTAGCAGATGGTTCTGGCTTATCCAGAAAAAACCGTATGACAACTCGTGCGATCACAAATGTACTAACGAGTTTATTTTCACGTTTTGATATTGGACCTGATTTTATTTCTACCTTACGAGTCATGGGAGCTTATGGCGTTTTATCACAGCGTTTAGCTAAATCCCCTGCTCGCGGTAAAATTCGTGCTAAGACGGGTTCTTTAAGACGTGTTAGTACCTTAGCAGGTTATGTTGCCAGTCAAGATGGGAAAGTTTATGGCTATGCATTGTTTTTGAACAATAACCGATGTGGTCCTTGGAAGGCAGATAAGATAGAAGACCGTATCGTTACTGCTATTCATAACTTTGGTGATGGTGTCACTAGATTAAACACGGCTAAAAAATAAGTCAATGATATATAACAGGTTAAAACCTGTCAGGTAACTCGCAAAAATTCATAAGCCCATGTCCAGACCTGTCAGATATTTAAAACCTGACAGGTCTTTTCCAGAGCATTTTTGAAAGATGGTTTTATTATTATTTGCGATTTACCTTAGATGAGGGCTAAATGAGCTTTACTTTAGAAAAAGTGGTTCTATGGGGCAGATCATTCGATGAATATGTCGCAATGTTTTCTCTCACAGAACATGACTTAACAAAAAAAATTCTTGGTTGTGGTGATGGTCCAGCTTCCTTTAACTCAGAATTAACAGAACAAGGTGGCAGCGTCAAGTCAGTTGACCCGATTTATCAGTTTTCTGCTAAAGAAATAGAAGAAAGAATCAGGGCTACTTATCCAATGGTTATAGAACAAACCAGAAATAATCACGATGAATTTGTTTGGAATAACATAGCATCTGTCGAAGAATTGGGTCGTATAAGAATGGCTGCAATGACAAAGTTTCTTAAAGATTATCTGACAGGTGGTGAAAGGTACATTAACGCAGAATTACCTGCACTGCCATTTAAAGAGCGGTACTTTGATATTGCGCTATCCTCCCATTTTCTCTTTTTATACAGCGAGCTGTTTTCTTTCGATTTTCATCTTCAATCGGTAAAAGAACTTTGCCGTGTGGCTAAGGAAGCTAGAATATTCCCTCTTCTTGAGCTTGGAGCAAAAAAATCAAGACATCTTCTCGAAGTGGTTCGTGTTTTGAAGGAAGATGGATACGAATGTGAAATCAAAAAAGTGGATTACGAGTTTCAGAAAGGGGGCAATCAAATGTTGCGAGTAAAATCGTCTAATAATGGCAGGCGATATATTTTATACTAAGAACGAGCGTATGAAGGGTGGGAATTACCAGATTGCTCCGAAGTAAATTATTTATCTGAAAATCTATAGATTTACAGAGATAAAAGGAATAAAAGGGGTCAGTATCCTTTTTCTAGTTATGATACGAATAATAACCGCTTGTTGATAACAAACTTTTTAGCTAAAAAAGGGTACTAACCTAGCCTGTCGAAATGGATTAAAAATTAATTTCTGTTTTTTATAAAT
>Ga0233404_10000177_pt1 | contig 16827 bp, 17 predicted proteins | sample Na_oxic_2_MG_FD_179861 | JGI IMG/M metagenome (GOLD analysis project Ga0233404, IMG submission 179861) | Seawater microbial communities from Saanich Inlet, British Columbia, Canada - Na_oxic_2_MG | ecosystem: Environmental > Aquatic > Marine > Inlet | place: Canada: British Columbia | collected...
GGATACTTCCTCTCTTAACAACAGCATATTAGCTATTATCGGTGTGCATCCTCAGGCAGATATGCAAATATCTGAAATTAACCGCTATATGCTGACTGCGGCACAAAAAGAAGGTTTTGAGATAAATCAAAATAACATAAAAACCACTTTCATTCCCAACACTGATTTTGCTTTTACCATCTCTGCTATTGAACGGTAATTACATTCATTCTCGTTTCCAAACGGCTCAAAAAGATAATTGGAAATTGGGAATTGTGTTAACAATTTAATGTTTATGTACCAGCGATTGCAGATTATGAGTTGCGCCGCAAGTTGCTACATTTAATCAAGACAAGCCAGTGAAAAAAGTGTACAATTTTTGAATCAACTTAGGAACGTGCATGAAATAATTAGGGCAACCATAAAGGATTGCCCTGACAATATGTGACAATCCGTAGGGGTAATCCTTTGTAGATAATTGTAAAATTAATTGGGCTATAAATATATGGTTAGATTAGTTCGAGTTTGGAGTAAATGTTCCACAACATATCATTCTTTGAAGAAACAATCGTAAAATGTGTTTTGGAAATGTTACTCTGACCCCAATTATTTAATAGTCAAGATTAATCAAAAATAAATGTGGTCTGTCCCCATTTTTTTCCAACAGATATTATTGTATCAAATTAATTTTACTCTGACCCCAATTATTGCTCGGGCTTCAAACAGTACCCAAGCAAAACAGATTTTTACCGATAGCCTAACACAAGCTATTAATTCAAAACGTTTTCAGGCGATTATTAAAAGTAAATGGTGTGATTTTTATCCCAAATCCATTTTCAAAACTTATTCAAAGACTCAAAAATTGCAAACCAAAAATATGATGAAACCGGTAACAGGATGCCTAACGGTGCCAAAATTCATTGCCTATCCACCCAACGATTCAAAGAGGAACCAATGACAAACGGAAAAAATTGGAGCCTTGAATTAAATATTCTCATAGGGAAAATGGGCAGAGGTTTTCCACCTAATAACAAGTTCGATGAGGGATTTCTATGAAATTGATCAATACAGCATATCATACAGAATACAACTGGTTCATTGTCACCATGCTCTTGGGAGGGATTGCTTTGGCCTATGGGTGGCACGTTTTTTGGTTTCTTACGGATGATGCGTACATCGCATTTAGGTACGTCAGTAATGCTCATTTGGGGTATGGATATGTCTGGAATGGGCCACCGTTTCTCCCAGTGGAAGGATATACAAGCTTCCTCTGGATTGCTCTGCTTGATTGGGTGTGGCAGGTTTTCGGGTTCGAACCTCCCGTCAGTGCCAATTGGATATCGTTGCTGTTTTCGTATGGAGTTCTTGTCCTTAGTGCTATGATGGTGATGCAAATCAGATGGCACAATCGACTGAAACCATACAGACTCGTGTTTGTCTTTTTAACTGTCGTTTTCCTAACGGCCAATCGGACGTTTCTCGCTTGGAGCAGTTCTGGTCTTGAAACCGCGATGATGAATTTTTTTCTGCTCCTTTGGATTTATGTTATTCTCTTCACTTCTTCATCCCTTATTCGTGCTGGCATAGGGGCCCTATCTGCCGTGTTTCTGGTGTTGACCCGACCGGATGGATTGCTCTTCCTTGTGGCCACAGTGCTCATTGTTATTTTGTTGGCATTTGCCGAACTGGACAAGAAGCAGCGACGGAACATCCTGATTTATGGCTTCCTGCCTTTTGTTATTGTGTTGATACATCAGGTGTGGCGACTGTCATTTTACGGTGAATGGCTTCCTAATACTTACTACGCTAAAGTGACCGGTGTCTGGCCAAAAAGTGGATTCCTTTACCTATTAAGCTTTTTGATAGAATATGGCCTTTGGTTCGCGTTCTCCATTATCTGTTGGGCAGTCATCAAGGCCATGAGCGGCATGATGCAGCAATATCCTAAACATTCGATGCCGAAACCACGTTTTTCCCTCTTGACAAACCTTGTTCTAAATAGAGGTGTACCCATGGTCGTTATTGTCACAATACTCTTCCACATTAGCTACTACACGTATGTTGTTGGGGGAGATCACTTCGAGTATCGAGTCTATGCCTACCTGTTGCCGGTCATATTTGTTGTCTTGAATTGGTCGTTAAACAGACTATATATACACCCATTCCCCGCCATCTCCATGACGGTGATATTCATTCTGCTTTCGATGCCAGTTCAATGGACGCATTGGCTCTTGACCAAGGATATCAACACGCGAACAGAAACACATATCATGTACGTGCCCATTACACCAGCATGGCCTTGGGCGGTTCGATGGTATGCAACCGCATTTGATAAGCTTCAATCATGGTTGATCGTTCACCATGTGGGCATGCGGCACCAAGAACACAAGGTCTTCTGGAAAGTACAAATGAGTAAACATATTTCCCGAGAAAAAGGACTACAGATGTCGCAAGAGAAGTATCTCATCTATGCCACTGGGTCTGTTGGAGTCCCTTCTTGGGTTATGCCACATGTATACATCATCGACACATTTGGGTTAAACGACTATATCGTTGCCCGCACACCAATAATTGATGATATTGAACGACTGATGGCACATAGTCGTCGTCCGCCAAAGGGATATGTCGAGAGTTTTCGACCCAATGTGAAGGTTAGTAAACGAAAAGGGCTGATTATTAAGGAAAGAACTGAACCGGTCACGAGCGCATATATCGGCGAAAATGAACGATATTGGAGAGAGAAACTAAGAAATACCGAACTATTACCTTTAGAAAAAGATAGGACCGTCGTCAAGATGGCAGCACTAATTGGCAAGGGGAGAGAATTTGCGTGGCCCGTGTTGACTTCGGATGGAACCGGGTTATATAACCAAATTTATGACAATGTCTTTGCGTTAAAAAATCTCAATGTGAACATCACCAAGTGTTGGACAGTGTATTGCAAAAACGGCCTGTTGGTTGGCTAGATTTCTTCCCGAGAGGAGTCAAGGATGAATCCTATAAAGGGTATACATTTATCACCCCCAAATACGCAATCTGGTACACAGAAGGCATCGCCATCCTCTTTAAAAAGAACACTATTATGAACTGGGATGGTGCAAGTTCTCTGAAGGGAAAACGAATCGTGTCTGTGAGAAAAACCGGTCATCTTCGGGAACTTGATATGTATAAAGAGGAATTGTCTTCAGAAATTGAGCAGGCCCATGAAAGCCCAACTCATGAAGGCGCATTACAGATGGTAATGACTGATCGCATGGATGTGTATATTTCAAGCATTGAATTCATGAAAGGAGCGATACAAGCTCAACAAGAAGCATTCAATGACGAGGAGTATCACATTGAATTTCTTGGAAAACCAAAAAAATTCTATCCACTATTTCAACAGACAGAACGAGGAAAACAGCTTGCTGATGTTTTTGATAAGGGCATGCAGCAACTATATCAAAGTGGACAATTGCATATATGGTATGAGGAAAGCCTCTATGCAACTCTTGAGAATATTGATCCTACGTTAATGGAGCAATAAAATGGTTTTTACATCGGCTATCGTTTACAATGAAGAGCCGATTCACTGTAAGAATGTCGCTAAAGGTAAAATTGAAGGTTTAGATATGCAGCCTAATGGTTTCTTGCTAGTTGGGGTTGATTATGGGAAACAAAAGGCAACCAGTATCTTAGCTTATAACTGGGGTGTTAAATTTGTATTAATTTCCCCCAGTCTTTTTCATCAGATTTTTGTTCCATCTAGTGTCAAACCTTCAAGGTTTTGGAAACCTTGAAGGTTTTGCATTGAAATAATTGGGGTCAGTGCGACTTGTTCTCAGCGTAACTCAAAGAGTATGTTATCTTTAAGGAAGCTGAGGTACTTTGCTTAGAAAGAAGGTATAACTGTTATAGATGGTGTAGTTAATACTACCCGCGTAGGTTGATTGAGCTTTTTTTGAAGCAACAGCTTCAATGCGTCACCGACATACTCTAATAGACTATTAGACGTGTGTAAGCACATGGTGAAAAGCCATACAAGGAGTAAGGGTCGCCGTGCTTATATGTTCACTGGAGAAACTCATGTCTGAACCGTCGTTAATTACAAGGACACATAGATTAGGGAAAGTTAAAGTTGACTCGTAGACTTTCATCAACTTCAAGAATCTCGGCGGACAGTGAGTCCCTCAAGAAAAGGGGTCAGTACCCTTTTTAAACAATTGAGGTCAGAGTAAAATTAATTCTAAAAATAATTGGGGTCAGAGTAGTTGATTTTGGTTTAGTCATTAATTTGGCCTAATTCAAATACAACAAAATGTCTACATAATTATCTTTAGGCCAAAAATAGGGTGTCAGCCGTCATTTATACATCCTAAATTACCAAATGAATTTAAATGGAGAACTACACATGCAACTTTTAGTAGATGTTGATATTAATAATTTGATAAATTTGATTTCTCGCCTGAATTTGTCACAAATCGAAAAAATTAAAACCGCTCTAATTGAGCGTGATATATTTTTTCAAAAATTTAAAAAAGACAATATAGAAAATATTATTGACGATTTTAAAAATGAAAATTATTCAGAGGAGTTTTTAAGTACTCTAGAAAATGGTTTAAGACAGAGTTCAATATATAAATGATGGAAATTAAAGAACTTCGTGATGATTTAAAATTATATCTTAAAAAACATAATTTGCTTAAAAAAATATAACAAAGCAAAGAAGTTATTTGAGAATAATCCACTGCATCCATCATTAAATACAGAAATGTTAGAGCCAAAACATAGGCTAATTTATTCGTTTAGGATAGATGTAAAGTATAGAGCAATATTCCTGTATATTAATGATAATGAAATAGAAATTATTGCTATAACTAATCATTATAAATAGCCAACGTATAGTCAAAGTTTCAGTAAATAGTTGAAGTCAGGTAGAATTAATTCTAACTTGGTCTTGGAGCCGACGCAAAAAGCCGTGCGGCTGAAGAGGTGTGTTAGTCGCTCCAACAAAGGCTCAGTAAGTGGTTGAAATGTAAAGAAATTACTCAACTTCTTAGTCTTGCAGGCCAACATTCAGCGGGTCAAGAATGGTGTTAATCGGTCAAGCAAAGGCCCAGTAAATAGTTAAGTGTGTTAAGAAAAAAAGGGGTCAGTACCCTTTTTAGCTAAAAAGTTTGTTGTCAACAAACGGTTATTATTCGCATCATAACTAAAAAAAGGGTACTGACCCCTTTTAGTCGTTTTTTGAATCGGATGCTAGAGCGAGGGTGGAAAAGAGACCAATGCATCTCGGTATCATGACATTTTTAAGATTGGTTTCGTTTTCGTAAAACCGTAAACCCTACACCAGCCAGAAAGGGAAGAAGTATTAATCCTGCCAGCGCACCACCAAAACTGACTCTGTAAATAAACACCGGTGGTGTCGGCTGGGACGGTGTCGGCGAGAGAGGCGGAATAGAGAATCCAGTGCCGGCGGCCCAATCGCATTTGAAGAACTCAGCGGGGGGTTCTGTCGTATTTTTGTAGTACTGAGTCGTTGCTGTGTGATTGGTCGAAAGCGGCCCGCAAGTCGTGTCGGAGGCGTTAGCGCATTGAGACGCTCCGGCGTTTGTCGACAATAGGCCTGTCGTGTTGTGGCGCTGTACAGCGACCTGCGATATAGCGCATACACACATAGATTCAGGCGGAAAAGACTGAACGGTTGGAGGCGTGGTACAAAGTGTCGCCAAGACGATCTAACCTGCCGCGCACGCAGCCCACCCGAGCCACCGAGCGAGATATAACCCAATGCGTCGTTTAGAGGCACCTTGCTCGTAAAGCTGGGTTAATTTATTGGTCAAAATGGATTTAATGTTCATCTTAAGATTTTCCGATTTATGTTAAGTTAACAATAGCACTCTTCATTAAAGAGCTCCCAAAGACCTTTGATAATTCTCTTAGGTCGCTTTGTATAACCCAAATTGACTTGGTTCTCGCCAATTGATTAGGGTTATAAGTCTCCGGTTTTACCAGTCTAACTTTACAGACTGAACCAAATACCGGCCACTTGAGCTAAAGTCATTTGATTTTAGCTGATAAAACTAATATACTAAAAAAATTGGTCGTTTGTCAAGAAAATATTTTTGACAATATGTATTCGTTGTGAATGTTTATTAAGATTTGTTAATAAAAAGTTTACTATGCGTAAACCCTCTATTAAAAGTAAAAGTTGAAAACATCATCACTACGTTTTATAAAACCTAGAATATAAACTATAACGAATTGAGAATTCACACGAAATATGGATTCCTACCATATTAGGCTAAATGGTACTGATTTATTTAATGACTCGTATTGCTCTCAATTAGCAGTGTACACGTCTGCATATCCTTTTCATTACAAAAAGGCATTGGCTTCTTGTACAATCCGGTTATTCCAAGCTATTAAAGTTTGTCAAACTCCTCTCACAGCAATCTTGTGAGACTCACTTGAAATAATTACCGGAGTGAACAAAAGATGGCACATATGGACTTAGGTTCTACCAAAGCGCCGTGGTAATGTTTCTTGCGAAACTGACTCCTATCATATTTGTACGGCGTTAAAATATGAATCTTCTTACCAAACATAAGTTCTATCGATGCCTCCCTTATTCTCAATGACGATGTTTTCTTATAACGGTAATTTCTCTCGTAACCATATCCAAATTTACCTAGCAACTCTTAGCATGGCTAATCATACTTTCATCACGTTACACCCCGCTTTACCAGAAAGTTGACAGCCCACCAATTGGGGTATTGGCTAAATTATAGGGAATGATGGAAAGCTCGTTTGGATTTAATTCCAAACTTATTCCTACATCTTTTGAGTTATCACATAAAATGATAACCACTCATTTCACGCCCTGACCTTTCGCATTATTTACTTAATACATTTACAAATCAATGCTTTGGGTCAAACCACGCAGAAATATTTAACCAGAACCTTCAAACCAAGAATAATCTTTCAACAACTTCATTTACAAAGTATTTCTGGCCTAATGCCAGATGTTGAGCGGCACTTTCCATGGACGTAAATTGTCCGCTCCAACGACTTGTTATCCGGAGCGACAACCGCCCGTAACGACCGGGACTTAGTGAAGTAGGGCGGAGCGTTTCATCCGGATAACACCGCTCTTCAGCTGCGTGGCTTTTTGCGTCGCAAGTTAGAATTAAATTTACTCTGACCCCAATTATTCTTATATCACATTAATTTTACTCTGACCCCAATTATTTAATATTTAACATGGGTATCATTGCATTACCCAACGCAAGAACTATACTAGCCATATTTAAAGCGACTGTTGAGGCAAGACCAAGACCGAATAAAAAAGTGCCGCTAACACCAATAATGGCTGGTATAATCACAAGCGCAAAGGCTCTATTCATATTAGTATTAAAATCGTTAGCTAAATTAAAGAGTAAATCTAAATGACTGATGCCATTATTCATTAAAACAATTTGTGCAGTGTCGATAGCAATAGTAGAAGCACCACGTAGTGAAACCGAGACATGGGATTTTTTCATCGCAATTGAATCATTGATACCATCACCAATATAACAAATAAAATGTCCTTCTTGCTGTAATTGCTCAATAATACCGGCTTTGTCTTCTGGCAAAGTTTCAGCAAAATAATGGTCGATACCAAGTTCCTCCGCTACTTTTTTCGTGGGTATTTCATTATCGCCGGAAATAATATAGATGGCTTTGATGTTTGGGCGTTGTTTTAATTGCTGAATAACTGCTTTAGCTTCAGGGCGTACTGTAGGCAACAGTTCAATCGCACCAACAATACTGTTATCAACCGCTACCACAACTAAACTGTATCCTTCTTCCTGACTGCGTTTTTGTTGCTCTTTAAGAGCAGAGGGAATCGAAATATTTTCCATCTCCATAAATCGTTTACTACCCACATGGACAATTTGTCCCGCAACGTTAACGATTAATCCATAACCCAATTTATATTCACTGTCTTTTATGGACGGTATGCTTAACTGCCGTTTTTCAGCTTCTTGTAGAATTGCTTTGGCGAGAGGATGTTTCTGTTTATATTCAGTTGCGCTCGCATAAACCAAAATGTCATTTTCAGTGTGATCAGAGTAACAGTGAATAGTACCTATATGGGGCTGCTCTTCAGTCAAAGTCCCGGTTTTATCAAATACAATGGTATTAACGGAGTTCAACAATTCCAAAGAACGTCCGTCCTTAATCAAAATACCTTGCTTTGATGCTAACTTAAAATAATTTAGGATGCTAATGGGAGCAATGCCCATCATTCTATATTTAGGATGGGCATTCACAATAGCTAATGCACCATTAAAACCCAATATCGGTAATGCCACACCACTTGCTATTAGCACCGGATTAACTAATTGTCTGGAAAGTGTGTCAGCTCGCAATTGTATAGTGGATTTAAAATCAACCGTTGTGTTTAGAATATGAGTTATTTTGGCGACGGTACTATCTTGCCCGGTTTTTTCTACTTTAACTAGGATTTTTCCGGATAAAACGACAGTTGAAGCAAACACTTCCTCACCTGACTCTTTTTCTACTGGCCTTGCTTCACCCGTTAAAATGTGTTGATCCACGCTTGCCATACCTTCTATAACCGTGCCATCTGCTGGAATCATTTCGCCGGTACAAATGACTACAATATCACCTCTTTGTAATTCGTTAAATGGAATCTTGACTTCAACGCCTTTAACCATTAACCAAACAAAATTCGGCTGTTGTTTAAAGGTACTAGTCAATTGTTGTCTGGAATCATGAGTTACTCGTCTCATGAGTTTCATAGACAACACAATCACAAGAGAAATGAGGCTGGCAATAAAAAAATATCCAGGAATAATTGCACCCACAATACTAAGACTTATCAGTGTTTCAGAGCTTATTTTGCCCTGCTTAATTAACTTATATGCTTCTTTATGGTAATGCTTACTGGCATAGATAAAGAAAGGAATACTGAGGAACCTTAATGGCGGGTATAACCATGAACCTACCGAAGAAAACACCATCGCAGCTGAAGCATTTATTACTTCGAGATCATTTTGTTTTTTAAATGTGATTTCTGAAGATTGTTCAGATGTGACTTGTTGGGTATTACTTGATTCTTCTAAAATTTGGGTTAATCTTTCCTGCGTTGCACTTGTTTCGGTAGAATTTTCTAAATTTTCTATTTGTTGTTTTTGAAAGCTCTTGAAGCCGATATATAGAATTCCGCCTAAAGCTAATATGTTAATAAGCATTTGATTACCTCTTTGAAGATAAAACTAGTAATCTCATTTGTATAGAAATAAGCACTTTGATTGTTACCTTGTTTCTTGATACATATCGGAATTCCATCAAATTTTAAACGAGAATGACGAGACATTAGTGTAAGAAAGAATTATAATCGAATTATATTGTTAGCTACTGTAATGAGTATTTTACTGCTTTTAAAGCATGAATTTTTGTAGAATCTAATAGTGGAATATAAGTATCTTTTTGATTAATTAACATACCTATTTCAGTACATCCTAAAATAACAGCTTCAGCTCCATTCTTATTTAATTTTTTGATAACCCTTAAATATTCTTGTTTTGATGAATTTTTAAATTTTTAAAAAACTAATTCATCATAAATGATATTTATAATAAGGTTTTTATCACTTTCATTGGGAGTGATAATATCTTTTACGTTATTTCTAAATAACCGGTTTTTATAAAATTCATCTTCCATAGTATTTTTAGAGCCTATAAGACCAATTTTATTGTATCCTTTTTGATTTATTTTATCTGCAATAGAATCTACAATATGTAGAAGTGGTATATTAATATTATTTTCCACCTCGTTTGCAATTTTATGCACAGTATTACAGCACATTATAACGAAATCTGCTCCAGATTCTTCAATTTTCTTAACTTCTGGAATGATAAATTCAGGTATATTTTTTTCCCAGTTTGCACTATTCTTAAGAAGAGTTACTAATTCATGACTATTAACTGAGTTCATAATGATTTTAGCCGAATGGTGACCACCAACAGCAGAGAAAATTCCTTGGTTTATTATCTGATAATACCTCAAAGAAGATACCCAGCTTAAACCACCAAGCATACCTATAGTTTTCATAATTAAATTTTCCAAAATAGTAGATTTTGAAATAAATCTGAACCACCTACTAACATTTGAACTAGGTGTAATGTTCAATACAATATAAAATTCTCTCGTTTCCTTCTTTTGTTTCAATATTTCTGAGTACTTTCATTCCCAACTTAATCAAGACTTTGTTTGATGTTATGTTGTGTGGGTGTGCTAAAGCAAATAAACGGTTAATATTTAAATTTTCAAAAGCATAGCGTATTTGTGCTCTTCCAATTTCTGTTGCATAACCTTTGTTCCATGAGACTTTTTGAAAAGCAAAACCAAATTCAAAATATTTAGTTCCAACATATTTACATGGTATAATACCAGCAAAACCAACGAAATTATTTGTTGCCAAATTACAAATAGACCCTAATCCAATATTATCGTTTTGTTTCATGAATTTCTCCTCAATGAAAACATCTACTTCTTCTGAAGACATAGGTTTGTCAGTGAGTAAATATCTCATTACAGATGAATCTTTAAGCATACTTTTTAATGAGATTTTCTCAGATTCTTTTAAATTTGAGAGGAGCAATCTTTTAGTTTTTATTAAATACATTTTGTCTGCCTTGTCTAATGCCCAACGTTAAGCGGTATTTCACATGGACGTTGTCCGCTCCAACGCCTTGTTATCCTGAGCGACAACCGCCCGTAACGACAGGGACTTAGTGAAGTAGGGCGGAGCGTTTCATCAGGATAACACCGTTCTTCAGCCGCCGAAGGTCGGCTGCAAGGATTAGTTAAGATATTTGTTGTTTAAATTTGGGCCAGTTTTTTTGATTGATTAAACCTATAATTTAATTCAAACCTCGCCCCTTTTCCTTTTGGTACCTTTTCCTTTTTTTCTTTAAAACGCAGTTGCGGAATTGTTCCTTTCTATCTCTGCTGCCACTTTGTATACCGGTGCTATCTCATATTCTCTCAGAAACCGGTTCATCGCCCGTATTCTCTCTCTGGGCGTTCCGGGAACAATTCCGTCCCGGTTGGCTATCTGATCCCAGATATCCAGCAACTCATCTGTCGGATATCCTTTGTAATTTTCGGGTAAGTTCCGCTTTTTCATCTTCCAAACCTGCCTTTTTTATAAGTTCAATGACGATTTTTGCCTCCGAGAATGTCAGATTTTTCGCAAGCTCCCGTGCCTTAACTGGGATGCCGGCATTTTTCAGAGCTTTATGCATAGAACTGATTATCTGCGGCGGAATAGACAGCCTCGTGTTACCGAAATATCCGGCAACTGCTTTCACAGATATTTCCATCTGAGCAAAATTTACCGCCGAATTCTTCAGACAGTTTTTCCGCCAGACTGACCGGGTGAACATTGTTTTTTGAAGAACTCGGCACGGAGACAAACAGTGTGTTTTCAGGATTGTCAATCTGTTTTCTGAGTTCCTCTGTATGCTCCTCCGACCAGAATTTTTTCGCAAAACGGTCTGCGGCCTTTTTATCACCTTTCTCTTTTCCGGCCAGCCAATCAGGATCATTCTCTATGATTCTTATGTTTATTTTCTGATTTTCTACAACACCTTTTACTTTTTCCAGTTCACCGCTGACGGCTTTCTCCGCCTGTGCTTCTTCATAAGATATCACATCTATTTTCTGATGTTCTGCCATTTTCATTCCAGAGAGCATAACCTATTGCTATACCATTTTATTTGCAACTGTCTTTCCGATCTAAGCAGAAGACAGTTGGATGCTTTTGCCAGAATTTTAAAATGAACTGTCGCCTTCAAAATCTTTATACTTTTTCCAAAATCTCATCCCTTTGATTAGGCCATTTGTTGAGTTTGAATTGGGGCAGATTTAATTCAAAATAAAAGGGCTCAGAAAATAAAAGGAAAATAAAAGGGGTCAGAGGAAAATAAAAGGGGTCAGTACCCTTTAATAGAAAAATTATCAACTCCCAACATGCTACGTAAAGCTAGATTTATTAATTCGTTATTAAACTTTTTTGGCTAAAAAAGGGCACAAAAAAGGTACTGACCCCTTTTATTACCCAAGTTGAGCGGCATTTTCCAGGGACGTAAATTGTTCGCTCCAACGCTTTGTTATCCTGAGCGACAACCGCCCGTAGCGACCGGAACTAAATGCAGCAGGGCGGAGCGTTTCATCAGGATAACACCGTTCTTCAGCCGCCGTAAGGTCGGCCTGACGAAGTTAGCATTTGTTGTATTTGGGCCAGATTTAATTCGAGCCTGACCCCTTTAATTTATTATTTAAGAATTAATTTTACTCTGACCCCAATTATTATAGGTCGGCTGCTGCAAGGATTAGTTAGAAATAAATAGTGGTCTGTCCCCTATTTTCCAAATCAATCAAGCCTGACCCCATTGATTGCGTCACTGACTGGGGCGTTAAATCTACCAGAAAATTGTAGGAATTTTTCACCTTAAAAATGAGCACAACGAATTTGAAAAAACACACAACGAATCATGGAAAATTCGTTGTTTGTAAAAAATTCGTTGTACTCAATTTGGGGGTGAAAAATTATTAAACTTTTGAGTCCAAATTTAACACCCCAGTCACTGACCCCTTTTATTTTAAATAGGAACAACTTTGTTTGCACAAGGGCCTTTTTGACCTTGACCAACTTCGAATTCAACGGCCTGACCATCATTCAATGTTGCGTATCCACCGCCCGCTTGAATTTCTGAATGATGAACAAACAAATCTTTACTGCCATCCTCAGGTGCAATGAAACCGAAGCCTTTATCGGCATTGAACCATTTAACTGTACCTTTACTCATTTTCTTTACTCATGTGATTGTTGGTGAAATATAAAAATTATATCCGAATTCACCGGTTCGAATATAAAGCTAAAATTTTCGATAAAGACACATAACGCCACCAGCAAAGGCACGCTTTAGCGCGTCCAGCCCGCCGGGCGATTTTGCCAGTAAGTAAAAGGGGTCAGTACCCTTTTTTCAAAATAAAGCTTTAGTCATCTTAAATCTTTAGGTTTTCTGTAGCTAATTTTGCATATCTTTTTCACTTTTCCAACCAGAGAACGAGCATCTTGAATTAGGTGCAATCCCAAGTGTACTGCACAAGGTTGATGCAAAGCAATTGCTTTATTACAGCCACCTCAGTAAACTAAACCACCTATATTCTTATTATTTTCATCACTGAAATTATCACCACAAACAAGTAGTAGCTATCTCTCCTGGAATCATATTATCTTAAAATACTCTTTATTTGTAAATGCTACTATAACTGACCTCCTTTTGTATTTATGGTTTACTACAATTATGCAAGATAGAAAGCTAACAACCCCAAGTTAACTGGCGAACCTTATCCATTTATCAGTCTAATGCCCGATGTTGAGCAGCATTTTCCAAGGACGTAAATTGGTAGCGAGAACGCCTTGTTATCCTGAGCGACAACCGCCCGTAATGACAGGGACTAAGTGCAGTAGGGTGGAGCGTTTCATCAGGATAACACCGCTCTTCAGCCGCGCGGCTTTTGGCGTCGGCTGCAAGGCAAAGTTATGAGAAGTTTAATCTCGTATTGAACCGAATAACTATATTATTATCAGGCCGATTTGCCCTGATATTACATTATTTATACTCCGCATAGTTATAACTAAACTGTTGAGATTAAATAAAAATATTAATTATTACTTCTTGATAATAATATTATCTGATAAATCAAGTATCATTGCAATTTTCAGTTAATTATATGAATAATAATCAATACCTAAAACAAATTAGCAAAATTTATACATCTTTATTTAATATTGCTTCAATTAATATTTACAATAATTAACGCACAATCTAATTCTTTTTTATTCATAAGTCAAGTCAAAATTCTAATCAATTCTAAAAATAATATAATTACTACACCTAAAACAAAATACAAAAATATTTTAAATTTGTAATATTTGTACTTATTGTTTATAGATTATTAATATTTAAATACAATAATTTGATGAACCTCCCAGTATTTGTCATTATTGATTTAAAGCTAATCCTTAAACTAGGTTCAAATATCATTTATTTTTAATTACTTTATAATTTTAGATATTTATGTAATTGGTTATTTCAGAGAAAAGGGGGATCGGTTTATATAATTATCTAGTTCGTAACTACAATCTTATTGGATATGGTAGTGTAGTGACATTCCTTTATGGTTACCCCAGTTACTCTAATTACTTTTTTTATTCACATGTCAAGTCAAGATTCTAACAAAAAATTACTACCAGAAATACGAGATATAATGCGGCGGCTACATTACTCTATTCATACCGAACGTATATATTGCGATTGGATTACACGATATATACGTTTTCATCATATGCAAGTGAAACTTTGCTTGTTGAACCGGAAAAACCGGTTGAAGACTATCTAACCTATTTAGCCGTACAAGCTAACGTAGCGGCTTCCACTCAAAATCAAGCATTTAATGCCTTAGTTTTCTTGTATAAATGAGTACTTGCACACCCTTTAGAAGGCGTAGAAGCAACACGCTCACGCAAAAAGCAACGCATTCCAGTTGTCTTAACGCACGAAGAAGTCAAGCAAAATCAGTAGTAAATAAAGCAGCAAGCAGTGCAAACATTAGGAATTACCAAAAAAGTAAGCGCACATACTTTCAGACATTAGTTTTGCAACCCATTTATTACAACGAGGCACAGACATCCGCACTATCCAATCTTTGTTAGGACACAAGGATTTGGAAACAACGATGATTTATACTCATGTATTAAAACCGGGAGGGAAGGCGTAATGAGTCCTCTGGACGATTTATAGGATTTACGCTTCTGTAATAAGGCTGGTGGGATCGAGGCAGACCTATTCAAAAATTTTATACTAGTCACACGGTTGTAGGTTATTGTTCCGGCATTGCTACCACCGGTTTTCCGCCAGTACAAACGCATCATGTTGTAAAATAATATAACAGTTAATATAATGGCTACTAACTAATTTATTCACTAATATTAGCTAATATGTTGCCCTTTAACTTACAAACCCCTCGTGAAATACAACTTATTCTCAGCAAACGAATTAAACGTTTGCGTTTAATTAATGAGTGGACTCAAGCCGAATTAGCTGAACGGGCTGGAATAACACTAGCTTCGTTAAAACGCTTTGAAAGCACGGGCAAAATTTCTTTGGAAAGATTATCATTGATTGCCTTAGCTTTAGGGCGATTAAATGAATTGATGCAATTGTTTGAAGAACCAGAAATAATGACCTTATCCGATATAAAAAAACTCACCAACAAACTACAAAGAGGTAAGCGGAAAACGAGGGAGGAGCCATTCTGTGGAAATTGAAGTGCGTTTTCATCTAATGCCAAACCAAGTTATCACAGTTGGGCATCTTATATCCTATAAAAAGCAAATACTTTTTGAATATACTCCCGAATTTATCAAAACAGGTTTGGCCCTTTCTCCTTTTTATCTACCCAATCAGCCCGGAGTTTTTATCGAAAAGGAGCGGGTGTTTGCTGGATTATATGGAGTGTTTAATAATTCCTTACCGGATGGTTGGGGATTGCTATTGATGGATAGGGTTTTTCAGCAATTAGGCATTAAGAACATTACCCCATTAGAGCGCTTATCGTATATGGGCGAACGTACTATGGGTGCGCTAACTTATCATCCAGCTCAATTTCAACTTCGTTCCAATTTATCCGCCTTACAACTCAGTGTGCTAGCTGAAAAAGCCCAACAAGTGCTAACCGATATAGAGACAGATGTTTTTCCGGCATTACAACTTTTAGGTGGCTCATCCGGTGGCGCAAGACCAAAAGTGATTGTTGGTTTAAATGAGGCGAACCACGTTATCAGTGGCTTTTCTGAATTACTGAGCGGTTATGAACATTATTTAGTTAAATTTTCACAAAACCAAGATTTTAAAGATGCTGGTGCGATTGAGTATGTCTATTCTTTAATAGCAAAACAAGCCGGTATTGATTTACCCAAAACACGCCTCATCCAAGCAGAAAATAACCAGCGATATTTTGCGATAAAACGTTTTGATCGTAAAGGCAATCAGCGCATTCATACTTGCACCTTAGGATGCTTAATTCATGCCGATCATCGTCTTCCATCTCGCGACTATGACACTTATTTGCAAGTCACCCAAGTCTTAACTAAACAACAAGCTGCAATCAAACAAGCTTTTAGACGGATGGTATTTAATATTATTGCCCATAATCGAGATGATCATGTCAAAATTTTTTCTTTTCGGTTTGATCACCGCGCCCAATGGCAACTCGCGCCGGCTTATGATTTAATGCCCACGACGGGTATAGCGGGCGAACATGCCATGAGCATTACTGGTGAAGGAAAACAGCCACGATTAGAAGATTTAAAAGTACTTGGAGAAAAATACAATGTTTGTCATGTCACCGAAATAATAGAGCAAGTAAAAAATGCCGTTTCACAATGGTCAAATTTATCTAAACAATATGATATTCAACCACAGATTATTCGTGAAATACAAAAAAATTATTTAAATGACAACCTTTTAGAAAACTGTTCGTGATAAAGTGGCAGTCCCTACAAGCCAACAGAGGCGCTCAAACTGGGAAACTTTAAATTGGTAATTATAAATAAGTTTAAGGCAAAAGGCAGAGCCACAAAATGAGCTAATGTGAATTGGGAGGCTACTCATTTTAGCGAATATCAAAAAATTCTTACTGAAGAAAAATTTGAATTATCTGACGCGGTTACTTTGTTTTTAAAACGTTTTGGTGGCCTTTTAGTAAAACACCCCCATGCTA
>Ga0233404_10000179_pt1 | contig 16700 bp, 6 predicted proteins | sample Na_oxic_2_MG_FD_179861 | JGI IMG/M metagenome (GOLD analysis project Ga0233404, IMG submission 179861) | Seawater microbial communities from Saanich Inlet, British Columbia, Canada - Na_oxic_2_MG | ecosystem: Environmental > Aquatic > Marine > Inlet | place: Canada: British Columbia | collected...
TACTTATAGGTCTTCTCATGCCCATTATCAAAAATCGACTGAATCCGATTCTCCGCATCCCAAACGATAGTCCGCCGCGTACCATTCTTATCATGCTCCCAACCAGTCTGATTACCATTGGCATCATAACTAAACGTCCGCTCACCAATATGCGTCGGTGCATGAGGCTGCTCACCAGCATAAGCATACGCCCAATCATAAGTCGTCTTCTTCTGCGGAATCAAATTACCACTGGGCTGCCGCAAATTATGCAGTTGGGTTTTCGCCTTGATATTATGAATGCTATCATAAACCATATCCAACTGATAACTATGCTGTTTATCCGGCTGATAATCAAACGTACCCTCCGCATGAGTCAACCGATACAAATCATCATAATCATAATGATACTGCGTCGCTCCACCCAATTGATTCGGAGAAGTCACTGCCGCCGAGTTTGCTTGCCCCAGAATATTTCCAACCAAATCATACTCATAAGTCAGGTTTTGAAACAGATTGCCATCGCCTTTACCAGCCTTTAAATTAGCCAACCGCCGATTTAACGGATTATAACTATAGCTGGTGCGAACATTATTGCCCAAATCAACAAAAGTCCGTTGCCCAAACTTATCGTATTCCAGCCGTTTGAGATACACATAATGATGCCCAGCCTTATCTCCAGCAGCCGCCCGAATTGAGCCACCCGAATCATATTTATTAGTCAACACTTCGCCATCAGGATAAGTCAAACTTTGCAACCGATTCCAAGTATCAAACACATACTCAGTGGTATAAACTTCCGGACTCAAAGCACTATTACCCTGCGTATCCGAAGCTATCGTCTTGATGGTTTTGACCGTTTCACCCAACTTGCCATAAAAACGCTCATCCATCCCTGACTGATCGCTGACCGTAACAATTCGATTAGCCCGATTGAAAGCCGCACCCGGCCCACCGTAAGTATAACCCACATCAATGGTTGAAAACAGCAATTTACCTTTATCATCAAAACTTGGCGGATAAACAATACTACTCAAACGATTGTAATCATAATTATACAGAATCGCTTGCCCCCCAATTCGATTATTTCGCAAATTCGCTGTACTCTTCTGCCGTACATTCGAGGCTAAATCATACACCGTCTCAGTCAAACCCATATCAGGACTATCAATATGCGTCCGCCGCCCAAAATTATCATAACTCACCGTAGTGGCATTCTTCTGGTCATCAACCACCGTAACAATTTGTTTAAGCGAATCATACTCGTAGCTCGTCCACAGAGTTTCACCTTCATTAAATTCCTTGACCGCCGTGATAACGCCACGCACATCCTTAAACGTTTCTTTAAAGATACCATTGGCATCCGTAACTTTAGTCCAGAATTGATTTTGTTCATCACGATCCGAACCAAACCCATAAGCGATGAACGTACTGGTAGTATCTGGAATCGTAGTGCTAACCGAGCGATCCATCACATCATAAACCGTCACCGTCGGCTGAATACTATCCACGCTGGTATTAAACACACCCTGCTTACCCAAAGATTCAGTAATCGGATAATATTGCTCAATCCCCCGTCCCAGAAAATCAAACACCACATGCCCAGACACCGTCATCACATCACGGGTACTACCATCTGCCCCAACATGAATCGTGGAATCTTTCTTGGTTTGCAACACCCGCTTGAGTCCATCAGTAAACAATACCGTTTCTATCGGGTCATTGACATTGCGATACACATCAATATGCTGGGTCAATGCCCAAGGTATCTCTGCTTCAGGATGATACTCAAACAAAATCGTATCCAAGCCAGTTCCAGTTTGATAAGGCCCAACAATCGTCTTCACTCGCCCAAATTGGTCATAAGTGTAGTCCAACGGATTGTTATTGATGTCCGTCGTATTAGTCACCTTACCATATTTGAGGTTGTAATCGCCGCGTGACACATAGCCAAAGCTATCGGTGACACTGGTATTATGGGTATGCACCGCATCATCATAAGTATAGGTCAAACTATAACGTTGGCCCTTGTAATTGCTTGGCCCAGTCAAACGCTCAATATTGCCATACTGGTTATAAGAGATATTCGAGGTCGCTGCACTGCCATTGGCCAGATAAATACTCACCTGCCGCAGATTACCAGTACCACTCTCAAAAATAGCTTCCCGTCGCCGCAACACCGTACCACCATTATCAGTCACGATAATCTTATCAGCTTTGCCCACAATATAATTAGCTTCATCATGGAAATAACCAATCACCGCCTTGACATCATCTTGGGTTCCAACATCCGCGCCATCGACAAAATGGATAATATTGCCAAGTGCATCATACTGATTTTCGGTATAAGTTGATTTACCCGCTTCTGATTGGCCCTCATAAAACCGCTTCTCAACCCGTCGCAACTCTGGAAATACGGTAGCAGTCAAATGAGTTGGATTCACCAATTCACCACCAGTATCCATATTCCGCAGCATATAAATATTGTCGGTTTCCAGATACAAATTGTCATCCGCATCCGCCGTAGTTTCCTTAGCTAACAACCCTTTTCGATAATAGCTGTCATTATGGAACTCACGAGTAATGGAACGATACAATTTATCGCCCTGACTAGCATCCCGATGTTCTTCCACCACCGTGCGATAACCATAGAAATCGCGTTCTTGCCGATTGTAGAAGCCATCTTCATAGCGATACGTTTTCACCTGCACATCCACACCATCGCCTTCATGGCCATCATGGACTAATACCTTGGCAAAAACCCACTTACTATGGGGTTGCTTGTAAGTGTTGCCACTACGTTCATACTCAACTTCAAAAGAAGCCCCTAACGGACGGTGGACACTTTTGAGGAGATTAGTCCGTCCAATCTGACCTAGCCCAACTTGAAGCTTGCTATCTTTTTCCGAAGATAAATAGTCAGGAAAACCGTCACCATTGATGTCAACAATACTGACTTCTTGCCGATTCATGGATCGACTATAGTCCGCACCGGGATTGATTACCAAACGCAATACTGGCGCAATAGGGATAATAGGAATACCAATTGTAAAATAGGCACTTACGCCAAAATTAATATTGGCACCTAAGCCCATTCCCTTGTCAGATGTTACTGGCCAATTGGCCGGGGCCGCAAAGCCATTACCGATATTAAGGCTAACTGATACTCAACTGTTCTCTCTATACAGCACTAGCTTTATTCTTAATTTTGTAATAGCCACACTTTAATTGTGCCATCACTACTCCCAGAAGCTAAGAATTTACCGTCTGGTGAAAAGGCTACTGAATTGACATTGTCTTTATGCTTATTCAGTGTCACAATGGCTCTGGCTGATTCCAAATTCCAAATTCTTATCGTGTTATCAGAACTTCCTGAAGCTAACCATTTCCCATTTGGAAAAAAGGCGATAGAATTAATATCGTCTGTATGTCCTTTCAAAACTGCTTTGAGATGTTTTGATTTAACGTCCCAAATCTTGATGGTTTTATCTTCACTACTATATGCCAGAGTCCTACCATCAGGCGAATACGTTATAGAACCACGAATTGAATGGTTTCCTACATAAAAACTATCATGTTTTAACTTAGAAATATCACATTCATGCAATGAAATTGGATGTTCGCCTGCCCACAAACTGACAGTATTACATTGTTGAGTTGATTCTATATCCAAAAATTTAATCATTCCATTTCCATCATAAGTATCTAAAATTAACTTACCATCAGGAGAAAATCCAAGTAACCCATCAGAAATATCTGTTAAACTTAAAATTTGTTTACCAGTACTCGTTTCCCACAATTTAAGTTTATTTATATCGTTTGAAAGACCTTCTTCATCAAATTCTTCTATTGTTTCGCCGTTTTTCTTATAAAGAACATCAGCACCATAACAACACGCCGCAACTTTCTTTCCATCTGGAGAAACAGCAATTGAAGTGGGATATGCTTGGTCATAACCAAATGTAAATTCAGTATGAGTAAAATCAGTATACTTTTTGTTATTCCAGTTATCTCTGTTTTTGATAATCTCCGATGATCCTCCAAACAATATAGCAATAGTTTTTCTATCAACAGAAAAAGAAATATTTTCATATTCAAGTCCTGATATTTCACATTGAGTAGTAGAGATGAAACTTTCTGTTTTTTCATTTAGATTCCATAAGCTGATATTACAACGCCTTCCTGAGATTAAAGTTTTGCTATCTGGAAAAAAAACTGAAAATGTATTTACTACTACTTCATCATAATAATGTTTTGGTATAAAAGTTAAATGTTCTTTAGCACGTAAAGAAGAAAACGATTGATTTATAATAGATTGATTGATTTCCAATTGAAATACCCAACCATCGCTTTTACCAGCACCTTTGGACCATGTATAACCACTTACTAAAACACGATTATCAATAAGCTCTATAGCCGGCATTCCGTCTTCGCCAATTCCTCCAAAAGTGCGTTCCCAAACTTTTCCACCCCATTTATCCAATCTTAACAGCCATACATCGCCTTGACCAATACCTTTTGAAAAAGTTTGCCCGCCAATAATAACGCCATCATCAGATGTAATTTTCAAAGAATAAGTTTTATCTTCTTGGCTACCACCAAACGTTCTTTCCCAAATTCGTTGCCCTAACTTGTCAAATTTTAAAACCCATACATCAGTTTTTCCGTTTCCTTTTGAAACAGTGTTACCCGCAACAAAAATATCGCCATTTTCATTTAACTCCAGTGCAGTGATTTCATCCTTATCGTTACCACCAAATGTACGTTCCCATACCATTTTACCTTGTCCGTCAAGTTTAAACAGCCAAGCATCAAGGTTAGACTTGGTAGATTCAGTAACACCAGCAACAATTATTTCACCATTGCCTAACGTATCTAAAGCAAGTGCTTTGTCCCAAAAATTTCCCCCAAAAGTATGTTCCCAAACAACAGCACCAGTTTCATCTAACTTGAACAACCAAGCATCTGCACCAGTATTATTACTACCAGATTGAGTATAACCTGCAATGATATAGCCATCATCATTGCTAGGTGCCACTGCTTTGATAACATCATTGGCATTACCACCAAATGTACGTTGCCATAATTCATTTCCCTGAGCATCCAATTTTAATACGATACCATCATAATGTTTGGGAGTAACATCTCGTTGATATGAACCCACCACGACAACCTGTTCATGGGGAGTTACATATATATCACGAAACCCAACGTGTTTTTCCTTTTTTAAAGTATATTCCCAAATTTTCCGCCCTTTTTCAGTCAATTTAAGTATCCAACCATTATAATAATCAGAACCTTGAGGTTGTGTCATACCAGCAACAAACAATTGACCAAATTTAATTCTCATGGCTCGAAATTCATCACGCATCCGTCCACCAAAAAATTTTTCCCAAGTCGGTGGCCCATCTAAACTTTCTGATATGCCTTCATTCAATTGGAAGTGAACATTTTTAGCCTTTTTCATCCAGTCAGATGCTTTATCTTCATTGCCTCTTCTTCGTTGTTCAGAAGCCAATTTTTGATAAGCAGCCACTATTCTTCTTTCACCAGTGCCGCTTGATATTAAAGAATGAGAGGGTTCTAATTCCTGCAATTCTTTCAAGACTTGCAATGCAAAACGTGGATTACGGCTATCTCCCATTGTAAGACGATAATTGCCTAAATGACGTTCAAACTCCGTGACTAATTCTTCTACTGAAGAAGCATAAGAAAGAGTAGATACTGCATCATTATCAAACCCAAATAATTGCTTAAATTTATCGTATTCCTTATCTAATACAACACCATAAGTGGTTAAAATTAGATTGCCAATAAATCCAATTATTCCAAATAAAATGATTATAGTTATAGAAATTTTAGTAACTTTCATAGTAATCTCTCAAGAGAATGTGGTAGATGAATGTAAAATGGACAAAGCAGAAGTGCAACCCAACCATGTAGTAATGCTGTCATTACGATAATAATAGCATAACCCACTGACTATTTATATTTTAGTGTTAATAACTTTGACTCAGAAAGCCCTTATCTTTTGAAATAAAACTCATTATTGATAATTGTGTCCTTGCCTTAATACTGGTTTACAGCAATATATGATTATATCGATATTGGACATTATTGCCATTAGTATCCCGTGTCTCCCGCAATGCCCACTTAAACACATTGCCGTTATAATCAGTCAATACCGCCTCAGCAACTAAATCATTATCAGGATCACCACCATAAAACGATTTATTTCCATTCTTATCAATCACTTCCCACCAATAATTACTTGGATGATTACCATGCCGAATGATTTTTTGGAAAGCGCCTTCTACCCGTTGATGAAAAATTTTCTCTGGAGTACGTGGTTTCAATTCATCCCGATGTGCTAATGGCGTAAGCATTCCACCACTTAACGTATAAGTTTCAGTTTCCTGACTAGCACTATAACGCGGTACACCCCAACCAGTATGAATATCAACCGAGGGTACGGACAAACTCCAATTCAAACCCATCCAACCATTACCACCCGCCGAACTATAAGAAACACCCAACTGTGGCTGCATACCCACTCGTCCCGGCGGAATCTCAATTGGATAACTTAAACGCATGTCACCCATATTATTAGCTTGTGGCACTTCAATCAGATTAATTCCAGCACCCGGATTAGAAGCTTTAATATCCTTAATTTGGGTAGGATTAAATGACACCGATTGTGGCGACTCTGGCACCGTCACCACCGAGTTGATCATATCGGTAAAATGGTCGGTATAACTAATAACGTTATTACCTTTCTTATCAACCGTAACCTTTTCCAATTCCTGCCACTTACCTAATTCCCTATCAAAATAAAAGGTTTTAATATCATCTTCACTATGCCCAGCCGGAATAAGCGATTTAGCATAAGGCACTGTAACCTTAACCTTATTCTTAAACTTCATTCCTTTCGGGAAGAACCGATAACCTTTGCGTGGCCCTTTGGTAACATTAGTCATACCCGGATCAAGTGCTTGGATTTCCAATGGATACAACGACTGAATACACAAAGTCGTCTCCGCATCCACCGCCTCAGCATTAACATCTAACTCTGCTTCATCATGAGCCAGTTTCTTAGCTTGCCCGGGCGCGACTTTGCCGGATTTGATCCGCGCGGAATTAGAGCCAGAACTAGTTTGGTCATAATTCTCTATGTTACAACCCGAAGGTGGTGGCGATTCCCCGGATTCATCGGTTGTAATCACCGTTGGCACTTGGTAAATAGTCTGTTGCCGTAGTTGCCCGGCTTCATCCGTAAATACCAATACCATAGAACCATCGGCTAATTCCGTTAGCCCCACTTGTTGCCCGGCACTTGCCGGCTCAGATGCTAAATTCGCCCGATAACTTTTCCAGTCGTCACCAACCTTAACCTTAAACGAGCCATCATCTAACATCATGACTTCATCAAATTGCTCGGCTAAAGATTCGAGTAAAGTTTTCTTAGCCTGAATTACTGGCTCAGCAAAAATCTCGCGCCCGAAACCAGTCACAAATCCTACCCCATCACCATATACCGTAACTCCAGCCGCTTGTTCAGTGCTAACTTGGATGACTTGTACCGGGGTAGCAACATAAACTGTATCGTCAATAGCCAATTCAATTTGACCATTAGCCGAACTTTGCTCAAGTTGCCAATTATTATCCTTTAACTGGGGAAGGCTATTGACTTGTTCGAGCAAACTTGGCGATTGGGGATTTTGACTTACCGCATTAGCGGGTAAAACATCAGTATTTAAATTAACTGCGGTTGCGCCTTCTTCAGCAAAATCATCTACTAAAGCAAGGGTTAAATTGGCTCCGGCGGGGATAAGCTCATTCCGCGCAAACACCACTCCGCTACCAACAACGACATTTTCCCCAAGCTCAGTTTTTTCACCGATAAGTACATTAGCTAAATCCGCATCATGAATAGTGGCGTTTTGAATTAAGGGTAAATCATCATTCCCGCTCACAACCCCGGTAATTTCACCACCACTAACTATCGTATCTTCACCCAGCACGACATCTTGCAACACACCTTCATTGACAACTTTGCCTTGCAAATTACCACCAACAGTCGTATCCTGTTTAACGAAGACATCAACTAAAGTGCCTTGATTATTTATATTACCGTCCACAATTGCCCCGGTTACCGTCGAACCCGGCAATATTGTGTTATCGTGCAACACTCCTAATCCAATTTCTGGATTACCATTTACGCTAATATCACCACCCAAATTACCGCCGTTCAAGTTCGAGCCAACAAACGTGGTATCGAGGATAGTGCCTTGATTCTCAATCGTACCGGTAGTCGTACCGCCAATTAATGTTGCATCCGGCGAAACCGTCGCATTCGAGATTGTGCCATTATTTATATTATCCCCAGCCAGCACCACGTTAGAAACACTAGCATTTTCCCCAAACGCGCCATCAGTAACAGTTGCCCCACCAAAATTACCAACTATATTTATATTACCGGTAGTTGGCGGCAATGAAATTACTGGTAAATTAGTAGTTGGCTCCGGTGGCTCATCTTCTGATGGTTTCTCAATAGGCTCAACCGGTGTCGGCTCAACCGTTGCCAAATCTGAAGGTTTGGACTCCAAGCCAGATCGCTGTGATTCAACCGGTGTCGGCTCAACCGTTGCCAAATCTGAAGGTTTGGACTCCAAGTCAGTTCGCGGTGGCTCAACCGGTGCCAAATCTGAAGGTTTGGACTCCAAGCCAGATCGCTGTGGTTCAACCGGTGTTGGCTCAACCGGTGGTGGATTTTGCGGTTGTGATATAACTGGTGGGGTTTCAGGTTCGACAGTTTCCACCATCCCCTTTAGAAATGCCAAACTACCAATATTGCCTTTATCTAATCCTTGGAATTCCTTAATCGAATTACCATTTATATCAAAAATCCGAATACCGGTGCCCTTAGCATCACCAACAATAATTTCAGTGGCTGAGCCATTGCCATCAATATCACCGGCTGTGATTTCAATACCATCACCAAAACCGGTATCAAACTTATGGAGCCGTTCACCATTGAGGCTATAAATTTCCACCGTGCCACCATTGCTTGCCATCCCGACAATAATTACCGGTGTACCGTTTAAATCACCAACCGCGACTTTGACACCATAAACAATAGATGCTGGCGATTCGTCTTTTTTGCCCGGTTTAGGTTTTTCTTCATCCGGTTCAGATGTTGATACCGGCTCCGGCGTTTTCGCCGGCTCCGATTCGTCTTTATCGTCTTTGGGTTTTGGCTCTTTTTTATCCGGCTTAGATGTTGACACCGGTTCAGACGCTTTTGGCGGTTCAGATACCGGTTCTAGGGTTGGAATTGGATCAGATACTGGCTCCGGCTCCGGGCTTGGTTTTTCTTTATCTGGCTTAGATATTGGTGCTGGCTCAGATACCGGCTCGGGTGACGGCTCAAGTATTGGCTCGGGTTTTGGTGTTGGTTCCGGCACTGGCTCAGGGGTTGGAGCCGGCGGTGTTGGAACTGGCGGTTCCAGAGCCGGGGTTGGAGCCGGCGGTGTTGGAATTGGCGGTTGTGGTGATGGCTCATCACAGGATTTTGGTTTTCCTTTACCTTTATGATCGCAAGCATTGCCATTTTTACGAACCCCACGCCGAGTAGTTTTGTCTGGTTGAAATACCGGAAATGTACTAACATTCCCACCATCAGCATAATAAACGGCTACCTGATCCTCTTTGAGCAAATCACCCACAACAATTTCAGAGATACCGTCACCATTAAAATCAGCCGTCGCAACACTCATGCGCGTATTTTCACTGAAAGCATCAACAGTAATGGGATTTAACAATTCACCATTACCATCATAAATAAATACGCTATTGTCATTCGCAGCATGAAAAGTAACCACATATTCAGCAAACTCATCACCATCAAAATTACCCGCCGCAATATCACCCTCATCATCAAGCGGATATTCATCCGGAGATTGTGTCCCATCCGGTTTAAAGAACAAAGCTTGCTTGCTAACGTTTACAGCAATGCCATCTTCACCATCAAAATTACCGGTGGTAATATTAATATCATTGCCAGAAGTAGAGGTTGAAAAACTATTTACAACATTGCCTTCAACATCTCTAATCACAATTTCATTATTACCGGTTTCATTAGCAATAACGATTTGTGCTGTAGATATAGACGGCTCATCTGCCGCTATTGGTAATGCCATTAAACATAATGAAATGAATAAGGCATTTAGGGCTTGTAGTTTAGCCATTAGTTATTATAACTCCCATCGTGTTTAGTCTTTGAAAAATTTGGTGGATACGCTATCGCTTTAGGAGCCCTACAAATCAATGCCATTGACTTAAGCAAGGGCGAACACACAGGTTCGCCCCTACATTCCCAAAATACAAGGGATTTCGTAGGGGCAGTTCTCCGCGAACGCCCTTAAGTCAATGGCAGTAACCCTACATCCGTTTATTTTGTCAATCCGTTGTACTCCGTTGGAGAAAAACTACCAGCAACCTACTAATTTATAATGTTTGGCAGATAAAATCGCTATGTCAAATTTTGTAGGGCCAAAGTTGTAATTTATATGAAAAGCGGATTTTAATCTAGGTTTGTATAACATTTCACGTTATACAAATGTTAACCCTAGAACGGTTCCATAGGTTTCACATAAGCCTATTTATGTTTAAGAGGTTAAAAATTTTCAAAGATGTATCAACCCCCCGAGGGTTAAATAACCCAAATTTCCCACCCCCTTTCCAAAATTTTAGAATATTAAAAATACCATTAACTTAAGAGGGCGAACACATAGGTTCGCCCCTACAGCCCTTTAAATATATGGGATTTGTAGGGGCAGAGCTACGTGTCTGCCCTTAATTCAATGGCATTGACGCGCCGGCGTGGGAACCAGAAAATATTTCAAACCTTATGTTATTATTGACTTTCGTTGCTCCATTTCTATCAGCAGTGGTGGTAAAAACAGAAAATCCACAGCCAGTGCCAAAACAATGGTGATGGCGACTAACAAACCCAGTGTGGCATTGACCTGAAACGTGGAAAAGCTGAGAAGTAAAAAGCCGGAGAATAATATAATCGATGTGACACTGAGTGCCATGCCAACATTACTGAATGTATAGCGCACCGCTTCTTCAGGAGTTAACTGTTGTTCTTTTCTAGCACGGAAATACTTGCTGAGAAAATGGATAGTATCATCTACAACGATCCCTAATGTAACAGCTACAATCACAGAGGCTGCCATCCCAATACGTCCGGACACTATTCCCCAAATCCCAAACGCCATTGCGGCGGGAAAGATGTTGCAGAACAGACTCAGTATGCCTATCTTCAGTGACCGAAAAACAATAATTATAATACCTGATATCAAGAACATGGCTAATAATGTACCATTAAGCATACTCATAATGTTGTTTTTCGCAATATGAGCAAACATAATTGTTCGTCCCACACCATCAGACTGCATATTTGGCGCATTATCATGTAACCAAACTTGAGCACGTTTTTCGAGTGCGAGTCGTTTTTTTGTAGATAGGTCACGTATTGTCACAGTTAAGCGCGTAGCCGACTTATCAACATTGATACGATTATTCATATCTAAACCATAAGGAAGTGACATCTCGTAAAATAATAAATACTGGGCAACCAGTGTCCGTTCTTCTGGCAAACGATACCACGCTTCGTCATCGCCGTGCATATTTTTGTTCAAACGTTTGAGCGTATCAGTGATACTATTTACATGCAAAACTTCTGGTTGTTGCTTATACCAATTGGCGAAAGCCTCTACTTGTTGGAGAAATTCTGGGTTATTTATGCCATCACTTTCGCCAGCCGAGAGCGAGTACCCAATCTCATCTATACCGGTCAAGTTTTTTAACGTAAAATCGGTTGCTTGTCTAAATGCCAAGCTTTCATCGAAGTATTTGCTGAATTGTTCATCCAGTTCATTGCGGGGAATAAGTGCAATCAAGACTAGTATAGCAATAGACATACCCCATAAAAACGCTTTGCGGTGCTGAATCACCAATTCCGCCAGCACAGAAAGCCACTGTTGACTGGATTCTTTCGCTTTAGGTTTACGTTCCGGAAACACCATCATCAAAGTGGGCAGCAAGGTTACCGATAATATAAATGCTGTGGCTACGCCCATCGCCGTCATATTACCTAGATCGCGGAAAGGAGGGGAATCACTAAAATTCATACTCAAGAAACCAATAGCTGTCGTAAAACTAGTCAAAAAGACCGGCTGTAGGTTAACGCGGATGGCCTCAGTTATTGCAGCTTTGCGCTCAAGTTGAGCATGGTTTAAAAAATAATGATAACTGATTAGGATATGCACACTGTCCGCTACTGCTAGCGTTAAAATAATTAAAGGTACCGAAGCGGCCGCCGGAGAAAGTTTAATTCCCAACCATCCGGCTAAACCCATTGTAGCCACAATACTAAAAAGAAAAACGATTACAGTCGATACCGTTGCCGGCCATTTCTTTAGCAACACGATTAACAAGATAATAATCAACCCAAACATAGCCGGAATGAGGGTTTTCATATCTTTCTGAGAGGCTTCCGGAAAGGCATTATTCAGAAAAACACTGCCAGTCAAATAAATATTAATATTGGGATGTTCACTCCTCATTTGCTTAGCCAGTTGGCGAACATAAGACACTACTTCCGGTATTACTTTATCCGAATTGATCTTGGGCAATAGTACTGTTACTTGAATACCGGTCACATGCGCTTGGGGAGAAATCAACTTTCTCAGTAATAGTGGCTCCTTCAGGGCGATTTCACGTAAAGTACTTAATTCCTTTTCAGATAAGGTAGCCAGCTCATCCACTAAAACTAAATCTTCTATTATAATGCTATCCTCTTCGTCGGCTCGGCTATATTGAAAATTAGTAACAGAATCGACACGGATAGAATAGGGGATATTCCAAGCAGCCTCAGTCAACTGCTTGATCATTGTAAGAACATCCTTCGTAAACACATGACCGTTTTTAGGTGCAATGATCAACAATACTTGATCTTCTCCAACATAAGTATCTTCCAGCGCTTCAAATGCTTGTAAAAAAGGGTCATTTTTATCAAAATAGATACGGTAATCGCTGGTGTTTTCAAGAAATTTCAAACCACTACCGGTGATCCCGACAAATAAAACAGCAAGAAATATTACCACTAAGCGGTGTTTGATAATCCACTCGATATTGTTCATAAAAGTACCTTTTTTACTGAGTGATTAATTGGAATATGAACTTTTCCTTCGTAGGAAAATGATTCAATGACATTTTATGTTAAAGTTAAGGGCAGACACACAGGTCTGCCCCTACAAAACCCCACATATTTAAATGGCTGTAGGGGCGAACCTGCGTGTTCGCCCTTTTTAACTTAAAATACCACCCCCCGAAAATCCCTTTTCAAGAGGAAGGCAGTTTCAAAGTTAAGGGCAGACACACAGGTCTGCCCCTACAAAACCCCACATATTTAAGGCTGTAGGGGCGAACCTGCGTGTTCGCCCTTCTTAACTTGTTAGATAACATAGGATTACAATCAAACCTAGGCTAAGGCGGTTGCAGCAAAATAAAATACCCAAAAAGACCTGACAGGTTTCTAAAACCTGTCAGGTATAATCTTATATAACTTAAACAAAGAGCGGGTATATTAATTCAACGCCGTTGCCTACTCTATTTTCATTCTTTTACGAATTATTTTAGCAAAGAGAGCCGGCGACAGCCTTTTAATATAAATCCCAAATACTTCAATAAAACCACCTATATATACTTCAGCTTTATTTTTTTGTAATGCTTTTATTATCTTACGACTTAGCAGTTGAGGGTCAATTCCGCTGTCAATTTCTTTGTCGGATTTATTATTTGCTTTACCTTCTCCGGTAAGGGCATTGTGAGCAAGGGCAGTGCGTACAAATCCAGGACATATGAGTGTAACATTAATATTATGCTGCCAAAGCTCGGCACGTAATGTATCGAAAAAACCAAACAAAGCATGTTTTGAGGCTGAATATGCCGTCCGAAGGGGAATTCCTATTTTTCCAGCTACGCTACTTATCACACAAAGATGTCCGCTCCCTTGTTTGATCATAACTGGCAGTACTGCTTTTGTCAAAGCCACTGTTCCAAAATAATTCACATCCATAATTTGTTTATCAACTTCTAACAATGTGTTAACTGCTGTTGAGCGTTGACTTATACCACCATTATTCATAAGTATATCAATGTGCCCAAATCTTTCTTCTACAGTTTTAACTTTGGATGACAAACTATTATGTTGAGATAAATCTAAGGGTAAAACCATAACATCAGCACTGTTTTTACATCGCTTTTTTACAGCCTCCAGCTTTTCGATATTCCGGGCCGAAAGAATCAGCTTAGCTCCATGCTTGCTAAATTCATAAGACAATGCTTCGCCAATACCCGACGAAGCTCCTGTTATCCAAACTACTTTATTCTTATACATATTAAACAATTTTCGGCAATTGTAGTGCAGTTCTCATACATTTTCCCTGCTGCTGCCTCAATGCCATTAAGTTAAGGATTTTTTTGAGGGCAACCACAAGGGATTGCCCCTACAAATCAATGTGGGACAAAGGGCAATGCTAAGTACTGAAGCATAAATTTTCTGATATTTTAAGGAAAATCAATATTGAGGAGGAGGCAACCATAAAGGATTGCCCCTACAAACCATCGTGTAATGTAGGGGCAATCCCTTGTGGTTGCCCTTTTGATTCCGGCAAAATATCCGATAATTTGTGCTTCAGTACTTATTAAGTTAAGGGCGAACATCTGTGATGATCCCTTAATATCCGGCTTTTTGTTTATTATGAATTCGACATACCCAACGTATATTGTTTGTTGCAGTAGCCCAAGTCATTTTTTGATTATGAAAAGAGGGCAGAATATGTAGATTCCACTTTGATAAATCAATCTTCTCAACCGTTTCGTCTTCACTCAAGCCTTTTTTGTAAGCCTGTTCCACAGAATCATAAAGGAATTCCAAGTAATCTGCGTACACAAGCAAGTCACTTGCTTTTGCCAGAGGCCCATGCCCCGGAAGAAAACGTGCTGTTGGATATTTATTGGCGATATGACGAACAATTTTAATCATCTTTGGAATCGAAACGCCACCCTCACTTAAGTCAAAAAAAGGGTAATAGGTATGAAATACTAGATCACCGGTGACGACAAGGTTTTGTTTTGGCAGGTATACCCATAAATCTCCATGGGTATGGCCTACGCCGGAGTGAGTCAATACAATCTCGTGCTTTCCTACCTTTAAGGTTTCAGTTTGGAGAATTAAATTATTCGGGACGCTATTTGGATATTGGTTCCACCATGAGCTATCAGAAAGCATCATTAGTTTTGGCACATTTTCATGAGCGAAAATCTGCGCCTTCGGGTAGAGGATGTTGCCTAGAGAATGATCATAGTGGTGATGGGTATTTATAATGGTTGTAACTGAATTACCCATGTTTTGTGAAATCCAGTCATGTAAATTTTCGGCACCCGGTGAAAATTTTGTATCTACTAGCAAAATTTTTTCTCCCTCTTGCATAACCAGAGAATTGCTGCCTCCACCAAATACCGCATGAACACCCGGTGCTAGTTCTGTAGTGGTCATACGAACATAAGAATAATAGAACCAGCTCGCAAATGTTCCACCGATCAGAATCAGAAGTAGCAACAATACCGTTATCCAAAATGGCCAATAATTTTTGGGCTTTAGAGTCGTTTTATCAATTTTACCCTTTTGAAGATAGACTTCTTCCAGAAAACGAACCCCTTCCAGAGAACGATCCTTGACAAAAGTAAAGTGGGATATCCAAAACCGCTTCATCAAACGGAAGTTCCAGCCCATTGCTTTCTCCCAAGAACCAAAGCGACTGCGACCATTACCCAAATCTTCAATATGGTAAGTATGTCGCGCATAAAACCCCGGCAGGGCCGTCACTTCCCAAGTCACTTTCTTTTCTTTTTCAAGCTCTACAATTTTAGCAATGGCTGGCATCTTATAGAGGTACCATTTACGAATGGGATCAAAACACCAAATTAGTCTTTTTCCCAAAATCAGAGAACGATTTAAGGCCCAGAACATACACTTATTCCACCGAGGCCATCTGTTAGCCTGAGTAAAACACGCCCACAGTACATTGGCAGGGATGTCAACATCCACGGTTCCAGCGACCGGAGTCATATCGTTTGAGTCTGCAAGCATTTCTGCTTTTGATTTTTTATTGCTCATTGTTCCTTTTAATTTGGGTGCGGCTCTTTTCAAGACAAGACAAATTTGGGGGATGCCATTTAACTTGAAGCGAGATTTGAATTGAACGAATACTGACAGTTTCACTTTTGAGAAGATATCTTTGGAAAGCTGCGAATACCATCACATAGGAAATTAGGAATGCTCATGAAATAATTTCCCGGTTTCTAGCTGTTTCGGGAAATCCGCTACGCTCCATTCCCGAAACAAAATGGCAAATTATTTCGTATCCATTCCTTATGTCAATTTAAAAGAGCCGCACTTTTTTAATTCGTCTCTTCTAGGTGATTCAGGATAGAAGGGTAAACGTCTCTTACCGCGTTTTTACCAAAAATGCAGTCAATGTGGCCATAATTTGGAATCACAACACGCTTGTATAAGTCTTTACCGTTCTTTTCACACAAATTGTTATAGGTTATTTCAGTACTTTCCGGCAAAAAACACCTATTTTCTT
>Ga0233404_10000180_pt1 | contig 16689 bp, 15 predicted proteins | sample Na_oxic_2_MG_FD_179861 | JGI IMG/M metagenome (GOLD analysis project Ga0233404, IMG submission 179861) | Seawater microbial communities from Saanich Inlet, British Columbia, Canada - Na_oxic_2_MG | ecosystem: Environmental > Aquatic > Marine > Inlet | place: Canada: British Columbia | collected...
AGTAATCTTGCTGCAGAGGTAAGCGAATGGACGCACACCACCGAATTTCTCTTTTTCTAGGATTTTACGCTCACCAGCAATCTCACGGGCAGCATTGTTTGATCCCATCAGCGAGAGTAGAACAACCTGGAACATGATGATTCCTGAGACTGCTCCACCTACTTTGGCTCGGTTTTCACCAATGGTTTGGAGTTCTTTGACGTCGCTTTGGGAAGTCATCTCAATGGCATCTGGGTACTGCTGTAATGCCTCGTTTCCTTGTGGACCAAACAAGGCAACTAAGCATGGGAAACAAAGTAGTATGGCTACTTGGAGATAGACCTGGCCGCGATCACGGAAGAAGATCTTAGTGCGCCTGCTCAGCAAGGTGGCAAACTGACTGAAAAAACCAGGGGTCTGAACCTGCTCGGGGTCTTCAATTTCGAGGTCATCTTCCTCCTCATCGTCGTCCTTTTCATCGTCGTCATCCTCGTTTTTTTCCGGGGCTGCTTTGATTTTACTTTTCTTGCGTTTGTTGCGGCGTGATTTTTTACCATCTTCCTTGTCAAGTTCCTCCTCAAACGCGTCGATGAGCTCAGACTCGTTTAGCTCTATTTCTTGAGTAACTGGCTCAGAAATTGCTTTTTCTTCATCGGTCGCTGGCTCGATCTCTGGATCCTCATCAAGAACTTCTGCAGGAATGACGAGTTTGCCTTCCTCAATCAATTTGAGTCGATTACGGATGATTTTGCTGTAAAATGCTGGGAAGTGCTTCAGCCAAGATTTGCGCCATTTCTCGGAGCTTTGCTTCGCTAGACGAGGGTAGATGGACTCAGTGTCATCTACTGAAAAGTAATGGGTAAGGCCAGCTGGCGGACCGTGGTAGGCCACGCAACCTTCGTGCAGAACTAAGATGGAATCGTAAAGTTCGAGGTGTGCCAATGAGTGAGTGACGGATATAACAATTCTTCCGTCGCGGCGGGAGAGCTCGTGGAGACGACGAACAATGTCACGCTCAGAGCGGGGATCGAGGCCAGATGTGACCTCGTCACAGAGCAGTAACTTGGGGTCAGTTACCAACTCCATCGCCAGCCCAAGACGCCTCTTCTGACCTCCAGAGAGCACCTTGACTTGGCGGTCAGCAATCGCTGTTAGGCCTGTCTCTTCGAGCACGCGGTCAATGCGTTGGTCGAGATCGTCTAGGTCACGTGTCTTGACGCGCAAGCGGGTGACAGCCTCGATTGATTCGTCTACGGTGAGTGCGTCATAGGCGATTGAGAACTGTGGCACATAGCCCAGCTCTGCCGGCTCTAGATCACCATCTACTTCCAAGTCCCGTCCCATCCAAGAGATCGAACCTTCGGATAAATGGTTGAGACCTGCAATGGCATTGAGCAAGGTAGTTTTACCACACCCAGAAGGTCCAACGATTGCCATGAAGTGGCCTGTTGGGATTTTTAGATTTACACGGTCGACCAAATTGATTGGCTCGCCGTCCTTCTCTATAGTGAAACAAAAGTCTTTTAATTCTAGCACGATACTGGGCTATAAGTTGAAATGAGTTGAAGGTTACACAACCTTAAATATTTATTTGTCACAAGAAGAAATCTTGCGCCGATGCTCTCAATCGGTAGTTTCAGCCACATGTCGCAGCGACGTCAACATAGATCAAAGAGTTCAAAAAAGCAGAAAAAAGGATTTCCAGCCCTCTGGAAATGGGCACTAGGGGCGGTTATTTTATTACTGATAGCATCCATAGTGGGCTATCAAATGGTCATCAAATTCCTGCACAGTGAGGGATTTCGCGAGAAAGTAAGCACCAAGGTCAGTGGTGAGTTGGGCGTTCCTGTGGAGTTGGGTGAACTGACGTGGAGCGGATTACACCTCGACAACGAATCCGTCACTGCATCCTCTCAAGGAGCAATTGAAAAAATAGAAGCCAAGCAAATTTCTCTCAATGTCGATACAGATTATCTCAAGCGTGATGTCTGGGAAATATCCGATGTTGTGGTCCAGACTGCATCGCTGGAGCTCGATCTCAGAAAAGAATTTACTAAAATTGACATTCCTCAGGCTAAGAAGTCGTGGCTTGAAGATATGCTGCCAGCTAAAGCTGAATTGTTAGATGCTTCGGTTGTCCGAGCTAATGCTAAAATCATAACCAAAGGTGGAGCCTATGTCGTAGAGGGAACTCAGATCGATCTAACACAAGAGAATTTTGGCTACAAAGCAATACTCACCAAGGGCGTCTTAGAGTTACCGTTTCCGATTTTAAATGAAGCAGAACTGCAAACAGCATCCCTGCGACTCATGGAGCAGAGAGTGGTCGTAGATCAAGCGAGCTTTGATGTTTTTGGCAGTGGTAAACTAGAACTAGATGGTCAGGTGGAACTAGGTTCACCAGCTCCCGATTATAGCTTTTTCGGAGTTCTTAGTGGACTAAAGTGCTCAGATATAGTCGATGAGGACTGGAGGCAAAAACTCAGTGGTGATGTCGAGGCGAAGTTCACCGTGAAACCAAAGAACGGAAATGAACCAGAGTTCAATGGAAGCATCAAAATTATTGACGGCCAACTGACTGCACTACCAGTTTTAGACACGATTGCAGCCTACACTGTAATACGAGATTTCAAGCGTTTACGATTCTCTGAATTTAGTTGTGATTTCTACCGCTACGGAGAGCTACTACGTATCAGCAACATTTATGTCCATTGTGATGGGCTCATGCGTATCGAAGGGAAACTGGAGATGAATGGAGACCGTTTGAGTGGTAGGTTCAATGTTGGGCTCAATCCTGGTACTCTCAGTCATATCCCAGGTGCTGAGGAAAAAGTATTCCTCCCCGGTAAAGAAGGCATGCACTGGGCTGTCGTCAATATTGGTGGCACTGTGGATGCTATCGAGGAAGATCTCACAGACCGACTCAAAGCTGCGGCTTTAGATCGACTGTTCGAGATGGCAGGGGGAAAGCAAGTACTCCGCTTCACCAACCAAGCTGTTGAATCACTCGGAGATTTACCAAATGCTCTTGATCCATCAACTGTCACGGATGTGATCCTTGATAACAATGTCATTCAAGCTGGACGAGACATACTCGAATCAGGAAACAAGGCAGACATCACAGATCCAATCAAAACTGGGTCTGATATCATCCAACGCGGATTCGGTGGACTGTTCGGTGGTGGCTCTGAGGATAAGGATGAGCGCGAAAATAAATCCGATAAGAAAGAATAATTAGAAATCAGGTTTAAGTTTATAAGATCGAGTGTACGTTAGAGGTATAACTTAATTTTATCGACCATGATCCACCAAGAATTACAAACCGCACTCAATGCGCAAATAAATCAAGAACTCACAGCTTCTTACAATTATTTAGCAATCTCAGCTTACTTTGAAGAAGACAATCTCGATGGCTTTGCTACCTGGATGAAGCTTCAGCATCAAGAAGAGTTGGTGCATGCTCAGAAGTTACAGAGCTACTTACTCGATCGTGGTGGGCACCTAGAGCTCGAGGCTATAGGGAAACCTCGTTCTAGATTTTCTGGCCCATTAGAAGCATTTGAGTTCTCACTTGAAACTGAGCAGGAGAATACAAGGTCGATCAATAAGCTTTATGAAATTGCTTCACGACTCAACGACCACGCAACAAAAAGCCATTTACAGTGGTTTTTAGACGAGCAAGTGGAAGAGGAAAAAAGTGTGGAAGAAGTGATTACCACCCTCCGCCGAATTGGCAATGACGTGTCTGGATTGCTTTATCTCAACGATAAGCTGGGCGCTCGAAAGGCTGAATTTCCAGCGGTTTAAATTTGAGCTGGCTAAAGGTGATATGCCTGTCCTGTGAGGCGATCTAACCGCGAAATATACGTAAGGTGGCGAGCAAGCAAAAGTGTTACCCACCTTCTGGCTGTAACAGCCATTAGGAATTCTAAATTTCAAATTAGAGCGCAGCGACCCTATTCCTACTCCTTTTTTTCTTCTAGGAGGTGGTTGGGGATTTCCATTTCGACGAAGTCATCGCCCTCGAAAATTTTCCTGACAAGATTGAAACTCATCAGAAGGAACACGCCGATAAGGAAAAATCCGAGTTCCATAAATACTGGGGAGCTCATGTAACCTGCTATCTTAGCTGCGACTTCACCAGCAAAGCCATCGAGTAGAAAAGCGCTGCCGCCGACCACGCAGAGCACGAGGAAAAAACCGCTCATAAAAAGGCAGCCAATAATGAGTGTTTTGACCCACGCTTTTTCCCACTCAGGTGAGCGCTTAGCTATAACGATGAGTGAAAACAACCAAGCTATGAATCCAGCTCCAACAATGAGTCCCCAAGTCACGAGGTTCTTTGTGGTGAAAAGCACTTCGGCCCATTCCTTGGCCACGTCACCGAGTCCACCGGGACCAACCACTGCGATAACTTTGATCGCTAGTAGAACGATCACTAAAATGAGGAAGATGGCATAACCACCGATGAAGCAGATGCGGAGCATGAGTCACTGGTGCACTGGCAATTGCCTAATTTCAACACTAATCCGCGGTGAAATAGAATCCGTACTGCGAAGTCATCTTCGCTTGTAGCCATCGCTGGTTTTGCTAAATTATTGGCGAACCATGGATTTTACAGAAATCGACCGCGAAGACTTTCGCAATTTACTCATCGAAATTGGTCAGTGTCGGATGCCATTCGGCAAGTTTGGACCCAAGGACTACCCACCAAGCGGGATACCTATCATGGATTTGCCGCCAGAGTATTTGTCATGGTTTAAAGAGCGTGGATTCCCGAAAGGACGACTTGGTGAGTTACTTGAGTCGGTCTGTGACCTCAAAGAAGTGGGGATGGATATGGTTTTCGAGCCGATGCGCAAGGTCAATGGTGGCCGTTTCAGCGTCAGGAAACGTAAACCAAACACGGATATTTAGAAATTGGGCTGGCAGATATTTTTTCAATCTAGCTTGATGGGCTTGACCCAGAGGGTAGTTAGTCGTAGGGATGTTCATGGTTCCAATTTACGAAGGCAAAGCCAAGCGACTCTATACGACTGACGACCCGAATGTTCTCCGCATGGAGTACAAGGATGAAGCCACAGCATTCAATGCTGAGAAGAAAGCTGAGTTCGCAAATAAGGGACGCCTCAACACAGCAATCACACTTGCAATGTACCGTATGCTCGAAGCCAAAGGCGTGGAAACGCACCTTCTTGAGCCTATCGATGACATCAACCTTCTAGTGAAGAATGTGGATATCCTGATGGTGGAAGTCATCGTGCGTAACATCGCAGCTGGCTCCTTCTCAAAGCGACTTGGCGTAAAAGAAGGCACAACATTCAATCAGCCAATCGTTGAGTTTTCTTACAAGAGTGACGAACTCGGTGATCCACTTATCAACGACGACTACGCCCGCGAAATGGGCCTAGCTACTCCTGAGGAATGCGCCGAACTCAAAGCTAAGGCACTTATCATCAACGACGTGATGATCGAGTTCTTCCAGCACGCTGGTCTCAAGCTCGTTGACTTCAAAATCGAATTTGGTCGCACTAAAGACGCTGAAGCTAAGATCGTTCTTGCTGACGAAATTAGCCCAGATACCTGCCGTCTCTGGGACCTAGAGACTGGTAAGAAAATGGACAAAGACCGTTTTCGTCAGGACCTAGGTGGCGTCATGGATGCCTACGAAGAAGTGCTCAAGCGCGTTGAAGCTGCTGTGAAGTAAGCGCCACCAATTTTTTAAAAGCCTCGTAGAGCCCAGCTTTACGTGGCTTTTTTGTCGTTAGAAACTCATGATGTGGGCCAGAACGATGAAGCGGATCAAACCGCGAAAAATACGAAAACTTCGAGAGGGCACGAATGGATCGTCATGGACGATTCTCCGAAGATGTCCAGCGAGTTTGACTCTTACTGCTCAAAAAAAACAGAGCCACTCAAAACACTAAATCAGCCTTTTACACATAGATTGTCTAGCAGTAAGGCGAGGACTATACCACTGGTATAGCAGAGTAAATCAGCAGTGGAATAACTGTGGCCAAGGACCAGTGCCAGAATCTTGTTGCTCCTCAATTCAAGCAGCCATTCAGCTTGGTAAAGTTGTTGAAATTCGATCGCTAGGCAGAAAACTGCTGCGAACAACGCAGACGCCTCACTACGAAGCTTGGGTTGAATCAATCTGACCAAGTAGTAAATGAAGGCTGCCCACAGGATGTCACCTACGTGGCTGACAATGAAGTGGGTTTTATCCAGCCCGAGTGATCTGCTGAGAAGGCCGGTAATGAGTGTGGTTAGAGCTGCTAGAAAATAGCAAATTCTGGACATCCCAATCTCATACCGCATCAGACAAATGGATTATGTTCCTTCTCGTGGCCAATGGTTGTTTCGTCACCGTGACCTGAACAGACGACGGTGGCGTCGGGTAGGGTGAAGAGCTTTGTTCGGATACCTTCTAGCAATTGCTCGTGGGAGCCACCAGGGAGGTCAGTTCTGCCGATCGATCCCTCCATCAGCGTGTCACCAGCGAAAACTGCACCGAGAGTTGGGAAATAGAAGCTGACTGAGTCAGGCGAATGTCCAGGGATATGTGCGATCTCAAACTCGAGTCCACCAATCGTATGACTTGCTTTTCCATCGAGCAAAACGTCTGGAGTGAATGGTGCGATTTGAACTGGCAGTCCCCAGTTCTCACGCGCTTCTTTTTGGCGGATCAATGTCTCTGAATAGGGCGAGTGCATCAAAACTTCCACGCCCATTTCCTGAAGCGCTTCGACATCCTCAGTGTGATCAAAGTGCTGGTGGGTCAGCAGCAAGTGAGTAGGCTTTAACCCTTCTTGTTTGATTACCTCATGAATCAGGGCCGGGGCGTCTACCACGATGCATGCCCCCTCGTGCTCAATGATGTAACCGTTGGTGAAAACATGGCCGCCTGTATAACTATGAATTGGCATGGATGCATGATCTCTGAGTACCGGAACGAATCAACAAAAATTTAAGTATCTTAAAGGTCTATGACATCTTTCGTCTTTACGGAGGTTGAGCTTTGGTTAGGGTGTTTTTGCCTCAACGATTGTTTGGGAGAATGCGTATGGGAAATAGGTCTGAGATTAAGAAAATTGATACATTGCAGAGTGTGGAGCTTGGTGATGGGGTCGAGATTCTTCTGCGTGTCGCCGGTCCATTTGTGCGCTCGATGGCGTTGATTATCGATTATCTCATCATTCTTGGAATCCTGATTGTGTTAGGAATTGCCACCAGTTTTATCGGTTTTGGTACAAATGAGAATATAGCCAATGGCATCATGATGATTGCGCTGTTTCTTTTATCCTGGGGGTATTTTGCCTTTTTCGAAGGAGGAAAGCGCTCCGCAACACCAGGTAAGCGATCGATGGGTATTCGTGTGATCGACCGCTCAGGTAATGCCGCTACAAGAGGCCAAGTATTTGTGCGTAATATCCTGCGATACGTGGATATGTTGCCCGGGATACCGACTGGAGCTGCTGGCATTTTTATTGGCGGCTATGGTGTGGGGCTAACCACTTGTTTGCTCTCAAAAAAGTTTCAACGCGTCGGTGATCTCGTCGCCAACACTGTGGTAGTGTACGACAAGCCAGTAGACCATATGAAGGCGTCCATACCTCCAGCCTTGAAGAAGTTAGTGCCACCTGTTGCTCTCACACGTGAGGAGCAGGCTGCGATCGTTTCGTTCCGTGAACGTGCCGGACTATGGTCCGAGGCCAGACGCGTCGAGCTAGCCGACCACGCAGCTGCAATCACCAATGCGAAAGGGCAACTGGGTAAAACTAGATTGTTAGAAATGGCTCATTGGCTCACTGAGGGGAAATAAACTGGGATGAATGCAAATCAATTTGAGGCCAAGAATGCCGAGAAGTGGCGACGCTATGATGCCAGTATGCAGTCTTTGGAAAAAGGCAAAGCAGACTACCAGACAGATGTGGCCGAAATCCCTAAAATGGTACGCGAGCGCTGTGTGGAGCTCTCGATCGCTCGGCACCGCATGTATGGGGAATCTATGTGCGAGTATCTCAACCAGCAGGTTATCCGAGGTCACAAGATGGTGGCTCGCAGCTCCTCCAGTTTTGTTGAGTCAGTAATGTACTTCCTAGCAGTAGGGTTCCCTCAGGCGATTCGAAGTGAGTGGAAACTTTTTGTGCTTTGTTGGGCATTCTTCTTGATCCCGGCAATCGGTATGTGGGCCTCTATCTATTACGACCTCGATTGGGTGCGCAGCATTTTAGGTAGTGACGGGATGGCTGGTATGGATGCGATGTACGGCAAGGGCGATGATAATGTAGTTGAGAATTTCCGAGGTGAAACGGGGGCAGACTTTATGATGTTTGCCCATTACATCCACAATAACATTGGCATCGATTTTCAAATCATTGCTGGTGGTGCACTCGCTGGTGTGGGGAGTTTGTTTATCCTCTTGATGAATGGTCTCGGTATTGGTGGGTCGATGGCTTATGTGATCGAGTACGGTGACCCAGTTAAGTTTTTCACCTTTGTCTCTGGCCACGCGTCCTATGAACTTACAGGTATGGTGGTCGCTGGGATGGCGGGAATGCGTATTGGCTTAGGAATTCTGAATCCAGGTAGAATGACTCGTGGACGAGCATTGTTAGAAAGTGGCAAGCGCGGACTCCCATTGATATTTGGAGCCTTTTTTCTGACTTTCATCGCTGCCTGTGTTGAGGGGTTTTGGTCAGCACATGCCTTTGCTCCGAGTTTGAAATACGGAGTCGGCTTCGCTGGTTGGATCGCCATCGCTGTTTACTTTATTTTTGCAGGGAGGGGGAAACGTGAAGCTTGAGAAAGTAACAGCTGAGATCCGCCCTCGTGGCCGTTGGGAATCGATTGATCTCGGGTGTGCCTTGGTGCGTGAAAACTACGGTAAGGTTATGAATGCTTGGTTCATCACTGTGGTGCCACTTTGGTTTTGCATTATAGCCCTGAGCCAGTTTTGGCCGTGGGCTGAAGGCCGCCCGTGGATTGCTGGGTTTCTGTGTATTTGGATTTTACCTATCTGTGACCGTATTCCACTTTTCGTACTGAGCCGCCGGCTTTTTGGTGAGGACTCGACGACCAAGGAGCTTTTGAAAGCGTTACCATCGATGTTTTTCAGGCGCTTTTTCGTCACTTTCTTAATGGGACCTTTGAACCTAGCCAGAGGTTTATCCCAGCCCGTGATGGAGCTAGAGGGGCTAAAGGGGAAGGCATACAACCAGCGGGTCGGTTTGCTCTCTAGAAATGGTGGAGAAGGTGCCAGTCAGGCTGCTCTGGTGTCATTGATTCTCGTGTTAGCCTCGATGTTCTCGATGCTCTTCGTCTTCACTAGTATTGTGAGCTTGTTCGGGGACTCCATTGTGATCGAGGAATTTTGGATCGACCACGTGCTGGATAGCGAAGCTGCCTTCATGCCTGCGCCCTATGTCTGGATTATGCTTGGCTTGATGCTTTCCGCGGTGACCCTGATAGAACCATTTTATGTGGGGGCTGGTTTTGCTATGTATATCAATAGCCGCACGATCACTGAAGGCTGGGATATCGAGCTTGCCTTCAAGCGGATGAGCGAAAGAGTCAGCTCAGTCCTCCAGAGTACAGGCAAATCCTTACTCATCACATTCGCGGCATTTCTGTGTTTCTCGCTCAGCCAGGCATCAGTAGAGGCCTCTAACGAGCGCTTAGATAAGGTGATGGCTGACGATGACTTTGAAATCCGTTCTGAAATTGTTCAGGTGCCTAAAAAGGCTGAAAAAACTTCAAGTGGGTCAGGGAGTTTATCTCTTTTTGGTGCGCTTGGAATCGTTTCTAACATTCTATTTTGGGTGATTTTGTTCGCTTTGATCATCGGCATTTGTTGGCTGATTCATAGTAATATGCATGTGTTCCGAGGCTCTGGTAGATCGACGCTTAGCTTGCCGCCCAAGGTACGTAGTGTGATGGGGATGGATGTCACACCAGAGAGTTTACCTGAGGATATTGTCGCAGCTGCTAGAGCTGCCTGGGACGCTCGTGATCATCAGCTTGCTCTGAGCTACCTTTACCGGGGGGCGATCTCTTGGACTATCAATGAAATGGCCATTGTAATTGAAGAGGGGGATACTGAAAATGATTGTGTCCAGCGAGTAGAACAAGGTGGGCAGCAGATCGTGACGGACTACTTTTCAGGGCTAACCCAACATTGGGTCAATTTAGCCTATGGGAAAATTGAACCAGACGTGCACGCGTTCTCACAGCTTTGTTCTTCATGGCCATTTACAAAAGTAGCCATAACTAAGGAGGGCAAGCGATGAAGTTTCCTTTTATTGGCCTACTGATACTGGGCTTGGTTTTATTGACTTCTTGCTCAGATACGGAAGACCGTGAGCAATTTATCGGCTACGATGGACGGGCTCGGAAGAATCCCTATCTAGCAGCTGAGCGCTATCTAGAAAGTGATGGTCACGTAGTCATCTCCAGTACTGGCGTTCTAAAATTTGATGAAGACGAAGGAGTCGTGTTTTCTCCTGCCACCAGCGTGCGTTCTGTCGGTGACGCCGAACGCGTGATCGATTGGGTTTATGAGGGCGGGCATTATTTGTGCTTCCTTGAACGTGGCGAGGATTATTGGAAAGATGTGGGTGATTGGGCCCATCACGACCCAGAAGACTGGCGCGAGGATACTGAGGAGGACGCTGGGCTGAACTTACTGCTAGAGTCTGCTGAGCTAAGCCTCGTTGAGGATGTTAAAGAAGAATATAAGTGGGAGGAACGCGGTGGTGATGTGTCAAAAGGAAAAGAACTGCCATTTACCGAATCTGTTCTGGTGCTTACCGATGACGAGGAAGAATTTGAAATGGAGCTAGGTGGGACTCGTTTGCTGGTGCCAGATGAAGAAGATTATTATGTGGACGACTGGTACGATGAGGGGGAGGAACACCATTTTTTTAGTAGAACTCTGGGCGATGGTCGGATCACCTTTATCTCTGATGCACGGGCGTTTCGTAACCCCTACCTGAAAGTAGCTAAGCATGCTGAAGTGCTCGACTATATTGCTTCACGTGGCGGGAAAATCGTCTTTTCTTTAGGCAAGGTTCGAAGCTTTACTTCCATGTTAGGCGAATATGCATGGATGGCTATGTGGGCATTATTCACACTCACTGCCCTATGGATTTGGAAGAGCTTACCACGATTTGGTCCCTTACTAGAAGCTTCCGATGGGGATTCTAGGAATTACGCCAAGCAGTTAAAAAATACCGGCCAGTTCCTGTGGCGTCACAAACGTGAAGATGTCTTGCTCAAATCACTACGCGATGCCGTTGTGAAGAATTCTGGGCACTATTACGAACAGGGATTAGATTCACCTGCACTCATTGATTCCCTGAGCCAGTCCTCAGGGATCGAGCTAGAACTCGTCACAGAAGCGATGACCCGCACTGATGTGCGAGATGCTAGCGCCATGGTAAAGATCACAAAAACACTCCAACAGATACTAAAAAGCTTATGAGCGATTACCCACTGACAGAACCCGTGCCACCAGCCATTCAAGCTGAGTCGGCTTCACTCGCTAATAGCCTAGCGCAAACTCTACGCACGGAACTACGAAAAGTTGTTTTTGGTCAAGACACTGTGATTGACCAAGTGATAGCCACCTTCCTCGCTGGTGGGCATGTCTTACTAGAAGGGAAGCCCGGCCTAGGGAAAACCCACCTAGTCGTAGCCCTCGCCAATACCTTTGGCGGTGTGTTTAGCCGCATTCAGTTTACTCCAGATCTGATGCCTTCTGACGTCACTGGTTTCACGCTCTTTGATATGAAGAGCCAGACCTTCCAGGTGCGCCGAGGTCCTATCTTTACCAACCTATTGTTAGCTGACGAGATCAACCGATCACCAGCAAAGACTCAGGCTGCGTTGTTAGAGGTGATGCAAGAACGCCAAGTCACTATCGATGGTGAAACTATCAAGTTAGATCCGCCATTCATGGCACTCGCAACGCAGAACCCTATCGAACAAGAGGGGACCTATCCTCTACCAGAGGCTCAGCTAGATCGATTTCTGATGAAAGTGGTGATGGACTACCCAAACCAAAGCGATGAAGCGCAGGTGGTACGTGATGTCACCAGCGGTACAGGACTCAGTGCATCATCGGTCGCTCAGTTGTACACGCCAGACGATATACTCAGTGCCCAGCAAGATGTAGCTAACATCCGATGTGTCGATGAAGTGGTAAACTACGCTGTGAATATCGTGCGAGCCACCCGCAGCGCACAGGGAATTAGCCTAGGTGCCGGCACCCGTGGAGCGATTAGCCTCGTGCGTATTGCTAAAGCTTTTGCCTACATGGCTGGACGAGATTTCGTCGTGCCCGCTGACATCAAGCAATCGACACTACCCGTGCTTCGCCACCGTGTGCAGCTAGCTCCAGAGTTAGCGATCAGTGGTCAAAAGGTTGACGATGCTATTCTCAACATCATTGCAGGAGTGGAAGCTCCGCGCCAGTAGGCAAAATCTAAGAGATGCAGTCACTCTATCAGCTAGCGAACTTAGACGGATTTTCTCAATTTATCATTGGGACGCTGCTCTATGTTGGACCCTTTCTGCTGATTGTGTGGGCATGGAAGAAGTTAAAGGTGAAACCAAATACCCTCACGATCTATTGTGGGTTTATCTGGTTGGCACTCGGTGTGTTAGCGTCAGTCTTGCCCGACCTAGCCAAGATTTGGTGGTGGGCGCTATTCGCTTGGACTGCACTTTTGTTAGCTGATTTCGTCGTTCTTGTATCCACTAAATCACCTCAGGTGCTGCGTAAGCTCCCTGGACGTTTCGCCATCGAAGTGGAATCTGAGGTCGCTCTAAAGCTCACCAATCTTTCACGCCTACCGCTCAAAGTTTCGGTCTATGACGGACTTGCTGAAGAACACGAGAGTGATGGACTACCTTGGTATGGTGAGTTGCCAGCCAATGGATTTACCGAAATTACTTACCCATTGAGGATGCGCCAGCGTGGGCGAACAACCGTAGAGCCTGCTCACATCCAATATGCTTCATTTTTGAAATTTTGGACCCGACAAGTGCGTGCTGGAGAATCAGAGGAAACTCGGGTTTACCCAAACTACGAGCCAGTCATTCAGTTCGCCCTCCTTGCTATGGAGAGCAGTCCCGAGCAAATGGGAATCGTCATGAAAAATCGTGCCGGCATGAGTAAAGACTTCCATCAACTGCGCGACTACCAACTAGGTGACACACTTTCTAAAGTCGACTGGAAAGCCACCTCAAGAAAGCTCCACCTTATCTCCCGCGATTACCAAGAGCAACGTGACCAAAACGTGATTCTTGCCGTCGATTGCGGCCAACGGATGCGCGCTATGGATGGTGAGATCCCACAGTTTGATCACTGTCTCAATGCCATGCTTTTGTTAGCTTATGTCGCTTTAAAACAAGGAGACAATGTCGGCATTCTGAGTTTTGGTGGCCAAGAGCGATGGTTGCCACCGATCAAAGGAATTAACTCGATGACCACCATTCTCAACCACCTTTACGACTACCAAACCTCCACTTCCCCCAGCGATTACGCCGAGGCTGCCGAGCGCTTGTTAGTGAGGCAACAGCGTCGTTCGCTCGTGGTTTTCTTGAGTAATGTCCGTGGTGAAGACGGGGTGGATTTGATTGATCCACTCAGACTTGTCCGGAAAAGGCATGTGACTATTCTAGCGAACCTTCAGGAAAAAGAAGTCGTGGACCGGATGGAAGAACCCGTCGAGTCGCTCGATGACGCTCTGGCTCTCGGTGCCAGCCAAATCTATCTAGACGAGCGCAATGCCGTGCTCAACGAGTTAAGGTCGCACGGAGTGCATTCAGTCGATGCCACTGCCGAGGACTTACCAGTGGAGCTAGCCAATGCTTACTTAGTAGCGAGAGAAGGAGTCTAAAGAAGAGTTCAGAGCCAGCACGATGAAGCCGAGTTGTTTTCAATTGCCTTTATTCTAAGCACCCGGAGATGTGCAGCTATAGTTACATCGTCTGGAATTACAGGAGTACTCGTATTTTTCGAGGCTTATGCCGTTTCACCATGCTGGCTCTGAACTCTGAAAACTGAACACTGAAAACTTGATTAGCACATTATCATGTCGTTCTAATTGTTATATGATACAGAGGTATCGAACATGGCCGAAGCATTGAAAATCCTATACCAAGACGAATGGCTTGTCGCGATTGATAAGCCGGCCGGCCACCTAGTGCACCCAGCCGAGTCGCCACAGGACGATGACCTCGTCGCCATGAAGATCCTCCGTGATCAGATCGGCAAGCGAGTCCACACCATCCACCGGATCGATCGTCCTACCTCTGGTGTGCTTTTGTTTGGAGTAGAAAAAGGAGCAGCTAGGAAACTCCACAAAGCCTTAGCTGTTCACGATTTCGATAAATCTTACTGGGCGATTATTCAGGGGAAAGCTCCCGCGGAGCACTGGGAATGCCACGAGCCAATACAGAAAGAGGAGGATGAGCCAGCCCGCGAGGCGCACACCAGCTTTCGCGTGTTAGAATCACGTAAACTTGAGGTGTTAGCGAGTGTGGCTGATAAACTCGACGGTCATGGAGACGTACTCACCTTGATAGAGGCAATCCCGCACACTGGCCGATTCCATCAAATACGCCGTCATCTTCTACACGCAGGAATCCCAATCGTCGGCGACTATCGCTACGCCGGCATAGAAACCTCCGACCGCCTAGGTGAGTTGCTAGGAACCGACACGCGCATGCTACTCCAAGCCAAGTCCCTCACCCTAGACCACCCAGTCAGTGAAGAAAAACTCACCATCACTGCCCCAGTCGGACCTAATTTCCATCGGTGTTTTCCGAGTTTATCTGAATAAATTGCTAAAGTGGGGCCAGGCTGACTATTTCACTTTGGGTGGAGATCTTTCATCTGAGTCACTTGATCAGCCAACTTCTCTGCTTCTCTGAGGGAGTGGGTGATGTGGAGGGTGGTGATGTTTTCTTTGCTGATGTGCAACTTGATGACGTCGAGGATTTCGGCGTGGGTGTCGTCGTCTAGGCCGGTGAGGGCTTCGTCTAGACAGAGCAATGACGGGCGGGTGGCAAGGGCGCGGCCGAGGGCGACGCGTTTGGCTTCACCGCCTGATAGCTTGTTTGGTCCGCGGTCTAATAAGTGGGTGATGCCGAGGCTTTCCGCGAGCTCTTCGACCCGGAGCTTGGTGTCGGCGTTGTTCCATTTTTGGATGCTGGGGCCGAAGGCAAGGTGGTCGCGGACACTGAGGTGGGGGAAGAGGACGTTGTCCTGTGGCACGAGGGCGACGTGGCGAGCTCCCGGTGGCAGCTTGGTAATGTCACGATCATCTAACATAATCTTACCAGCAGTGATTTGGCGAAGACCACAAATGGCTTCCATGATAGTTGTTTTACCTGAGCCACTGGTGCCCATGAGGGCAACGCAGGCACCAGCGTCTATTTCAAAACTGATGGAGTTGAGCTCGAAGGTGCCTGAGCTGATGGAAAGTTGTTGGACTGTTAGCACGGTGGGTTTAGGTGAATCGATTGACTTTATACAGAATTTCAGAAGTTCTCAGAATTGACAAAATTTGGCTCGGATGAAGAGACGTATTCTTCTTTTATGTGACGTGTGTCTAACTCTGCTGGCACTTGGGTGAGGAAGAGTTTGTTTTGTTTGGCGAAGGTTCGGAAGATTCCGAGTTCTTGGGCGTAATAGGTAAAACCTCCTTGAAAACGCGCAGCTGCTTCACAGCTTGATCTGAGCGATGCAACAAGTTGCGGGAGCGGGATTCCTGGAGTTTTTGAGCTGTTTCCATGGGGTGATACTAAAGTTGAAGGCGAAAGATAGCAAGTGGTGACAGTGACCGCTGGCCGAGAGTTCCTATAGAAATGCCTTTAGGGAACCACCGGTAACTACCGTCGGTGCCGTGCTTGTTTATATTTCTTGTGATTTGCGAGTAGAACTCGGTTGGAATGAGAGGGGCAGCAACACTAGTTACCGGAGGCTCCCTTTATAAAGAAGTTCTCAAAATCCACAGAACTCTTAGCTTCATGCATTGGTTTCCATTGGGTAAATCCTGAAAAATTCTGTTCATTCTGTATAAAGTGGATTTTATCTAGGTCGGGTAGAGAGTTACCTCCGGTCTCCGGCGAGGCGGATGATGAGGATGGTGGTGACGGCGAGGGTGATGAGTAGGAGGGAAACAGCAGCGGCACCACCGAGGTTGCCAATGTTGATTTCTAGGAAGACCGAGGTGGCGAGGACTTCGGTACGGCCGCGGGTGGCTCCGGCGAAGACGAGGATCGGGCCAAACTCACCAAGGGCGCGTGCCCAGGCGAGAACTCCAGCTGAGAGAACGCCTCGGCCGGCTTGGGGGAGTGTGATGCGCCAGAAGGCCTGGGAGCGGTTGCAGCCGAGAGTGAGGGCTACCATTTCTGCGCGTGGGGAGATTTGATCAAAAGTGTTTTTCATGCTTCGCACTGCGAAGGCTGCGGCCACAGTAAACTGGGCGAGGATGATGGCGGGAATGTGGAAGGTGACATGCATGCCGTGGGCGTTGAGCCAATTTTCCAATGAGCTATCGCGGGTGGGAAAGGAGTTAAACAGAATCAACAGGCTGAGCCCAACAACGAGTGGGGGGAGGATGATGGGGATATCTAGTACGGTGTCTAACAAGGTGCGGCCTCGGAAGTTGAAGCGAGAGAGTGTGTAGCCAATGG